>Ga0164313_10004109_pt1 | contig 13002 bp, 8 predicted proteins | sample GuaBasSedimGuay4_FD_113735 | JGI IMG/M metagenome (GOLD analysis project Ga0164313, IMG submission 113735) | Subseafloor sediment microbial communities from Guaymas Basin, Gulf of California, Mexico - Guay4, Core 4569-4, 0-3 cm | ecosystem: Environmental > Aquatic > Marine > Hydrothermal vents >... | reverse complement strand
TAGCTGTCAGCCCATTAGGTCACGGGAGGCGGAATCGCCGCGAGACGCGGCTCCTACAAGCAATCCCGAAACCATGTAGGAGCCGCGTCTCGCGGCGATCAAGCCTGGCGATTCCGAAACAATGTAGGAGCCGCGTCTCGCGGCGATCAAGGCGATCACGGCCAATCCGGGATTCTTCCCGGTGTCCACGGTGCACCCTCGGCCTGCAACGATGCTTCAACTTCCGCAAGGTCATTAGAGATTGCATTCAACTCACCCAACGCGATCTCAAACTGCTGCGCTGCAATCGCGTAGGAATCCCGGTAATTACCCGTCACAGCGGATTGACTATCCCAGTGACCGCCGACGATGTTGCCAATCCGGCTGGTAATGGACATAGGCACTGCCTCGGCCCGGCTTGAAATGGTGCTGTCACCGTTGAGTTTAACCTTGAGATCCTGCAAGCGGGTGTTCAGTGCCCGTAAAGACTGTGCCTGGGCTTCGGAAGAAGAGGGCGTCTCAACAGCGGCCTTTAACAGGTGGTCTATACGTGACTTGATTTCGCCCACCGCCTTATTGGCACCCTCAACAGCACGATACAAATCGTTGGATTGCAGTTCAAACTCGAGCAATGCCTGGTGGTCGTCTGTTACCAAACCGCCCTCGAACAGTGGTTTCAAAGCGAACGTTTGTGCGGCAGCAATCTCGACCGATTTACCTTCCACACGTTTTGACATGGTCACGCTGTATTGACCGGGGATGGCCATCGGCCCCTTTGGTGGTCCCGCCCAGGGGGCAAATTCGGTTTTGGGCTTGAGGTTGACCGGGTCCGGTGCCGGGTAGCGCATATTCCAGGCGACCCGGTGAAATCCTTTGCCGGCCGGGCCGCTGATACGTTGAACAACTTTGCCTCCTGCATCGCGCACCGTGAGTGTGATCGAAGGCGCTTCTTCACGATCTTCACGCCGCAACTGTTCCCAGCTTGGGTAAGGGGTGTCGTCGCCTTCTTTTGCCAGTTCTTTTTCAGCTTTGTGGCGTTGGTCTTTGAGCGACTGCAGGTCTTCTGAAAGGTAATAGGCGAAAACTGCGCCATAAGGCGGGTTATCGGCAGAATAACGCCCCACGCCCCAGTCGCCTTTTCCACCCCAGCCACGGCGGTCATCCGGCACATAGAGCCAGGCGTCGCGAACAGAAAACAGGCTGGTCCCCGCTTTCAGGTCATCAGTGCTCGATCGTAAAGGTGAGTAATCATCGAGGATATAGATGCCACGTCCAAAAGTACCTACCACCAGGTCGCCCTCGCGGCGCTGGATTTCCAGGTCCCGGACGGCAACGGTTGGCAGCGAAGTGAGCTCAGTCCACTTGGAACCGCCGTTATTGCTGAAGAACAGCCCGAACTCCGTGCCCACAAATAAGAGATTCGGGTCGACATGGTCTTCGATGATGGTGTGTGCCGTACCGCGTTTTGGCAGGTCATTGCTGATCAATTGCCAGCTGACCCCCTGGTCTTCGGTCTTGAGCAGGTAGGGTTTGTAGTCTCCACGTTTGTGGTTGTCTATGACAGCATAGGCAACATCGGCGTCATGGTGCGAAGCGATAATGTCCTCTATCAGTGACATGTCAGGCACGCCACCAAATGTGCTCACCGTATTCCAGTTGCCACCACCATTTGAGGTGACATGAATCAGGCCATCGTCGGTTCCGGCATAGATCACGCCTTCGACCAATGGGCTTTCATCCACTGCGATCAGGGCCCCGTAGGTGGAGGTGGATACGTTCTTGGCGATTGCATCCACGCTCCAGACGCGGCCCATGACGTCAAGCTTATTGCGATCGATATCGCGACTGAGGTCACCGCTGATCGCCGTCCAGCTTTCTCCCCGGTCATCGGAACGGAACAGTCGCTCAGCCCCGTAGTACAGGCGATGCGGATTATGCGGAGAGATAATCAGTGGCGCACTCCAGTTCCAGTTGTAGTTTTTCTCATCAGCACCCGGCATGGGTGTGATCTGCAAGCGTTCACCGGTGATGCGGTCGAAGCGGGCCAGGCTTCCATACTGCGCCTGTGCGTACACCACGTTGGCATCAGTGGGGTCGATCTGTGCCTTGAAACCGTCACCAAACTGGGCCACCCACCAGTCGCTGTTGGTAATACCGTCTGTCTTGGTGTTGCGGCTTGGTCCGCACAGCGTGAAGTTATCCTGGGTGCCTGCGCAAACATTATAGAAAGGAGTGTCGTTATCCGGTGTGGAACGATAGAACTGCGTCACCGGCAGGTTACGTACATGACGCCATAACTGACCACGATCCCAGCTTTCATATACACCGCCATCACCACCGATATAAAGATGCGAGGTGTTGTCAGGATCTATCCACAACGCGTGGTCATCTACGTGGCGGTGTTTAAACGAAATCTTTTCCCAGTTCTTGCCGCCATCCTCGGAAAACTGCGTGAAGGTATCAATTGAGTAAAGCAGTTGCGGGTTCTTTGGGTCAACATACAACTCGTTGTAGTACTGGGGGCTGCTGGTCATATGGTCAGAACGCTTGTCCCAGCTTTCGCCAAAATCGGTACTGCGATAAACACCCTTGCCCTTTTTATTTGCCTCGATGATGGCGTAAATCATATGCGGGTCAGACGGTGCCGCGGCCAGGCCGATGCGGCCAAGATCGCCGTCAGGCAGGCCGCCTTTCAGTTTGCGCCAGCTTTTACCGCCGTCAGTGGATTTGTGAATGCCACTACCCGGCCCGCCATTGATCAATGTCCATACATGGCGGCGGCGCTGGTAACTGGATGCAACGATCACATCGGGGTTGGATGCATCAATGACGAACTCATTGACACCGGTGTCTTCATCGATTTCCAGGATGCGTTCCCAGCTCCCGCCACCGTCGTCCGAGCGGTATAGCCCCCGGTCACCACCTGAATTCCACAATGGTCCCTGGGCTGCCACGTAGACGATATTGCTGTCCCGGGGGTCGAAACGGATCATGGAAATATGTCCGGAATCTTTCAGACCCATGTGTTTCCAGCTGTTGCCGCCGTCGATAGATTTGTAAACACCGTCGCCGTAACCCACGCTGCGTTGGGCGTTATTTTCGCCGCTGCCAACCCAGATAACGTTCGGGTTGGCAGGGTCCAGTTCGACAACTCCGATGGCAAAAGAGTCCTGATCATCAAAAATCGGCTTCCAGGTGATGCCATTGTTTTCGGTTTTCCAGACCCCGCCACTGGCCATGGAGACATAGAATTCATATGACTTGTCGGGGTGAAATGCAAAATCTGAAACCCGCCCGGAAGTCAGTGCCGGCCCGATGTTGCGCAACGGAATCCCGGCTAGCGGGTGCTCGGCAGCCAGTGTTGTTGTGGGGATGAGAAGGGTAAAAGAGACAACTAGCACGGCAAGCAATAAGTTTCGAGGCATGGTCAATTCCAATTTCGGGTCAAGGACGTCAGTTTACGCCATCCGATGCGCGGCAACACGGCTGCCCAGGTGAATTCTTGCAGCGGATGTAGGAGGGATCAGCTCCGCTGGTCGCGATTTTCATACCATATGACGCATTTACTGCAACCAAATCAAGTGTATGCTTGTCATAGTTTACAGTGATGAGCGAGATGAGAGCCCAAGGACTTTGGAGTCAGCTGAGAGAGCGGAAGGTCATCCGCGTAGCGGTGGCCTATGTCTTGGTTGGCTGGGTTTTGATGCAGATAGGTGAAGTGACCTTCGAGGGGCTTGGTATTCCATCATGGGCACTCACGCTATTGATCGTTCTCGTTTTATTGGGCTTTCCACTCGCACTGATACTCGCCTGGGCTTATGAGCTTACGCCGCAGGGGATCCGTAAAGACCCGGCTGGCCATATCGAGGCAGTAACAAAGGTTGATGACTACCAGGAGGGCGCGCCGTCCATTGCCGTATTGCCATTTGATGACATGAGTCCCAAAGGTGATCAGGCCTATTTCTGCGAGGGTATCGCAGAAGAAATCCTTAATGCCTTGTGCAAAGTTGCCAATCTACGGGTTGCCTCCCGTGTGGCAGCATTCCAGTTTGGAGGAAAGCGGGCAGACATCCACGAAATCGGCAAAAAACTCAAAGTGCAGGTGGTGCTTGAAGGCAGCGTGCGCAAATCGGGTGATAACTTGCGGATTACTGCACAATTGGTCAATACCTCTAATGGCTATCACCTCTGGTCACGCCAATATGACCGGAAACTGGAAGATATTTTTGATATTCAGGAAGAAATAGCGAATTCGATCGCCACCGCCCTGAGTGTTTCTCTGCAAAACAAGCAAGACGACAGCCAACAACAGATAGACCCGAAAGCTTACGACTTTTTCCTGCGTGGCCTGAGTTATTTTGCCAAACACACCACCCAGGACAATGTTTACGCACGGCAGATGTTCAACCAGGCCATTGAGATAGAACCTGAGTTTGGGCGGGCCTGGGCCGGTGTTGCCTATACTCACGGCTTTGAATACATGTATTTTAACGCCAGTAACGTGAACCTGAATGAGGCGATACGTACCAGCGACCGCGCACTTGAGCTGGCACCTGAACTGGCCTCGTCACATGTTTCTGCAGGTATTGCCCATTGTATGAGCCAGGACTACAAAGAATCTGAAGCCGAATTTGAAAAAGCTATTGGCCTGGATCCGAAGGACTACGAGGCCTGGTATTTCTTCGGACGAGCCAAGGTACACGAAGGCGATCTGCAGCGCGCATTGAAGCTTTTTGACATGGCGGCGAAGGTCCGTCCCGAAGATTTCCAAAGCGTGCTGCTACAGGCCCAGCTTTACACCAGCCTCGACCAGAAAGGCAAGGCCATAGAAGTCACCCGCAAGGGCATTGAGCGGGTCAGGGCTGTTCTGGAGCTCAATCCGGATGACAACCGGGCGCGGAATATGGGCGCTTTTGCGTTACTGCGCCTAGGGGAAGAGAAGGAGGCAAAAGAGTGGATGACCATGTCCATGAATAATGCACCGATGGACTCCATCATCCAGTACAACGGCGCTTGCTTCTTCTCTCTTGCCGGAGACGTGGATCATGCCCTGGACTGCCTCGAAAACTGCCTGATCAAGGTCGGCAACATCTCCCGTGAATGGCTAATCCACGACTCAGACATGGATAACATCCGCGATCACCCAAGATACGCAACCATTATTGCCAGTTTCCCCGAATAATTTCTGAATTCGTCCCAAATGTTATACATTCGTGATATTTACGGGATCACCCCGTGAATTTCTTCTGTGAAACTCATCCCTCTTTCAAATAAAGCAAAGGTGAGATGAGTATGAAATCTTTTAAAGTTATTGGCACATTGGTATTAATCAGTTCCGCAATGTTGATCAGCAGTGTTGCGTTTGCAGGAAACAATAGTAAAGGTCGTGGGTCAGAAGGCTCACCAGTGGTCTTTGTAACCTCTCATGGCTTGTACTATGACTCAATTGTAGTGGCAGACCTCCCGGTAAGAGGCCGTTTTCAAAAGCTGGTTCACGTCGAAGGAATTGGCCTGATGACAGAGTTTGGTCCCGGTGATAAAGACTATGTTGGTGGTCGCTGGTGGCTGGACATGAACGGTGACAATGAGATGGACGACGGGGATGCGTATTTCCTCTGCCCATTGCTCGGTCCCGGACGTATAAATCCAGACGCATAGATCCTTGGTATCTGAATGTCTGAGATCGCAACCTGGTTAAAGATAAGTGATTGAATTTCAATTATCTTTGCCAGGTTGGTTTTTTCGTTGTGATACTTTCGTTAGATATCAGGTCTATCTTTACAAGCAGTGGACGGCTCAGGAAAGACAACGTGGGTAAACATAAGGTATTGGTCATTGAAGATGAGCATGACATCGCGCAGCTCATTCGTTTGCATTTGCGTGATATTGATTGCGAAGTAACCCTGGCTGCAGATGGTCATGAAGGTATGCGCCAGGCGTTTGCGCAACAGTGGGACCTGGTGATGCTGGATTTGCGTTTGCCCGGGCCCGATGGCCTGACCATCTGTCGTGCCTTACGTCGCGACCAGGCCTATACCCCTATCCTGATGCTGACTTCCAAGTCATCTGAACTGGACCGTGTACTTGGCCTGGAACTGGGCGCCGATGATTATGTAACCAAGCCATTCAGCGTTTCGGAACTGATGGCACGGGTCAAGGCTATTTTTCGCCGGGTGGAGTCAATGGGGAAGCGATACTCAGCTGATACTGAAACTATGGTTATCGGCCCGCTTTCCATTGATACAGCTGGCCGCGAAGTCATGTTGCATGGGCAGCCTGTAACACTTACAGCCCGCGAGTTTGACTTGTTGCTGCACTTCGTTCGACACCCCGGCCAGGTATTTTCGCGTGCACAGTTACTGGACAGTGTTTGGGGTTATGGCCATGAAGGCTATGAGCACACGGTTAATTCACATATCAATCGCCTGCGTGCCAAGATCGAGCAAAACCCTTCTCAACCTGAACATATCGTTACCGTCTGGGGAGTAGGCTATAAGCTGGATGCCCGTCCAGGGGATGTGGGGACCGGGCCCGCCAGGCACGGCAACGTCCTGCAGTTACATCAATGAAAACCCTGTTCGCAAAATTGTCACTGGCTTTGCTCGGTATTGTGCTGTTGACCGGCAGTGCCTTTTTCCTGGTGGAGCGTTACAGCACGCAGAATTATTACGAGGAGATTACCCAGCGTCTCAACTCCTCGATCGCCATGTATGTAACGGGTGAGCGGCAGCTGATTGAAAATAATGTTGTCAATGGAGGCGCCCTGTCGTTACTGGCACAGCAGGCTATGATCATTAATCCAACCGTCGAGATATACCTGCTCGACAAACAGGGCAAAATCCTCGGCCATGCGCTGCCACCTGAATCGGTCCATACAAATCAGGTGGATCTTGGTCCGGTGCAAACGTTGATTGATGGCAACGCCCAGATGCCGCTGCGTGGCACTGACCCGCGTAATCTTGAACGCGAAAAAGTATTTTCTGCCTTTCCCGTCATGCATGAGGAAAAGTTGCAGGGCTATCTTTATGCAATCCTTGGCGGGCAAAAATATGATGAGCTGGCGGACAGTATCCGTGGAAGCTATGTTCAACAGGTTAGTTTCGGCGCGCTGGTAGCCATCGTTATTGCAGCTTTTCTGGTCGGTCTGCTGGTGTTCGGACTGATGACGCGGCGCTTGTCCCGTTTGACCAACGATGTGAGGCGTTTCACAGATTCCGGCTTCGACATGGATGTGATTGAAGCCCTGAATAAGTTGGAAATAACAGAAAAGGGTGATGAAATCAGCCAGTTGCGCCAGGCCTTCGGGCGCATGGCCAACAAGATCCGTGAGCAATTTGAAAACCTCAAGGAAACCGACCGCCTGCGGCGGGAACTGGTGACCAATGTATCGCATGATCTGCGCACACCGCTGGCATCCATGCACGGTTACGTTGAAACCCTGTTAATCAAAAACGACACGCTGAGTGCCGAAGAACGTCTTCATTACCTCGAAATCACACGCAAACATACCAAACGACTCGGACAGCTGATTGGTGATCTGTTTGACCTGTCACGGCTTGAATCGCACAGCATTGACCCGGTCCTGGAGCACTTTTCCCTGGCGGAATTGCTACAGGATGTCACCCAGGATTTTGAGCTCGATGCGCAGCAGAAAAACATCACCATTGACGTGTCGGGTGGCCCCGGTGACTCTATGGTCTATGCCGATATTGGCCTGATGCAACGAGTGCTGGAAAACCTGATGCGCAACGCACTCAAATTCACACCTGATGGTGGGGAAATCAGCATTAAGCTGGATCGAAAACCCGGCTGTGTCGCGGTTGCGGTGGCAGATAATGGCTGCGGAATTGCCGAGAGCGATCTGGAACGGGTATTCGATCGTTTTTACCACACGGAGCCTGGCGAAGAAGGCAGCTCAGACTCAACCGGACTCGGCCTGGCCATCGTACGCAAGATTCTTGACCTGCATGGGAGTCGTATAACGGTTAGCAGTGTTTTGAACGAGGGTACTTGTTTCGAGTTTGATTTGCCTACGCGCGAGGCTGCGTGAATCGTAGGCAGCGAAGCTGCCCTCTCCTACAGTTACCAGGCGTGGCCTACCTGGATATACCAATTGACGTCTTCCGGGCCCTTGGCGATATCAATACCCACCCAGATATTTTGCGCCTCAAAAATCTTGTATCGGCCTCCCAGTCCATATGCGTAAATACGTTGTTCCGTGTCAATGATAGGGACATCACTGGAAACTGCGCCCTCACCGGCAAAACCAATCACGGCCCATCTGGGCGCCAGGTTATAGCGACCCTCAACTTCTGCCACTGCAACACGTTCGCCCTGGTAGCGTAATGCCGGAATTCCGCGCAGGGTTATCCAGGGAACGGCAAAAAATGGAGCTCTGCCATCGATGGTTGAATATTCGAATCGTAAACCCAGCACAAATTTTTCATGCAAAGGGTGAAAGGAAAGTAGTTTCAGCTCAGCATTCCAATAATCGAAATCTCCGCCGATGGCTTCATCATATCGCCAGGCGCTGAGCTCAAATAACTGGCCCCTGTTGGGCATCGGGGTGTTGTCGCGCGTATCCCATGCCAATTTGGCGGCCAGTCCGGAGTTTCTCACATCGGTACGAAATAAATCGACGGGCGCGTCCTCCGGTAGTTCTACCTGGAAAGCATTGCTCGCATCCAGGTAAGAGAGGCCAATGCCTAAAAACCATCGGCTGTCCGCAACGCGGAAGCGGGTTTCCTGGTAAGCCATAAAACCTTCAAGATTGAACTTGAATGGCTGATCCAGAACATAAAAAGTCGAGTTGACATTTGCCAGGCCGATCACACCTGCGAAGCGGATATGGTCTTCTTTAAAAGAATTCATATGACCGATACCGCCCGCAGCCGTATCGTTGCTGGTATAAGCGCCAAATACACCGGTAAGCGTGGGTGGAGGCGTCTGTTCTTTCGATGCCTGCCCAATTGAACCCGGTGAGGCGAAAGCCTCTTCATCAGGCGCATCTTTTGCGCGGTGAAAGTAAACCAGCGCAAGGCCAAGCCCATCTCCAATAGCAGGTTCTGTTATGAATATCGGTATGGGCAGGATACGACCCCGGTTCGGATCTTTGGTTTTCTTGCTCTTTTTTTCAACAGTTTCTTCAGTGGGATCGTCAGCAGGCAGTGGGTCTTCGGCATTCTGATTTGCTGAGAGGGGAAGTGATCCCGTCAAAACCAGGATAACGAGTACAAAAACGGTGTTGGGAAAACGAAGCATTTTCTTGCTGGTCTTGATCCTGATTCTTCGAATAACCGGAGGTAACAATTATACAGGACCGGATATATTTACGGTTATGATGATCGCATGCATTTGCTTCTTCCGCTAATTTTCGTATTCGCACTCATCTTTGGCCCCGGCCTGTGGGTTCGCAAGGTCATGTCTCGCTACAGCAGTCCCGAAGATCGTTATGAGGGCACCGGCGGTGAACTGGCCCGGCATTTGCTCGACAGCAACGACCTGCAATATGTAAAGGTGGAGGAAACACTCAGGGGTGACCACTATGACCCGGTTGATAAAGTCATCCGACTCACCCCGGAAAAGCTCAATGGCCGATCATTAACAGCCGTGACCGTGGCTGCACATGAAGTCGGCCATGCATTACAGGATGCAGGTGGCTATGCGCCATTGAAAATTCGTACCCAGCTCGTATTGATGACCCAACCGGTGCAGAGACTGGGGGCCGGGATTCTAATGGCAGCACCATTGATCGGTATAATTACCCGGGCTCCGCTGGTAAGCCTGCTGATGATACTGGGCGGCTTTATGAGTCTCGGTGCCACCACCCTGGTCCACATGGTAACTTTACCCACAGAACTGGATGCCAGTTTCAACCGAGCCCTGCCTTTGCTGGAAAAGAGCGGCATCCTCAAGCCGGTTGATTTACCACATGCCCGTCGATTGCTCAAAGCCGCAGCCCTGACCTACCTGTCCGCCTCCCTGGCCAGTCTGCTGAATATCGCCCGCTGGTGGGCCCTCCTAAGACGCTAGCAGCATTTTGTAGGAGAGAGCAGCTCTGCTGCTTACGAGCCCTTTTGTAATCCCTTGTGACACCCTGAATTTGGTATTATCAAGCACGTAAGGGTAGTTCTTTATTCACATGTGCTCAGTTTTAAGGGTATGCAAAATGACAACTTCAAACCGATTAACTGCTCGTTTTCTGGTGATTTTGATGTTGCTGTCTCTGACCTTTCCGGCCATTGCGCAGGAAAACAACGACATGTCTTTACTGGGGCCACTCAACAGTGATCCATTAACCGAGCGCGGCATCAGCCCCCGGGTCCTGGATATCGCATTATTCCCCCTCTCCCAGGGCATCGCTTTCGAGATGCTGGTGAGCTACAAGGCCAACGGTACACGCGGTGATAACCAGGAACGTTTCCGGATGGTTTACGACCCGGATACCGACTATGGTCGTGACCTTTATATCGAGTTCGAAAATGAACCACTACGGTCAATGAAGGAGTACCGCCGGTCACTTGAAATCTCAATGGGTTCAGATTACTGGGTCCGTCAACAAGCCCGGCTATACGATCCCAAGAGCATCCGGGTTATTGAAAATGAAAACGGGCTTGAAGTTATTTCATTTCGTTATGACAAGACCAATGTGCCGACCAAGCAACGCTGGTTGTTGTACCTGGAAGGCCGCGTGTATATCCGGGATGGAACTTTGCAACGTATTGACTTCACGGCAGACCGCACTATCCAGCGCGATGGTGTACGCAATGAAAACTACCGTTCAAGTATTGTCTTCGGGGCAGTTCCAAAGCACGGGGGCTATGTGATTGATCAGATAGAAGAGCAATTTTCATATCATAGCAAAGGTGGTTTACAGCACATTCACACACACAGCCGGGTTATCAGCTACACGCACAACCAGTTGGGCAGCATCGTTTGGAACCGTATGCCAACAGAGTTAATTGCTGAAAGTGTCACGGAAGCAGGGCCCGCTGATACGTCCCTGGTTAAAAGCGCACCGGAACCGGTTACACGTGCAGCGCTTGAAAAGGAATTTGAAACAGCATCCACCGTCAAACTCGATTTACACCGTACATTACCATTGTGGGCAGACGATGTACGTAAACTGGGTTTTGAACTACCTAAAACCTATGGCGTCGGTGTCATCGGTATGCTGCAGGATGGCGAGTTTGACCTGCTTGATGTCGGAATCGGTGGAATCTCCGTGGTTGATGATTTTCCACTTCTCGAGCGATATGGCAACAAGGCAGAATCAAGCATATCAACCATACAGGTGCGGGCAGATTTCTGGGTACTGCCATTTCTTAACCTGAGCGTGCTCGGCGGGAATCTTGAGACAGATTCAGACGTAACGCTGCATTTTACGCCGGTTTTCCAGGCACTATACAAGCTGAAAACCGGTGATGACCTGCCCAAATTTGTGCAGGCCCCGGCAGCCACCACGGCATCAACGGTGGGAATAGGGTTAACCACCGGATTCAAATACGAAAACATGGTGATGTCAGCCTCCCTGACTTATGCAGAAACCGTTACCAATGAAACAAAATCCGAGATTGAAGCATTGGTATTTGTAGGCATGGTTGGTTACGACTTTGGTGATATGGGCATGCAAATCCTGTCCGGCATTCAGTATCTGGATACCGATCGCACAATTCGCGGTCAGATTGATCTCGGTGAGGACAAGGACCCGCTTGTGTTTACGGTGGATGTGGGCATAGAAGAAACGCTGTTCATGGCCGGCATCAATAAGGATATTGGCCGGAACTGGAGCCTGTCAGCTTTTCTCGGCCTCAATGGCACCCGCAAGCAGGGTACGGTGATGTTTGGTTATCGTTGGTAGGGTGATGTTAAGGAGTCGCGTTAAGGAATCGCCGCGAGACGCGGCTCCTACAAGGTGCGGGAACGTGCTCCCGTAGGATGAGCGTGTAGGAGCCGCGTCTCGCGGCGATCAAAGGGTAACGATTGCCCTCACGCCTGCCAGCCGGCTAACAACAATACCGACGATGTTGTCATTAAACCTACCTGCCATATTTGTCGAAGTACATAATGCCTGATTCAGTCTTCAGTGTAATGTGGAGCTGATCATTTTCGACATAGAAAGCATTACCACGCTCCAGGTCGCCAAGAAACAGCTCAAACTCGGGCTCATCCTGGCATTTGAACCAGTTAAAGCGCCTCATCTCAACTTTGATAGACTTGCCACGTATTGTGTACTTCCCTTTCACGGTGCCGCAGTCGGCCGTTGCGCTGATTTTCCCCCGGTTGTCGAATCGCACGATATAGTCATTTGATTTTTGTGGCCTTGAGCCCCGCTCTGCATCGTACTGGGTGAGGCTCCAGGACCAGCTATGGGCAAATAACCGACTGGAATGGGCTTGTTCGCTGGCCACGACATCACCTATAGAAACACTGGCTGAGGGCCAGGCTCCATCCACCCTTTGTGTCCAGGTGTATTTGATCTGAAAAGGCACTTCGTCGTCTTTAATCTCGGTGTCCATCGTCAGATTGTCATGCAGGCTCTTGATATTGATTGGCGGGTTTGGTCCTTCCAGCTCAAGGAACAAAATACGGTCTTCAATCAGGATATTGACGTCGGTCAGGGTCAGATTATTTTCCTTCAGCCATTCCTGGAGAGGAACTGATTTGGCAGCGCGGTAGTCAGCATTGAACAGGATTTTCTCGCTATAGAAGAAAAGTGGAACCGATACAGCCATCACAAGGATAAAGAACAACCAGAGTTTGCTCTTGATGAATGCAGCAGAGTGACTGCGGGCGGATGCCGGCGAAACCCCAACGGCGATAAATGTGAGCGCACCGGCCAGCACCATTGCCACGAGGTTAGTGAAAAACAGAACTACAGCCCTGGTTGCCAGTTCATACTCTCCCGTCATCAAAAGAATACCGGCGGACGCAAGCGGCGGAAGCAGGGCTACAGCTACAGCAACACCCGGAATGGCGCTCGATTCCTTACGGGTGATCGTATAAGCACCTGCGCTGCCTGCT
>Ga0164313_10004108_pt1 | contig 13003 bp, 5 predicted proteins | sample GuaBasSedimGuay4_FD_113735 | JGI IMG/M metagenome (GOLD analysis project Ga0164313, IMG submission 113735) | Subseafloor sediment microbial communities from Guaymas Basin, Gulf of California, Mexico - Guay4, Core 4569-4, 0-3 cm | ecosystem: Environmental > Aquatic > Marine > Hydrothermal vents >... | reverse complement strand
AGTTGGCTATACTAGCGAAGAATGAGCGTAGCCAACTGCTTTGTATCCGTTCCTGATTACCTTGCAAGCTGATTTAGCCATTAATATTATTGTATGCAGGTAGGCCTTTTTCATTTATTGATCGACCGGATCGTATCAACAGGGTCGGAGGAAAAAATTCCGGCCGCACGCATACCGATGCTGTCCGAGAGGCCGAAAGCATCGGTATGCATCCGGAATGGATTCAACAGGTAGCCGAAGGATTGATAAAAACATACTGTATGCAGCTACCGTCGACAGGGAGAATCCATGCGGAGAATATTCGAGTTTCGATAATTTCCAATGAATGCTTCAAATCATTTCCGAAACAAGTCGAGGTAGCTTTTAAACAGGAACCTTATCGATGATAAAAAAAGAGAAAAACCAACCGATCCCCGCGGATGAACGAGTGCCCACCCGCGAAAAAGCCGCCTTTGCCTTTGGCGGAAGCATGGATTATTTTGCAACGGGCATGCTGACCACCATTCTGTGGATGCCTTTTTTCAACCTCGGCCTGGGCATGAACGCCGCAGTCCTGGGCGGCATCCTGATGATTTTCAGGTTGTGGGATGCCTTTACCGATCCCTTCTGCGGCAACCTGTCCGACAATGCCCGCACGCGCTGGGGCCGCCGCCGCCCGTTCATGTTCGTGGCAGCCATCACAACCGGATGCCTGTTTCCGCTGTTCTGGTACATGCCCGGCTGGCTGGGCGATTTCGGGCAGCGGGCTCTCTTTACCATGGGTGGAAGCGAAATCACCGGGCTCGCCCTGTGCTTGACGATCCTGGGCATGGTTTTCTTCGCCAGCTTCAGCTGCTGGTCGATGCCCTACTACGGCCTCCAGTTGGAGCTGACCCCGAACTATGACGAGCGCACGCGCGTCGCGGCCTGGATGTCGGCCGTGAGCAACATCGCCGTGCTGATGGGCGGCGTGGTTCTATGGGCGGTGAACAGCGATCTCTTTGCCGATCCAACCACTGGAAACCCCGACATTGTGAAAGGCGTCAAGATGGTCGCCATTCCTTTCGCCGGACTCATCATTGTAGCGGGTCTGCTACCCGCCTTGTTTGTTAAAGAACGGTTCTATGAAAAAGAGGCTGCCGCGCAGGAATCCGAATCGTTCATCTCCAGCATCAAGGAATCGTTCCAGTGCGCCCCATTGTGGATGCTGATCGGCATCTCGTTCTTCGTTGTCTTTGGCGCATCCATCGTCGATGGCCTTGGATTCTATGTGAATATTTTCAAGGTGAGCGGCGGCGACATGGGCGATGCAGGCTATATCGAATTCCTGAAAAAAACCGGCATGGTGGTTTCCGCATTGGCCACCATTCCCCTGTGGACGTGGCTCGCCGAAAAATGGGACAAGAAAATCGTGGTCGGCATCATGCTCGTTGCCGGCGTGGTTGCGGTCTTCCTCAACTATCTCTGTCTGCGGCCCGACATGCCCTACCTGCAAATTATTCCAGCCATGTTCATCTCCGGGGCCGTCAGCTCGGTCTGGCTCATCCTCCCCTCCATGAAGGCGGACGTGGCCGACTACGACGAGCTGCGCACCGGCAAGCGCCGCGAAGGGTCGCTGAACGCCTTCTATTCCTGGTTCATCAAAGCGGCCCTAACGGCTTCGGCCGGCACGATTGGCGTGATCATTCAATTCATTGCCAAAATCGATCCCGCGTTGGATGTCCAGCCCGAAGCGGTCGTCAACCGCCTCTTCTGGGCCTATCTGATCATGCCGGGCGTCCTGCTCGTCCTGCCCATGTTTTTCCTGCTGATCTATCCGCTCAGCCGCAAGAGGATGGCTGAAATCCGTGCCGAGCTAGAATTGCGCCGCGGACAATTATAGATGCGGAAGAGCGGGGAATCCAGCTTCACACTTTCCTTCGTGATGCCCGTAGTGTTGCAAATTAATTGTACCGTTCTATATTGTGCTTGATTTAGAGGATGGCTCCCCGTACTTAATTATGCATGCCGAATATACGCTTAAAGGAAGTTGCCGCCGAAGCAGGGGTTTCCGTCGCTACGGCATCTGCCGCCTTGCGCGGGGAAGCCAGCGTCAAGCCTTCAACCCGCGAAAAGGTGGAGGCGGCTGCGAAAAAACTGAACTACCAAAAGCATTCTGCCGCATCGGTTCTCTCCTACCTTCAAAAGCGCCAAAGCCAGAAATCCGTTTTCATGGCGTGGGTGACCGCGCTACCTGCAATTGATCTGGAATTCAAGTTGTCGATGAATCTGGCCGCCGCTGAAGCCGCTAGGCTCGGCGTTCGGTTCGAGCACATCAACGTGACCAATTCAAATGAACTGGCTCACACTTTTCGCGAAATCGAAGCCCGTGGCTGTGATGGAATCGTACTGGGCGGTACACTAGCCCCCGATGGCTGTGAGATTCCGCTGAACCGGTTTTCTGTCGTCGCAACCCATGAAGGGTGGTTCAGACAAGGGGTTGATGTCGTGCGCGAAAACCAATTCAGAAAAACGCTCTCCCTGCTAAAGCGGGTCCGCAAGGCGGGTCACAAGCGCATTGGAATCTGCATGCGGACGCTTTCCCCTCTGCATCCCGATGATGAATCCCGCCTCGGGGCGGCATCCTATTTTTCCGACTGGGTGCTGACCGGGCGTGAGCGTATTCCGATCATACGAATTCCATTCGAGGCCTCCGATGCGGCGGAGCAACTCTCCAAATGGACCGCAGAATACAACCCCGATGTGGTTATGGGGTTCAATATAACTGAATTAAAACTACTTAGGGAAGTTGGTGTCGCCGTCCCTGAAAAACTCAATTTTGTTGCACTGCATGTTGAAGCCGAAAACCGGGGTCTTATTGCTGGATGCCAATATAACCAGGAAATCATTCCGGAATATGCCGTGCGCGTTTTGTACGAAAAAATGTGCCATGGAGTCCGGGGTCTTTCTGTCCATCCCCAAGAAACCGTTGTCTACACGCCTATACTAGCCGGAGCAAGCTGCCCGGCCCTTATCGGCGACCCCGTTGAGTAAACGTATTGAATGTATCCTCCCGGGTTTTTAAAATCATAACGGTATGATTTATAGTGCCTTGTCTTTTGCCGTGATCCGAATTAAAACGTCACCTGTCAAATCGGAATGCAACCCATGATTCCGAGGGAAACGAGGGAAACAAAATGAAGGAGAAGAAGATGAAGAAACTGCTTACATTAATCGCAGGAGTAGCTATCGCTGGAACGGCTTCGGCGGCGTTGATCGCCAGTCAAGACTTCGAAGGTGGAGAAACCGGAACGAGTGGCTGGACTTATGGCGCGAATCTCAGCACGGCAAATGGATACGCGGAAACCACTCTTCCTGGTACTGCTGCCGGCACCTCAGTAGGAACGCTAAGTTCCGCTGAAACAGGAAGTGCGGGCTGGCTCAGTTATCGTTTTACCATGGCTGCGCATAGCCAGTGGAGTGGTGGTAGTAAAAATATCATAGGGTTTGGCAGTCAGTGGTCGGGTGGTACTGAGGAAATCGGATTTTACGCCACGGGAACGCCGAATTGGGGTGATTATCATCTAGGAGCTGCTGTTGCAGGCACCTCAACGGTTGATTCAAACGTTGCGTTTGCTTACAATGAAACGGTAGATCTGTTTGTTGTTGGGGCTTTTATATACTCTGGCGGTAATGTGTCTATGTACATGAGCGTAGTCGACTGGGCGGACAGAGCCACTCAAACCGAAGCGAATGTTCTGGCTGGATTCTCTGTGACTACAGGACAGACTCGGAACGGAGGACTGGATGAGCTTTTTTTCAATATTGAACAGGGGGATGCCAATACTTCCACACCAACCACGCTAGACAATATCTTAGCTGGCACTACATTTGATGATGTGGGTGTTATTCCAGAACCGGCGACGCTCGGAATGTTCGGATTAGGCGCATTGCTTACCTTGATGGTTCGCCGCATTCGCGCGTAATCGCTTAAAAAAATAGCCTACTACAAAAAGCCGCGCGTCACCGGGCGGCTTTTTGTTTGTTCGACCGCCTCGTTGAAAAGGAGTTTCTGATGACCCAAAAAAATCTCATCCTATTACTATCATTAAACCTTCTTTTAGGTTCAATGGCATTTGGAGCGGTTTGGAGCTATTCCGGAACGGGGCCGTGGAATCCGCAGAATTTAAAAAGCTTTTTGGCGGTTGATTATATGATGACCGTGTCCCTGGAGGCGGTCGTTAGCGAATCACCGGCGGAAATTACACTGAAAATCTATTCGGATCGCGAGTTTGCGGCCACGGCACATCCTTTTGCGGGAGATCATACCTATAAGGTGTTTCGAAAAGATCCCGATGCGTTGGAATGGGGTGAACCCATCGGCGATGTGGTTACGGGGTTGGAAGGGGCGCCTGCCGTCACGACCGATATTTCCAGTTGGGTCGATACCAATGTAACCGTGGGGGTTGTTTACGAATACGGCTTGGCGGTGGTCGGGCCGGGACTCATCGATGGAAAGGTGTGGTACCGCTACTTGAATGCCAATATTCTGGCGGGCATCAAGGTGGACCGCACCGAATCGAAAGGCCGCATGGCGGTGGTGGTGACGGACGATATCGTTGCTCATCTACCGGAGGAATATGCGCAGTACAAAACGGATTTGGTACGGGATGGATGGACGTTGCACGAAATGGTGGTGGCTCGCTCCGACTCTTATGTCCGCAACGGAACGGGGCCTTTGGATGCCAATGGGATCCCGACCGCGCCGTTCCCGGATGAGCATCTTGCAATCAAGAGCCAACTCGTCTCGCTTTACACGACCTATTCGAACGAACTGAAAAATGTGGTGCTGGTTGGAAAGGTGCCGGTGGTACGCAGCGGGACAGGAAATGTCGACCCGGATGGCCACGGCAACCGCAGTGCTTGCGGGGCGGATGTCTATTATGCGGATATGGATGGCGTCTGGACCGACGCCACAAACAATCTGGCGATGCATGCGAACATCGGGTTGGCCGTGAATACGGGCCGAATCAATGTCGAGGGAGATTATAAGTTTGATGAAGATAGAATGAGTGAAGTCGCTTCATCCGGGCCCGTTACCAACGCTAGCCCTGAGCTGGGATTTGGCCGGATCGATTTTTCGAATCAAATTGCCGCGGAATACGAGGCGACGCGAACCTACTTCAATAAGCTGCATCGTTATAAAATGGCAGCGCCCGATTTCCAACCCGGTCGTAGAGGGATCATCCGCGGGCACTACGATATTGTTACGCACACCTTTTTGGGCTCATTACCCAGCCTATTGGGCATGACCGAGCTTGATTTTACGAGCAAAGATGATTTGCCTGAGGCTCCCACCGACGGAACGCTGGATAGCGATCAGGATGCCGACTACAGTCGCGACCTCAAGCCGTATCTCTTCTATTTTAAAGGCGACCAGGTTCCTGGGGATAGCGAGGGAAGCCGCGCGGTGTTCTGGACGGGAATGCAGAGCCATTGGGGCTACTGGTTTGAAGAAAACGTCAATGAAGCGAGTCAAAACAGCATGCAACGGCGGTTGTCGGAAGACAACTTCACGCTGAGCTACACCTGGTCGATCTCCGTGTTGGGGGGCACTGCCGACACGCACTACCTCTACCACCGGTTGGGAATGGGCGGCAATGCCGGGAATATGATGCGGGCATCGATGAGCAACCGTAGTGGTAGCATTCACGAGGTCTATTCACCGGCGAAAGACTATATGTATATGAACCATATGGGCGATCCGGCACTGCGAATTTATATGATGGCTCCTCCGACCGATTTCCAAGTACTTTCCTCTGGAGGCAATCCATCGCTATCATGGATCGCGCCCGTTGCAGTAATTGATGATCCCCCGCTGCTGGGCTATCACATCTATCGCGCCAGCAATTCCGCCGGCCCGTTCACCCGGTTGACCTCCTCGATCCTTCCCGGAACCTCATACACCGACACCACGGCGAGTTCCGGCGAATGGCATTATCAGGTGAAAGCGATTCGTCTCGAGCCATCCGGTGGATCGAGCTACTACAACAGCAGTCTGGCCGCGCAGCAGAGCATTGATCTAACCAACGGCCCCGATCCGCTTGCGATCAATATCGGCGTGGTTCTCCCCGAAGCAAATTGGGATACCGACTATGAACTGGAATTGACCGCCATCGGCGGAACGCCACTCCTAACCTGGTCGGTTGATGCGAACGATTTGCCGACTGGATTAACCCTTTCCGCTTCTGGCGTGCTGGCCGGAAAACCAACGGACCGAGGCACATTTTCGTTCACGGCTTCCGTGGCCGATGCGGCTGGACAAACCGATCAGATGCAACTGACGCTGACCGTATTGGATTTTGACGTGCAAGTTGTTGAACCGGAAGCGGGCGGCGCAGTCTCCCCCGGCAACCCCTTCACAGCGGCCGGCGCCTGGATATCCACCATGAAAGTTTCCGGTGCGAGCAACAACGACGAAGGGTACCTGCGTTTCGACCTCTCCGGCATTCATACCAACGACTATTTTGAACAGGCAAAACTCGTTCTCTTTGCAGATGGATTGACCCCGAACAACAGCCCCATCGTTTTAAAAGTCTCTTTGGGCGAAGATGCGGATGATGGCTGGCTGGAGTCCTCGCTCAACTATTATGCCATCCCGGCAATCAACCCATCGATCCCTGTGGTGACCGCAACCCATCTCCTGGTTCCGCATGAAGCCATCGAGCTGGATATCACCGCGATGGTTGCCGAAACCCTGGCAAACGATCCGGCTCAAAAGCTGACCCTGCGCATCTACACCGAGACGGCGGTCGCGAATAACGATGCCGCCCGAATTGCCAACCGCTATGCCTGCAAGCTGGCACGTCCAAGATTGCTGGTGAATACCTTCGGCACCGATCCGTATGTGGAGCCGCCGCCCCCCTTGCCAGCAACGAATACATTTACCGTCATTTCGGATGTCGAGGACTCGTACATTTGGGCGGATGCCAATGAGGTCCTGACAGTCATGTGGCCTGTAGGCTCAGGAGTACAAGTTCTGGCGATTGCCAACGACGACCCCCAATGGAGCGACAACAAAAGTTGCGCAATCGTCGTGTTCCAGCTTCCTGATCTGGACGGATATCCCATCCGCACGGCGAATGCGGCGGCAGACATAGAGGTGTGGAACCCGCCAGGCGGTAGCGATCCGTTCCCCAAAGGCGTGGATCTGTACGCCGTTCGAATGGCCGCCGATCCCGCTGTGTCTACGGCGGATTATGGCTATAAGGGATCCGGTCTGGGCACGTTGATTCAAGCCAACGTGCTCGTTATTCCATCGAATGTAGGCATCCCCTACACCATATACAATACCGATGCGTCGGGCGATTCCGCGTTGGCCACTTGGTTGGCCGATCAATATGCGGCAGGCGCCAAGCCCGGCAGTTATGCCTTCCTGCGCTATGAGGCCAATGGCGACACCTCCGGCAAGGTCTACCTGAGAGCGGGCGATAACACAGACCCACTGCGAACCAAACCGACGCTGACCATCGAGATCGAGACACCGGAAGGCTACGACGCCTGGGCCAGCGGGTTCGAATGGAACGGAGCCGACTGGGCGCCTGAAGCGAACCCCATGCAGGACGGCTATCCCAACCTGCTTAAATATACGCTCGGGTTTGATCCGTTGAGCGACTACATCGGCAGTCCGTACGAGCCGTACGGTCAGATGCAACTCAACAGCAGTTCCAACTGGATCTTCACCTATACCTTCACGCACGACACCACGGCGGTCGATGCCACCCAACTCGTGGAAGGTACCAGCGATCTCACTTCCAATAGTTGGATCGATATCGACCCACTCGATCCGGCCAATCAGGTTAGCGTTTTGGAAGATACCCCCGAAGTGGATATCCAGACCATCACCATCAAGGACACCCAACCGAACGCCACCAACCGGTTCCTCCGGCTCAAAGCCACCCGCCCGTGACACGACATTAACTTGATCTACCGTTAATCGCGACCAACATGCCCCCGCAAAGGGGGCATTACTTCCGAACCCCATCTTAATTATAACGGTATGATTTTTGTGCGATTGCCGATCTGGATAAGTTTGGTATAAAGGCGGGCGTAACACTGAAGACCGACTCCGATTTACTCGAATAAATACCCTATCCTAAGGAGAAACCATGAAAAAGATACTCGCAATACTCACTGCAACCATCCTTCTCTCGGCCATTTCGCAAGCCGCAGTAATCATGACGTTTGATACCCGTCACGCTCAGGGAACAGACACCGCCATAGGGGATACCTCCCTCGCGGCCGGAACCAACCCCAGCGGCGTGTTGGATGCCAACCTGGAAGCCTCATCCCTGACCTTCGGAGCAGGAACGGGTGGTTCGAACACAAGCAATCAACGATTCGTTACCGCAGGATTCAATAACACCACCGTAGCCGGTGCGCTCGCAGCCGGGGAATATCTCACCTTCACCGTCGATGCGGTGGCTGGATATCAGGTGAATCTGAGCACCGTTCTCCTGCAACTCCACGGCCAGAGTGGGCAGGACTTCGATTGGGGTCTTTATTCCAGCGCGGATGGTTTTGCCTCGCAACTTGCCGGTGAAACGGGCTTGGCGGGATCTCCCGCTGGTTATACGCGCACGGTTAACGTCTCCTCGATTGGGGTTCAAACAGGAGCGATCGAATTCCGCATCGCTTTCGGTGCTGTGAACGAATGGGTCTACGTCGGTGTGGGCGATACAGATCCATCAGGAACTTGGCCGGATTATGGCCAGGCTATTCAGGTGGATGGGCTTGTGGAAATAGACCCCGGCTATGTACCGCAAATTCCTGCTACCCCTAGCAATCTCGCAGCAACAGCGACCTCGCCTATCGCAATCGACCTGAGCTGGGACGATGCCTCCGATAACGAGACCGGTTTTTATATCGAACGCGGCCCCGATGCCGGCAGTTTTTCAGTGATCGCCACCAATGACGCAAACACCACGTCGTTTTCGGATTCCGGACTCTCCGACAATACGGAATATTTCTACCGGGTAAGCGCGTTCAACGCCACCGGCAGTTCAATCAACAACCCGGTTGACTCCGCAACAACCCCGGTTGTTAACACGGTTCCGGAAGCCCCGACGGACCTAGTTGCCACAGCCGTGAGTTCCAACTCGGTCAACCTGGGCTGGGCAGACAACTCCTTGTACGAAACCGGTTTCGCGATCGAGCGTAAATCGGGCGGTGCATTCGCCCCGCTCACAACGGTCGCCGCAGGCATTGTATCGTTCAGCGACACGGGTTTGGCAGCAGATACGCAGTACACCTATCAAGTAAAGGCGTTCAACACCGTCGGCGATTCCAGCTATACGGCCGAAGCCTCCGCCACCACGTTTTCGACCAATTCCGGAGTCATCATGACGTTTGATACCCGTGACGATTCAGGAACCACCAGCACTGTTGTCGGTCAAACCGCCCTCGCAGCGGGTGAAAGTCCCAACTCAGGGGTTTTGAATGCCAATCTGGAAACCTCGGCTCTGACCTTCGGGGCAGGAACGACGGGTTCGAATCTAGCTGAACAAAAATACATTGTTCAAGGATTCGCCGACGGAAGCACCGCCTTCACCGCCGCAGAGTCACTCGCGGCCGGAAATTATCTCACCTTTACGGTCGATGCGGCGCCTGGATATCAGGTGAGTGTAGACTCCATACGATTTGAATTCAGCTTTCAAAATAACAATGCAGGATTTGAATGGGGTATTTATTCCAGCGTGGATGGCTTTGCCGCGCAATTGGATGGCGAAACGGGTATAGTCGGCGCCTCCGATGGCCATGTGGCCACGGCTACCATAGGGATTGCGGATCAAATCGGATCGATCGAATTCCGCATCGCTATAGGCGCTGTGAACGAATGGGTCTCCGCCGGCGTGGCAGACAATGGGGATGGAGGGTGGCCGGATTATAGTCAGGCCGTTCAAGTCAACGGGCTTGTGGAAACAGACCCCGGCTATGTACCGCAAATTCCTGCTACCCCTGGCAATCTCGCGGCGACCGTGGTCTCACCTACCGCAATCGACCTGAGCTGGGACGATGCCTCCGATGACGAACTAGGTTTCTATATCGAACGTGGCCCCAATACCAGCAGTTTTTCGGTGATCGCAACCAATGCCGCAAACACCACGTCGTTTTCGGATTCCGGACTCTCCTTCGATACGGAATATTTCTACCGGGTAAGCGCGTTCAACGCCGCCGGCAGTTCAATCAACAACCCGGTTGCCTCCGCAACAACTCCGGCTCTCACTGCTCCGGAAGCCCCGACGGACCTGGTTGCCGCAGCCGTGGGATCCACCTCGATCAACCTTGGATGGTCAGACAACTCCTTGTACGAAGCCGGTTTCGCGATCGAGCGTAAATCGGGCGGTGCATTCGCCCCGCTCACAACGGTTGCCGCAGGCGTTGTATCGTTCAGCGACACGGGCTTGGCAGCAGATACGGAGTACACCTATCAAGTAAAGGCGTTCAACACCGTCGGCGATTCCAGCTATACGGACGAAGCCTCCGCGACCACGTTTTCGGCCAGCACGACAACGCTCATCTACGAACCCTTTGTCTATGGCGGAAACAGTGGCGACAACCTCTCCAGCACGGTTCCGGCCTACACGGATTCGGATGGCGATGGGATTGGTGCACTTCTGCGCCCGGGTCTGGCCTTCGCAGGCTCGCTCAGTAGCGGCTTCGCAGCGGCCACAACCGCGCAGGAAATGGACTACCGTTCAGATGTGAGCCTTAATTTCGTAACCGAAGGCACTCTCTATCTCAGCGGGCTATTCCAAGCCGATACCGATGATGCGACTTGGGGAGGCGGCGCACTCACCGCGTTCTCGCTGAGCTTCAGCTCACATGTAGATCAGGAATCCCTCTGGATCGGCCTCTGCAATAGCGATGAAAATGGGGTTGTGTCCCCGATCCGCCCCTACGCCGGATTCGGAATCTGGCAGGATACCCCGGGCTCGAATGACTATGTGGTGGGTACGGGAGACCTGACCGCAGCCACCACCTATTTTGTTCTGGCAAAAGTAGTGGCCACAGGGGGTAATCAGGCCGACATTTCCCTGTTGGTGGTTGAAGACGGCGGGACCATTCCCACCGTAGAACCCACCACATGGGATGCGACCATTACGGGCGCCACCTATGAATATCCGCTTACCTCCGGCAATCTCGACAGGTTAGGGGTTCGTCAGGCACACTCCCCAGCAGACATTGAGGGTCTATCCAACCTTTCGGATGAATTCCGCGTTGCGACATCCTATGCCGGCGCACTACCCTCCGACGGCGGATTCTACTCGTATTGGGAAGCGCTATATGGCCTGGTCGAAGGGCCGGAAGGCGACGACGACAACGACAACATGTCCAACTTCTACGAGTATGCCCTGAATGGCAATCCAACCAATCCTGCCGATACCGGCATGATTGAATATGGTGGCGATGGCGCCGGATTCTTCGCCTACATCTATGGCAAGCGCCTCGACGACACCAGCCTGGTCTACACGCTGGAGGACACCACGGATCTGATCCTGGGCCCGGTCAACACGGATGCCTGGGACTCCAGAACCTCCGGCCCCTCGGGCGTGGCGGGCTTCGATTCGGTCACCAACAAGTACGACATGACTGGAGAACCCCAGCAGTTCATTAAACTCATTATTGAATAGGCCAGAGCCTTCCAACCCTCGGAAATATTCCAACGGTTGTAAAAGCGAGTCCCGGCCCATGCCGGGACTTCTTTTATTCCAGGCCCAAACTTTTTGTTTCCCCAAAGGACAACGCTATGAACATTGTCTATCTCCACGCCCACGATGCCGGTCGCTATGTGCAACCGTATGGCCACCCTGTTCACACGCCCCATCTCATGGAGTTCGCTAAAGAAAGCGTACTCTTCCGCAAAGCGTCGTCCATTGCCCCGACCTGCGGTCCGAGCCGTGCCGCACTAACCTCCGGACAATACCCCCACCAGATCGGCATGTACGGCCTGCCCGGACGCCAAGGATGGCTATTCGACGACTATGGCAAGCATATGGCCAACCAGTTTAACCGGTGGGGCTACCAAACCATCCTTGCCGGCGTCCAGCACGAGGCCAACCACGCAGACTTTAGCTGCATCGGGTACGAACGCGTACTCGAACGCGAGGAACCTGCCCGAGCGCAGGACGGCGAATTCTATCCCGAAACCATCGCAAAGGTTGAAGCCTTCCTCGCTACCCGTAACGACGACCGCCCGTTCTTCCTGTCCGTCGGAATCGACGAGCCGCACCGCGACAATCTTGCCCGCCCCGAACTCAACCTCCACGGTGCCGGTGACCGCTTCACTAAAACACGCTATGTTGATCCGGACAGGCTCGACTCGCGCTATACTGCCCCGCCCCCGTGGCTACCTGACCTACCCGGATTGAGGAAGGATATGGAAGGCTACTGCGAAGGGGTGAAAATCATGGACGAATATATGGGGCGCGTGCTTCATGCCATCCGCCACAATGGTCTGGAGAAAAACACCTTGGTCATTATCACCTCCGACCACGGCATTGAATTTGCCGGAGGCAAAATGAGCCTTACCGACCAAGGCACGCAGATCATGCTGATGATCCGAGGCCCGAAAGGAACCGAGTCCCCGTTCGCCAGAGGAATGGTGATTGAGCCGATGGTCACGCACCTTGATATCTACCCCACCCTCTGCGAATTGATTGGAAAAACCACCGACCATAAACTCGAAGGTAAAAGCCTGCTTCCGCTAGTGAAAGGTGAAGTCGAACAACTGCACGAGGTTGTGTTTTCCGAGCAGACCTACCATGGCGACAAAGGCTTCGAGCCGCTGCGTGCCGTCCGCTCCGAGCGCTACAAATATATCCGCCGCCACTATCCCACCGGCCCGCACATGCGCCACGATGGCCCGGGTTGCCCGATCATGGAAGAGTTGGGATGGTTCGACCGCGAACTGGGCCATGAGCAACTGTTCGACCTCTATCTCGATCCGTGGGAAGCCTGCGACCGAGCCGACGACCCTGCCTCT
>Ga0164313_10004107_pt1 | contig 13005 bp, 10 predicted proteins | sample GuaBasSedimGuay4_FD_113735 | JGI IMG/M metagenome (GOLD analysis project Ga0164313, IMG submission 113735) | Subseafloor sediment microbial communities from Guaymas Basin, Gulf of California, Mexico - Guay4, Core 4569-4, 0-3 cm | ecosystem: Environmental > Aquatic > Marine > Hydrothermal vents... | reverse complement strand
GTCAGCGCAGGAATCTGGTCCGAGAGAGTCCGCACCCGGTCGTCGTCTCCCGCCGCGAAAGCGGCCAGCGCCTCTTCTGCCTGGGCCGCGAGGGGAGCCGCTTCGACTGTTTCCAGTAGCGCCCGGGCCAGGTCGAACTGCCGGTCCTGGCGAAGTCGTCCGGCGACCTCGGTGCACAATGCCCCGAGCTCTTCCTCGGTGGCGCCGAACCGGTCACGGCCGCGGCCGATCAGCAGGCGTGCCGCTTCGCGTGGGTTGCGTTGGACAAGGGCGCGCAGTTGGGTGATGTCGCCGATCGGCACCTTTGGGGACCTCTTGGCCTTTCGGGCCCTCCGTTTTCGTGAGCTGTTCCCCTTCCGAGCCATTGGGCCTGATACCTAGTCCTCGTCGACGATGGAAGTCGACCTCGCACCCGCCTTCACATTTTCTCTCGATCGAGCCCAAGAGTCGACGATTCCATCAACGCCTTGGTGCCTCGGGCACCCGCGAAGCGCGATCTGTTTCCCGTACGATAGATCCCAAATCCACGATCAATAGAATCGGCTCGCGGACTTCGTCCAAATCCACGAACGCTCGCGGAGATCACGCCCCTTTTCGGGAATCTTCCACCTGGCCCTACTCGTGCAATCCCCCGGGCCACCGACCTCGTGCATCGACTCGAGACCCTTCTGCGCACTCAGGCGTCTGACGGGGCTCCTGACGCGCGGGGCGGTCGGATGGAGGAGCCAGGGATATGAAGAGGTCGCTGAAGAAGAAGCTCGGCAAGGGTGGTTGGGCCCTTGCTCTTTCAGTTGTCGCCATCGCGGTAGGCAGCATCGTGCTCATGCGGGCGCCGGGCCACGCGGCGCCCCGGACGGGCTTCGGCGGTATACCGGTCACCGACCCGGATCCCGGAGACGTGTCCGTGGTCCAGAATGGCCCCACTCAGCTCGCCCTCTCGGGGCCCCTCCTCGACGGCCATTTTGCCATCTCTCAGGGCGCCGTCCTCGCGAACGGCACGCGCCGACTCCTCGCCGAGCTTCGCCTCACGGCCGCCGACGCCCCGGGGGCGGCCCAGCGTCAGCCGGTCGCCCTCGCCGTCGTCCTCGACGTCTCGGGCTCCATGCACGGTGACAAGATCGCTCAAGCGAAGAACGCGGTTCGGCAGCTCGTCGAACGCATGCGCGACGAGGACCAAGTCGCCCTCATCACCTACGACCACGAGACCTACGTGATCCAGCCCCTCGCTCGGGTTGGTGCGGTCCGCAGTGAGCTGATGCGGCGCATCTCCGCCATCCAGCCCGGCGGCGGCACGGTCATCCCCCAGGCGCTCCTCGCCGGCTCCCAAGCCCTCGAGGGGGCCCCGGGGAATCTGGTGCGCCGCATGGTGCTGCTCTCCGACGGCCTCGACGGGTCGGGGAAAACGGTCGAGATGGTGACCCGAGAGATCCGCGGCCGGGCCCACCGGGGCCTCGCAACTTCGTCTCTCGGCATCGGCACGGACTACGATGAGCGCTTCATGACCTCGGTCGCCGACGCGGGGCGCGGCAACTACGAGTTCCTCGCCGACGGCGCGCAGCTTCAGACCTTCCTGCGCCGCGAGCTCGACCAGGCGAGCTCGACCGTCGTCGACAACGTCGCCGTCCTCGTGACCCTCCCCGACGGGGTCCGCGTGGCGAAGGTGCACGGGGCCGAAGGCAACGGCACGACGGGGCAGGTTCGCGTTCCCTTCGGCGCCATCCCCGCCGGGGACTCGCGCCGCGCGGTCATCGAGCTCGAAATCGCCGCCGGCGCCCCCGGCGTCCTCGGGCGCCTCGCGGCGACCGTCGACTACCGCACCGTGGCCGACCGCGAGTTCCACCAAATCGCTGATGCCAACCTCGCCCTCCACGTGGTCTCCGACGAGGCGCAGGTGGCCGCGACGCGCAACGAGAGCGTCTACGCCGACAGCTGGGCGGTCGTCATCGACGCCGAGCAGCGCGCCGCCGTCGACCTCTGGCGGAGCGGCGACACAGCCCAGGCCCAGCAGGTCGCCCGGAACAACGTCGCGCGTCTGCGCCAGGTCCAGGCCGCCGCGCCGTCGGCGGCCCCGCGCCTCGAAGGCATCGTCGCCGAGGCGGAGGCCGACGAGGCCCAGTTCGAAGCGCTGAGCCCCAGCTCGGCCGCAGGTCGCGGCTTCGGACTCGGCTCCAACGCGCGTCGACGTAGCCGGATCGCGTACTGATGAAGGGCTTCGGTCGTGTCCTCGTCCTCGGCGCCGTGCTCTCGGCGGCGCCGTACCTCACGGGCGCCCACCCGCTGCTCGCCGCGGCTCTCGGGGTCACGGCCGGAGTGTTGCTCGCGGTGGTCCTCGCCGGCGCCGTCTCGCCGCCGGCGGTCGCCCTCGGCGCCCTCGGGGCGGTGGCGTTCACTGCGGTGTCTCCGTACTCGGTGGCTTTCGGGGGCGCTCTGCTCATCGCCTTTGCCTACGGCGCGCGCATCCTCCGGGCCCGGACCCTGGTGGCCGGGGTGGTGACCCTCGCGGCATCATTCCTCGCCGGCGGCGGGGCGGCGTGGATTGCGTGGGCCTACGCCGACGCGGGGTGGGTCATCCGCGGGTCGTCGGTGATCGTGGCGGCGTTGCTCGCGGCGGGGCCCCTCCTGGTGGCGGTCGATGACAGGATCGCCCACCGGCTGAGGATGCTCGCTGAGCGCACGGCGGGGGGGCTACGTCTTCGGCTGTTGCGCGCGGTGGTTCTTCGGCGGCGCCATCTCGATGCCGACTATCGACTCTCCCGGGGGACGCAGCGTCGCCTGGAACGCGCGTATCGAGCGCTCCTCGCGACGGCGGGGTCTCGTATCGACTCGTCGGCTTCGCAGCACATGGTGCTCGACCGGCGGATCGATTCGTATGTGTCGGCGCTGACTCGTGCATCGCGGGCGGCGGCTCGGGCCCATGCGTTGTCGACGGGGATTGATGATGCGATTTTGACCGAGCTGCGGATGGAGGGGGAGGACTTGGAGGCGAAGGCGGAGGCGTTGGCGGAGGTGGCCTGACGGGGGGCGGCGATGACGGCGGGAGATGCCTCGTCGCCGAACTGACCGCTACGAGGATCTTCGGCGAGATGATCGCGGTGACGGGCCGCTATCGGCAGGCGCGCGAGCCCTGACGGGGACGGCGACGGATCATCGGACGCAACTCGCGGCGCCCGGTCCCGATAAGGGGCCCATGACCGCAAATGATCACATCCGCGCCCTCCGTTGCCTGCTCGAAGTCGGTGAAGACTTCGGCGAGATGCGAAGGTATTTCTACGACCACCTCGCCGAGAGCCCGGCTTTCCTCGGGATGGGCAAACCCAAAAAGAACACCATCCTCCGGGCCGTGGTCCGGGGCGCAGCGACGCGGTACCTCGACCCCTCGGTGAGGGCCGAGGTCGCCCTCATCCGCATCCGCAAGCACGGGATGTGGCACGGGGCCATCCGGGCGGGCGCCCACGGCGGCGATATCTTCTACTTCGAGTCCTCGGAGATGGGCCTGGTGAGCCTCTCTTCGTCCGTCACACGCCGGGTCGAGTACGTGCGCTTTCGAGCGGCGAAGTCCCCCACCGGGGCGGTCATCACGGCGCCGCAGTATCCCCCGAGCCCGCCGAACTGACCGGGCTCAGAGGCTGCCCGCGCCTTCGACGGACGGCACCGGCAGCTCCGTTGCATAGGTTAGGCGGGTCTCCACGCGGAGTTTGAGTCTGACTCCCCTTTTTGCGACCATGGCATGTGCGCACGTTGGTCATGTCGGTGGGGCTCTTGATGGTCTTGTCGGGATGCGGTGACGACGGCGCCGCCGTGACCCCGGATGCGTCGACGCCCACCGACGCTGCCGTGGACGCCGGCGGCGGAGATGCGAGCTTCGTACCGGCGCCGCCCGCCCAGCCGGCGCCGGTCGACGCCACCCCGTGCCCCGTCGGATGGCGGGAACGTCCGCTCGAAGGGGCCGCCGTCGTCTGCGAGCCCTATGCGGGAGAAGATCCGAGCGAATGCGGTCCTTACGAGGCTCACTTCCCCGGGGGGGAGGGTTGCGAGGTGATCGGTGCGGCGTGCCCGGGCGGTCAGTTCCCGGACGTCCCGACCACTGCCGTCGCGATCTACGTCGCCGAGGGCGCCACCGGCGGCGACGGTACGATAGGCGCTCCCTTCGGCACTGTGCGCGAGGCCGCCGTGATCGCCCGGAGCGGCGCCGTCATCGTCGTTGGCAAAGGATCCTATACGGAAGAGATCACCCTCCGCGGCGGGGTCGAACTACGAGGGGCCTGCGCCGCCGAGACGGTGATCACCAGCGCATCTGCGGTGGGGCTGGCTGGGGTGATCACCGTGACATCGGCGGAGGTGGTGCTTCGAGACCTGCGCATCGAGGGGGCCGCGCGTGCAGGCCTCCTCGTGGACGGCGGCTCGGTCCGCGCGGAGGGGGTCATCTTCGACGACAATTCCGCGGCGGGAGTGCGCATCACCGACGGGGGCCAGTTGGTCATGGAGAACTGCGTCGTCCGCGGTACTCGGCCCTCGGCCACCGATCCATTTTCGGGGTCGGGCATCGACGCGGACCGTCGAGGGACCGTGGCTGCCAGTCGGGTAGTGATCCAAGGCAATCACGCCGATGGGGTCGCGGCCCGTTTCGACGCCGTGGTCGACCTCTCCGACGTCGTGATCTCCGCCTCGGGAGGGCGGGGGATCATTGCCGCCCGAGGCGCACGTATTACGGGAGTCCGCGTGTACCTGCATGGCAACGGATCCGTCGCCGTCCTCGGCGAACTCGAGGCGCGAGTCGAGCTCACCCACGTCGTCGTTCGCGATACGAGCGGTCGGGGGCTGATGGCCCGCGATGGTGGAGCGGTCCTCGCGACGAAGGGCCTCATCGAAAGGAGCGAGGAAATTGCAGTCCGTTCTCAGGGCGAGGGCAGTGAGCTCACCCTCGAGGACACCGCTGTCTTGGCGACTCGGGCCGGGAGCGCGCCGGTGGGGCGCGGGCTCGACGTGGGCTCCGGTGCTTCCGCGACTGTCCGTCGGCTGCTCGTATCACAGGCCATCGAGAGCGGCATATCCGTCGGGGGCGGCTCCCTTCACGCCGAAGATCTGACCGTCGTCGAGACCCTAGCCCGACCGAGCGACCTGACCCACGGGCGCGCCCTGATGATGCAAGGCGCCGCCCAGGTACAGCTCACCCGAGCGCGCTTCGAGAGCTCCAGGGAGGCTGCGGTAATCGCCATACAAGACGGCACCCTCTTGGTCGCCGAAGACCTAACCATCACCAATACGCTCCCCCGCGAATCCGATGATCGCTTCGGTCGCGCCCTCGTCGTGGAGTACGGAGCCCACGCGGAGATTCGTAGAGCGCTCCTCGAAGACAGCTTCGACGCCGCGGTCTACGTCAACGAACTCGGCGCGTCGCTGACGCTCGAGGACACCGTCATTCGTGACGTCGCGTCAGAACGAAGCAGTGGCGGCAGAGGGCGGGGCGCCGAGGTCTTGCGAGGGGCGGCGGTGTCGATGACACGGGTCGAGATCTCGCACAGTCGAGAGCTCGGCATCCTCGTGTCCAACGGGTCGTCTCTCGAGTTCGAGGACCTGCGCGTTCTCGATACGGCGCCCTCCGAATGGGACGGTGCCGCCGGGCGCGGTGTGACCATCCAGGTGGCTTCGACGGCGACCGGGCGCGGTCTCACGGTCGAGCGGTGCTTCGAGGTCGGGGTGGTGGTGGCCGGAGACGCGACCCTCGATGCGTCCGACGTGGTCATTCGCGACGTGGCGCGGGTGGTCTGCACCCGGGACGGTCCATGTCAGGCGGGCTTTGGCATGGGGCTCGGCGTCTACGTCGACTCTGTGGCAGCGGTCAGCGACTTCCAGATCGAGGGCGCAGCGACCTGCGGCGTTCAGGTCGACGCGTCGGGTCTGGATCTGACTCGGGGGGTCGTCTCGTCTTGCGTCATCGGCGCGTGCGTCGATTCTCCGGGTTTCGACCTCGTCCGCCTGCAGAACGACGTGCAGTACGTCGACAACGAAACGAACGTCGACGCCACCCGGCTCCCCGTCCCGGCGATCATCGGAAGCACGGAGTAGACAAAGGCCGCGGAGTGGGGCGGAGCGATGCTCTGCGACGTCGCGGCATCGCCCGTGCAAAAACTCACGAAGAAGGCGCCACTGTGCGCACTCGCCGTGACAGGTCGGCGCGCGCGCCAACCCCGGCTCTCGCCTACGCCGGATGACCCGTCGGCCGACTCGGTGTGTGCCGACGTACCGGAAGAGTCCTGTGGTACTCTATCGAAGTGATGGACCTGCCGGAACTCGAGCGGTGCTTGAGGGAGACCCTCCACGGCTTCGAAGACGTCCGGCTGGCTTTGCTCTTTGGCTCACGCGCCAAGGGCCGCGCTCGGGAAGGCTCCGACGTGGACCTCGCGGTCGATGCCCCTCGAGCGATGCTCGGCGCCATCGGCGCGAAAGTCAGTGCGGCGGTCGGCGCTGAGGTCGACGTCGTCCGTTTGAGCGAGGCGTCAATCCCTCTCTTGCGAGAGTTGATCCGCGACAGCCTCGTCGTCCATGAGGGGACCGCAGGGGCCGGTGCCCTCTGGCGTTCTCGAACCCTAGCCCTCCTCGAAACAGATGGGCCCTGGTACGATCGCATGCGCGATGCCTGGATTGCCTCGGTCGCGAGGCGCGGTCTGACTCATGGTCAATAGAGACCTTTTGGCTCTGAAGCTGACGGAGTTGCTGTCGCGCATCGACCGCGTGAGAAGCCGCGTGCCTGACACCGCGGAAGACCTCCGGGGTGATCGAGACGCATTGGACATCGTCGCGTTCAATCTCATGCTCAGCGTGCAGAGCTGTTCGGACATCGCAAGCCACGTGATCGCGGATGAGGGGTGGGCCGCCGCGACGACCCTGGCCGAAGGTTTCGCGCGCCTGAGGGAACACGGCGTAATCGGCGAAACTACATCCGAAAGCCTCGGGCAGGCGGTCGGACTCAGAAACATAGTCGCCCACGGCTATGCGGCGATCGACGTCGAACTTCGCCATCGAGCCGCCACGGTCGGTCTGGCGGACCTCGAGGCCTTCGCCCGAGAGGTCAGCGTCTGGGCTGAGAGTTCGAGTCAGCCCGCCTAGAGCAGCGCGCGCAGCTCATCGAGGTCGAGCTTCTTCGCCTGGTCCATGTTCTCGAGGAGCTGTTCGGCGAGGTCGCGCTTTTGATGGTGCAGCGCGAGGATCTTCTCTTCGATGGTGCCGGCGGTGACGAAGCGGTAGACGGTGACGGGACGGTCCTGGCCGATGCGGTGGGCCCGGCTCGTGGCCTGGTCTTCGACCGCGGGGTTCCACCACGGGTCGAGGTGCATCACGTAGTCGGCGCCGGTCAGGTTGATCCCCACGCCGCCGGTCTTGAGGCTCATGACGAAGACGTCGGCTTCGCCGTCCTGAAACGCCTCGATTCGCCGGGCGCGCTCCTTGGCGGGAGTCGACCCGTCGAGGGTGAGGTGGCTGATGCCCGCCTCGTCGAGGGCTTCGAGGACGAGGGCGATGCTCGCGAGGAACTGACTGAAGACGAGGACTCGGTGGCCTTCGTCGCGGAGCGCCACGATGCGCGCGATGACCGCGTCGATCTTGGCGCCAGGGGGTGCGTCGGGGTCGAGGACCCGGGGGTCGATCGACGCCTGACGCAGGCGGGTGATCTCGGCGAGGATCTGGAGGCGACCGCGTCCTTCGTCGACCCCCTCGAGTTGTGCGATCGCGTTCTTTCGCAGCGCTTCGTAGAACGCCATCGCCTCGTCGGTGGTCTCGATGCGCACGGTGATCTCGGTCCGCGGGGGGAGCTCGTCGAGGACCTGGGCCTTGGTGCGCCGCAAGAGGAAGGGGCGAAGGATCGCCCGGAGCTGCCGCGACGCGTCCCGATCTCCGTCGCGCATCGGGATCTCGAAGCGGGTCTGAAATCGCTTTCGGCTTCCGAGGAGGCCCGGGACCGTGGCCTCCATGAGGCTGTGGAGCTCGCCGATGTGGTTCTCGAGGGGCGTGCCCGTGAGCGAAAGCCGAAACTCGGCGCGGAGCGCTCGGGCGGCCTTCGCCCGCTTGGTGGCGCTGTTCTTCAACAGGTGCGCCTCGTCGAAGACGACGGTGTCGAAGGGGATCTTCGACAGGCGCTCGGTCTCCGAGGCGAGCAAGCCGTAGCTGCAGATGAGCACGTGCTTCGGGCCCAGGGCGCCGAGGGTCGCTTCGCGGTCTCCCTCCGAGAGCGCTCGGCAGGTGAGGGTGGGGGCGAAGCGCCGGGCTTCGTCGACCCAGTTGGCGGCGACCGAGGTCGGCGCGACGACCAGGGCGGGGCCGTGCTTGGCGCGCGAGACGAGGAGGGCCAGCGCTTGAATGGTCTTCCCGAGGCCCATGTCGTCGGCCAGGCAAGCGCCGAGGCCCGCGGCGGCGAGGCGGGACATCCAATCGAATCCGTCGCGTTGATAGTCGCGGAGCTCTCCTGCAAACGCCCGCGGTTTACGCGGAGCCATGGATGCGGCGCGGTCGAGCTTTACTCGTCGCCTCGAGGCCTTGGCGTCGAGCTTCACCTCGCCTGCCCCGTCGAGGAGCTCTTCGAGGAGCGAGAGCGTCACCACGTTCGAGACCAGGCCCTTCTTCTGGGCCTTGGTGACGGCGTCGAGGCCGTCGAGGCGGCGCACGAGGGCGTCGGTCAGGGCGACGAAGCGCCGGTCGCCCAAGGGGACGAAACGGCCACGGCGGTTCTGTAAAAGCTCCTGGAAGCTCACCACGAGGTCGTCGTCGACGACGAGGCCCCCGTCGGTCGTGAGCCACTCCCCCGCTTCCCGCACGCGTACCCGGAGGTCCGAGACTCCCCGGCGCGTCGGGGCCGTGAGGGGTTTACCTCTGGGCCACGCCAGGACCACGTCGGCCCCGAGGGCGTCGAGCTCGACCAGGACCTCGAGGGCCTCCGTGAGTTCTTCGGTTTCTCCCTCGCTCGTATGCTGGGTCAACGAGGCGAGGAGAGGGCACGCGCCGTAGACCGCCTCGAGGGAGCTCCTCTCGGCCTCGAAGTCCCGGGACGTGTGCACCGGCTTGCCGTCGAGGGTGGCGGTCACGGTGTGGCCGCCGCCCCCGACCGGGACGAGGGGACCTCCGAGGCCCAGCGGCGCCGTTCGCACGCGCACCGTGAGCGAGGAGCCATCCCAGTGCAGCACGGCGACGGTCCGCGAGTCCGGTGGGCGCTCCTCCCCGGCGATCTCGATGTCCGCCGACGCGGACACGGCGAGCGAGCCAGCGAGGCCGGCGAGGACCTTGCCGACACGCTCCCGTGCCGCGGCAGGCACCTGCAGCTCACCCGTGGAGCCGAGGGCTTCGGCGATCCTCTCGATTCGCGAATCTCGCTCGTATACCGACACGCGGCGCGTGTCGTGCTCTTCGATCGCGACGGGCTGAGTGGCGAGCTCCCGCGGTTGAAGGGTGACATGAAGCACGCCGGACTTGGTCTCGACGCTGAGCCTCGGCTCGCCGCGGGTCAGCTCGACCGGGGTGCCCGCCGGGCGAATGACGTGGGGGTGGCCGATGAGTTCGGGGAGGGCTCGCCAGCGGAGCACCGGCTGCTTGGTCCGCCGACTCCGGTACGTCTCGACGTAGTCGGCGGCGGCGAGGACGCGGCGATCGTGCTCCGAGACGCAAGGGACCTTCCCTTCGAGGAGGCGCGTCAGGCTGACGTCCTTGCCCTTCTTCGCTCGGCCGCCGGCGATGCGCGCCTTGATCTCGATATCGAGGCGGCCAAACGCGACCTGCCAGACGATGTGTTTGTCCGTGTTGGCGGCGGGGCCCGCGGCGTCGGCAGCGGCCGGCTCCGAGGCGATGGCCTCGAGGGCGCCGAGGGCGAGCTCCCACGGCTCCGTGGGCTGATAGCTCACAGCGAGGGTGTCTGCCGAGACCGGCTCCGACCCATCGAGGGCCGCGCACACCGCGGCGAACTCCCGGTGGAGCCCCTCGAAGGCGTAGGCCTCGGCGCGTCGGGCCCACTCGCTCAAGGTCGGCAGGAGCCAGGCCCCGTCGTTGTCGGTCCAGACGTGCACCAAGGCGACGGCGAGGGCATCGGGCCACGGAGCATCGGAGAGAGAGCCGTCGTAGTAGCCCGTAGACATCCGGAGATGGGTCTCGCTCGGGTCGTTGCCCTCGGTGGCCGAGCGATGGAGCGCCGAGAGTGCGCCGTATGCGAGGGGGTGGCCGGCCTTGGCCGCCTTCGCGTTAGCTGTGGCCCGACCGAGCTTCGTCCACTCCGCGGGCTGGTCATGGCCGGCCGCCGCCTGGGTGAGGGCGTGGAAGACCCCCTCGATCCCCCGGAGCTGTTTGTGTTTTCGGTTCTTGGGCATCGCCGCGACCGAGGCGGCCCCGGCGGCGAGGACGGCGGGGTAGTCCCCTCGACAGAAGTCGGCGATGACCGCGACGGGGTGCTTCGTTTTGGGGGTCGTGACGTGGTCGGTGCTCTCGCCGCGGAGCGCCAGGTACCGAGCGAGGGCGCCGTGGGTGGCGGGGTACTCTCGGCCGAGGCGGGTGATCCGCGGCTCGACGGCGACCAGTTGATCCGTCGCCGCGCGGTAGAGGGCGTCGAGGTAGAGTTCGCCGAGGTGGCCGAGGGCTTGAACCCAGGCGTCGGCGGGGCGCACGCCCACGGTGGCGAGGAGCCAATAGGCGAGCTCTTCGCGGCCCGCCTTGCCGTAATCGAGGAGGACCTCCGCTTCGAGAGCGGCCTCCGCCCCGCGCTCCGCCTTGCCGAGCACGAGGGCGACCCGCAGTTTGGTGCCGTACCCCCGGAGCATTTGATCGAGGTAGCCGTAGCTCCGGACTTCGGTCCGATACCGGCCTCGGTATCCGCCCGTCGTTTCGAGGTCCGTCTCCGCGAGCTCCTCGAGCCGCCCGCGTCTCGCCGCGTCGGTGAGGGCGTCGAAGAGTACGGCGGGATGGACATTATAGTAGCCGTCGCCGGCGCCCCCGTCCGTGTGCAGCACCACCCCCGCGTCTTCGAGGCGGGCGCATGCGGCCTTCATATCCGCTGGCTGCATCGTCCCCTTGCGCGGCCGCGTCGATACGCCCGCGCGGTCGAGGAGGCGCATCCACACCGACCGGCTGAGGCTCCGGTTCGCGAGGACGAGGACGGCGAGAACATCTCGTTCGGCTTCGGTCAGCGTCGATTCGAACGGTGTCGCCTGCGCCATCGTTCTCCGTGTTTGCCGGCGTCGCGGTGGGCGGTCAAGATAACTTTGCTCCGCGCACTAAGATGGCCGCCGTGAGCTTCCCGGACGCCCTCGACCGCCTGCCCGACGTGCCCCGCAGGCCCCGCGAGCGTCTGCTCGAAGCCCTCGACATGTACGAAGAGGGGGGCGCGCTTCAGCGCCTCAACTTCGTAGGGCGCGAACCGGGGATCTCCGAGGAGGACCTCGCCAGGAAACTTCAGCGCTGGCTGGCCCGCGAGGACGAGCCGTGACCCTCGCGGCCGGGCCCGTGGTGAGGCGCTGGTCGACAAGGGGGTCGAGCCTCGCGCCGCCCTCGATGGATGAGAGGTTGACCCATCGACATGGAGTCGCTAGCTTGAGGTATCGGTTGTTCCGATACAACGGGGAGATGCCACTATGCTGCCACGGCCCACCATCGAGGCCTTCGACGCCTGGCTGGAGGAGCGCTCGCTCCGGCTCGAGGCGATCGTCGTGGGCGGTTCGGCACTCGCGCTCCTCGGTTTCATCGACCGACAGACGCGGGACTTCGACATCCTCCATCCCGAACTGAGCCACGAGATCGCCGAAGCTGCGCGACACTTCGCATCCCACATGCGCGGTGAAGGTGTCGAGCTCGCGGAAGACTGGCTCAACAACGGGCCGATGCAGCTCGCAGATATTCTCCCTGAGGGTTGGCGGTTTCGTGTGCGGGTGGCTTTCGCGGGAACTGCCCTGACGTTGACCACGCTCGGCCGCCCCGACCTGCTGAAGACCAAGTTATTCGCTCTCTGCGATCGGGGCACGGACCTGAACGATTGCATTGCGCTCGCACCGACGGCCGACGATCTCGAGGAGGCCGAGCCCTGGCTGTCCGAACAGGACGCAAACCCAATGTGGCCAGACCACGTTCGCGCCACCCTCGACGATCTGCGCGGGAAGCTCGGCCATGGCGTTTAGCCGAGCGACAGCCCTTGCCGAGCGGCCAGGTGGTGCCGAGCTGACCCGCGACATGGTCGGCATTGGGATGAACTTCGCGGCTGAGCCGAACACCGAGGCAAAGATTGAAAAGACCCTCGTCTATTCTTCGGCGCTCGGCATGGACGAGCAGGACCTGCGCGTGCTCGCCGTGCTGACTACGTGGATGCGAGTGCATCACCGCCACGTCAACGTCGACCGGCTCGTTCGGTGCGTCTCCGAGCACACGTCGGAGCGGGTTCATTGCTACTGGTCTGCCATCGCGAAGTGGCTCGGCAAGGACCGTCGTTTCGCACGGATTGCCAAGCTCTACGGCGGACCCGTGCTCGACCTCCTGCCCGTGGGCACCGACTTCCAGATCGCGCGCCACGGCGAGGACGAATGCTTCACTGATTCGGCGCTCCGTGTCCCGGCTGGTGCGCTCCGCGACCGCGAGGCCGACGTGTTCAGTCCCGAGGCGCTGGTCCAGCGGCACCTCGGCTACCGCAACCGCGTCCTGATGGGCCCGTCCTGGCGAGCTGATGTCTGGACCGTCCTCGAACGCGAACCCGGGGTCAGTGTCGCCGAGGCGGCGCGCCGCGCCGGATGTTCATTTGCGACGGCCTGGCAGGTTGCTCAGGACTTCGCGGTGCTGGGCCGGGCGGGAGCAACCGCACGCCTCGCGTGACTTCGAATAGCGTTTCGACCCGAGGGAGCTCTGGCAGGGAAACGCCTCAGCGCCCCTTCCGCTTCTTCTTGCCCTTGTTGCCCTTGTTGCGCTTCTTCTTGTTCCGGTTCCGCTGCTGGCGCTGCGGGTCCCCGGGCGCTGAGGCCTCGGTCTCGGGGTCAGGGGCGGTCGAGATGGGGG
>Ga0164313_10004106_pt1 | contig 13005 bp, 8 predicted proteins | sample GuaBasSedimGuay4_FD_113735 | JGI IMG/M metagenome (GOLD analysis project Ga0164313, IMG submission 113735) | Subseafloor sediment microbial communities from Guaymas Basin, Gulf of California, Mexico - Guay4, Core 4569-4, 0-3 cm | ecosystem: Environmental > Aquatic > Marine > Hydrothermal vents >... | reverse complement strand
TGGGAATCTCAACCGCAATCTCAACTTCCGGTTCCGGCCCATCTTCAATGCAGGGAAAAAGTACATGAAAGACAGTTCCTTTTCCTGGTTCACTACTTACTGAGATACCACCGCCATGGGTTTTGACTATGCCGTGAACCACAGAAAGCCCCATGCCTGAACCTTCACCTACTTTCTTAGTGGTAAAATATGGGTCGAATATCCGTTCCAAGGTCTTGGGTTCAATACCATGACCTGTGTCACTTACAGTCAGTCTTACATATTTCCCAGAGGGTAAGTCATAATAATGAATTGCAGAATCCTCATCTAATTCAATATCTTCAAGGCTAACCTCCAAGACACCCGCTTTTTCTCCCATGGCATGGGCTGCATTGGTGCAAAGATTTATGAGGACTCGATTTATTTGTGTTGGATCTGCACGAACGGTATCTGACTTGCTTGAAATATTCTGGTGAATTTCGATTGTCGTTGGAATTGAAGATCGCAATAACTTGAGAGATTCTTTGATAATCGGGCTAATCCTAACCGGTTTCATTTCCTGTGAACTTTGGCGACTGAAGGCCAGGATTCGCTTGACCATATCTCTGGCGCGCATGCTGGCAGTACGAATCTCTCCCAAATTGTGCCTTGCCGGATTCCCCACGGGAACATCATCCATTGCCAGCTCCGTATTACCAACGATTATCCCCAGCATGTTGTTGAAGTCATGGGCAATGCCGCTTGCTAGTGTGCCGATGGATTCCATTTTTTGGACTTGTTGGAGTTGGGCCTCGAGTTTCTTCCTTTCTTCCTCCGCCCTCTTGCGCTCTTCAATTTCCCCCTTCAGTTGTTCATTTGCTTCCATTAATTCGGCAGTACGCTCTTTCACCCTTCGTTCCAGTTCGTCATGCGCTTTGCGCAGCAACTCCTCGACCTGTTTGCGCACGTTGATGTCTAGGTGCGTCCCGACCGAGCGGAGGGCTTTGCCGGTTTCATCACGCTCGAAAATCATACCGCGGGCCAGAATCCATTTCCAGCCTCCCTCTTTTGCCCTGAGGCGAAACTCGGCCTCGTAAAGAGTTGTCTTCCCTTCAAGATTGTCCTTCAAACTCTCCATAACACGGGGGGTGTCATCTGGATGGAGCAGTTTTTCCCAGCCTCGGACATGCGGCTCGATTTCGTCAAGCGAGTATCCAAGCATTTTAGCCCAGCGTTCGTTGAAAATCACATCTCCCGTTTCAACATTCCAGTCCCACAGGCCAAGGTCCGCGCCCCGCAAAGCAAGTTCAAAACGCTCCTCGCTTTCCCGTAACGCCTCCTCTGCCTGCTTTCGCTCGTCGATTTCCTGCTCAAGCTGCCTGTTTTTTTCTTCGATTTCCTGTCTCCGTTTTGACGCCTCTTCGAAGCGAGCCTCGAGAATCAGATTGTTTGTGATGACCCGCCAAAAAATCATCATCCCGATCAGAACGGCTATCGATAACACCGCCATTGCCACAAGAAGATGAAAGGGCGACCTGCGTCCTAATATATCTGAAGCCGGCATAACCCTGGTTAGAGAGAGAGGGGTTTCCTTGATCGGAATCCGAATAACGATCATGTCTCTCTTAATTCCCGTGTGATCGGTCACCTCAAGACGGCGAGTTTTCCCGATTTCTATATTCATAAGCTCGGACACGCTGAGAGGGGAAAACTTGGCCCGCATATACTCTGCGGGTTGAAGATGATCTTTAATAGAGACAAAACTGGTATGTCCATTACCAGCTCTGCCTTTTTGGACGAGATGTTCGTAAACATCTACAAGATTGACCCAGGCTACGAACTGACCGGAAAAATTACCTTTAAAAAAATATGGGATGGTAACAATCATCGCCGGAATCTGTGGGTTGTGCTGGTCAATGAAAGTCACATCGCGGCTGTCCGGAGTAAGAAACTCTTTCCAGTCACGCTCTTGATCCTTCTCAAGGTTTATGACGCCGGTATCGACAAGCAATTCCCCGTTGGGCCTGATAAAAGTTACCCGGGAATAAATCCTTTTACCGCCAAATTTCTTTTCTTCCATGAGACAATCAAGCTGGTATCTTATGGCATTCAGGCTGGCCTTTAGGCCATACTCCATGGACATTCCCAGGGCTTTGTTTTCAAAATATACGGAAACGGCTCTTTTTTCAGACAGGTTTTTAAGGTCGATTTTTCTTTCTGCACAGAAATAGCTCACCGACATGGCAAGTTTTTCCGTATCCTGTCTCAATTTCTCCAGAGTGGTTTTCTGAAGGTCGACCTGGGATAGATAATTGCTGGTAATCAGAAAACCTATGTATAGAAGCAGCACCAAGCCGATGATGAGTGCGGCCAGGTTTCGTTTTCCGGTAAGTACCCTGAATGGGTGGATCTTCATAATAACTCCTTTACAGAGAGCTCCGATATCCTCGGCTACATTTTCTCAAAAAACGCTGGATAGTACATGAACACCCCCGGATAGTATTTCTTCACAAGGCGTTGATACGTCCCGTCCGCTTTGCATTTTTCGAAAAACCGGTTAAAGGCCTCCCGCAGTCCAGGGGATGTTTTAGCAAACGCGACGCCCATCTCTTGCATTGAAGAAATAGGGCCAATCACCTTAAGCTTGCCGGGCCACTTTTCCAGTGCAATCAGCGCATCAGGCACATCTAGAATAGTGGCTTCGGCTTTGCCTTTGATGACAGCCGGAGCCAGTTCATTAAGTTTTCCACTAAACAGCTTGACCTTTGCTCCAGTCTCTTTGAGACGATACAAGGAAGGATCAAGGCACGTTTTCGCTTTCCCCAAAACGCAGCAATCCTTAAGCAATTCCTTTACTTGGACAATGTCCTTGTCAATGTCGCCGGTGGGTTTGATCGGTTCTATAGTTGAATCCGCCCGCGCTACCAGCCAGACCTGCGTGGGAAAAGTGGGTGTGGAATAGTCCACTACTTTCTGTCGCCAGGGTATTTTAGTTAGGCCGTTGGCAATCAAATCTCCCTTGACAGGCACCTCACCAAGGATCGTTACATCACTGCCTTCAGGCTTGACCTTTTTACCGGTAAGGTCTCCGATCACATTTTCCCAGCCGGTTTTGACATACTCATATCTCACACCCAGATGTTCGGCAAAACGCTTGACCAATTCCACATCCATACCGTCCCCGCTACCGGTGACAAAGTTGGCATAGGATACGCCAAGATGACGCAGTACTCCTCTTCTCTTGATTTCGGTAAGATCCCCTCCAGAGGCAAAACCCCAGGAGGTGATCCCCAACATTGCCGCTATGCATAACAAGGTTGTTGCGAAAAATAAGACTCTTTTTTTCCGGTTCATTATGATCCTCCTAAAAGTTATAAAATCCATCTTCCACTATAGGAATAATAGGCAAAACTTTCAAAGAATGTGGCCATTTAATGTGTTTTATTCCGTGATCTACTACCGTTGATACCTGCAACTATCTATTTTCACACATAAAGAGATGCGATAATGATATCTCAAAAATGAGACCTCCCTTAATCCCTGACATGCCTTACCATCATTACAGAGTCAACCATCTAAATTTACAGTACATATATTATTTCTTACAAAATTGCAAAAAAAAGACAAATCCCCCTCGAAAAGTTTGCCCTTAACTCAGGTTAGCTAAGAATAGCCCTTTCTACTGGTAGGATAAAGAAAAAGCGACTTCCCTTCAGGCTCTCACTTTCCACCCCAATTTTTCCTCGGTGGGCCTCCACAGCCATTTTACAAAAGGTCAGCCCTAAGCCGGTGGTATAAACTCGGCCGTCACTTATTTTGTTAAGTTGGAAATATTTCTCAAAAATGGATTTATGGTGCTCGGGAGGAACACCCGGGCCTTTGTCTTTGACGAAAAAATTAATTTCCTGAGATTTCAAGTACTCATAACCCACTTCAATGGTTTCATTATACGGTGAATAGTTGATGGCGTTCGTCAAGAGATTTTGTAGAACCCTGAGCAGAAGGCCTCGATCGCCCCAGAAAAAATAAGAGGTTTTACTTGATGGAAAATTTTCTACAAAAGTAAGTTTCTTCATCTTGAAAAGCCCAAACAGCCGCACCAGAGCTTCCTTTATTAGATCTTGTGGGAAAATTTTCTCATAGATCAACTTGATCCTGTCTTCTTCAAGTTGTACAATATCCAGCATATTGGACACCATCGAGTATAATGTGCCGCACCCGGTTTTGGCAGCTTCGACATATTCTTGATTTTCATCAGAAACCGTATAAGAAAGGATGTCAAGATTCGCTATTAATTCCGAAATCGGCCCTTTTAAATCGTGGATTAACATATTGTAAAAGTCCGTTTTCAGCTTTTCCAACTTCCTTAATTGAAGGTTCTTTTGCTGAAGCGTTTGTTTTTTCATTTTTAAAGATTTTGCCAGGCGTTTATTTTCAAGAGCGCTGATGACCTGGCCTGCTATAATTAACAGGGCTTCCTGTTCCTCTTTTTGGAAATAATCCTCACCGATCTTGTCCGTCACAGTTAAAATGCCAATGACTTTATTATCGTCTTTGATAGGCACCAGAAGGAACGCACACCCTTCGTAGTGATCAAACCTCATCGGGGAAATATCACTCTTGGAAATATCTTTTACATACAAACTGTTTTTATGTTTGAAAACCCACGAGGAGGGAAATTCTTCATCAAGACGTTGATTTATCCCTATCAATTGGGCGTTCGTTGAGGCAACCACTTCGAGATTCTTAGATCCTTTTACAAACATTATAGATCCGCTTTTGACGTGCATGTACCGAACAATTTCAATGATAATATGTTGCAGTTTCTGCCCCAAATCGAAGCTCTTGTCGTTGGAGATAGAATTAATTTTTATTAAAACTTCAAGCAATCTCTTATCGTTCGTCATTGGTTCCTCCCCCATTAAAGCTCACGTTTTAACACAATGTTTTAATAAGCTCTTTGGCTTCTTCGTGGTTTGGGTCAATCTTAAGTAGCCTCTTCAGGGCGTTTTCAGCCCAAATAGGTTTGCCTAAAGTCAGATAATCTTTGGCAAGGTGGATTTTAATTTCCAGGTTTTCTCTATCGATTTTTTCCGCTCTCATTAAATACTCCAATGCCTTTTTGATATCGCCTACACTTTCCAAGGTTTTCCCCAATTTAAAGAATAGATCCTTTCGATTCGGCAGTTCCATGACAATGGACTCTAAAAGGGAGGCGGCATATTCGTTTGCATCGTTCTCAATACAAAAGTCGGCAATTTCCTCCCGCAGTTCTAAAGAATTTCCTGACAATTTGATAGCATCGTTAAATACACGAACGGCTTTTGGGACCATTGTTCTCTGAACCAGAGTTTTCCCGAATTTAATTCCCCGATCTAGCTGGCGTGGACTGATCTGCATGGCTTTATCAAAATAATGATGCGCCTTTTCGATGTCGTTCAGTTTGAGATAAAGCTCTCCAAGGTTATGAAAAGCAAACACATCCAGACAATTCATCTCGGCGGCCTTCAATAACCACTGTTCAGCCTCTTTGAATGCGTTCTTTTTAAAATAGTAATAGCCCAACTCACGGATGGCTCTTGATGTACCCGGCTTCGCTTCCATGGCCAGTTTTGCTTCATTGATAGCCGCATCTATATCGCCTTTATCTTCAAAATACATTGCTTTTTTAAGATGGGCGACAAATGGAGGAGGATTATTGGCCTTTTCAACGACATCGGAAATCTTGGCATCTAATACCTTCATGGTGAGGGGCTTTAATATATAGGCATCAATATGGGATTCAGCAGCCTCAGCCACATAATCTCTGTATACCTGAGCCGTAATCATAATTACCGGTATATCTCTTAACTTCCTTTCCACCCGAATATGTCTCAATGCATCTCCCCCGCACATCTCGGGCATATTGTAGTCCATCAAGACTAAATCAATGGATTCTTTCCGCAAGATCCGCAAAGCTTCTTTTCCATTATGGGCATAGAAAAACTTTTCTCCATACCCGATCTTTAATATCATGCGATGGATCGATTTGCACATGGTGATGATGTCATCCACAATCAGTACTGTCATTTCATTTAAGTCTATCATAACCGGTTTTCCGTGATGGTCGTTTCTGAGAAATATGGTTGTTTGTAAACGGCGATAAAACTTACCTTAAGATCATTTTTTAATGGGATTTGCCCTCAAAATATACTTCGATATCGATCCTCTATGGTCATAAAGTAAAATATAGAAACAGTGCACAACCAAAAATCAGCTGCCAAAGATCTTATTTAGTTTTCAACATATTTTCATTCAAATAATCAGGTTAATAAAAACAAACTTTGTTGTCTCGCATCATTTAAGTTGTGAGATCTTTATTTTCCACTCCAACATATCATCAGGACCATCGATCTTTTGCTCCTTGATGAGGACATTTTTTTCACTTTGTTTTAAGATCAATGAAGAATAAATTCCATTGATAGCAGTGTCCTGAAAAATCACACCGTTAACTCTAACCTCTGGAATTCCCCTTTCTTCGTTCGACCATTCAGCAATCTCTGAAATCTTATCCTTCATTTTTTTAACTCCCGCTTTGGAATCTGTGATCTTTTTCTGAATATCGGATATCTCTTCCGGAAGTTGGTCCTGTTTATTGAAAAGTTTGTCAAGATCTTCTTCCGCTGTTTTTATTTCTGAATCCATTTCTTTTAGTTCTTCCTCAGCATCTGCTATCCGTGCTTTATTTCCTGCCTTTGCAAGTTCTTTCATTTGGTTTTCGATATCCCTTCTTTTTACCATTAACCTGTCTTGAACTTGTGCCATTTCGGCAATCTGGATTTCGTTTTTTTCCGGTTCATCATTGATCTCTTCCAAACGGGTCTTAAGTTCTTTATGCTCTTCTATTTTTAGAAGTATGACTTCCTTTATAATATTTATCTCGTTCTTTATTCTTTCATCCACACCGACTGTCAGATTGCACGGCTTTGATAGTTCAGACCCGATCTGAATTGCGTGTATCCCTTTCTTGGCCGCAACCGTTGAGGATAAAACCGGCCCACGCTTAACAATGCATGCACCGCTGGTATCAATTTTAGAATCAATAAGTTCCTTCTCAATAACAACATCTCCGTATGTTTCAATGTTGGATTCACGCATATACATGGCCCGAATATTCCCCCCTGTTTTGATCGTGGCGCCTATTATCCCTCCATAGACAACTATATCCCCTGTCATCTCTATTTCGGCCCAAAGAATCTCCTTGGCTGTGAGGCTGTTTCCTTTTACGCGAAATCCACTCTGTATTGTTTCGCTCACATCAATCTTGCCGTCAAAATCAACGTGCCCGGTCTTTAGGCCTATATTTCCGGATATTTTAAGCTGTGGCGAAACAAAAACTTTACCCATAGCGGAAATTTCAGGTATACCATCAATTTTGGCAATAATTTGAAGCCGATCATCGGAGATCTTAACACCTTTCCCGGGCTTGAGTTTCATATCTTCGGGTTTTTGTGGGGGTATTGGACTGCCGTACACGTCTTTTCCCGGTTTGCCTTCCATAACAGGTATTTTTTCAGCAAGCAGATCTCCTTCTTTTACGTGAGGAATATCTCCCCTGTCTTTAAAGTCGATGGAGCCACCATCCTTAATTTCTCCCACTTTCAGGGGGTCTGTTTCAAAGTGATATTTAATATAGGCATCTTTACCAGGTTTCGGAGGTTTGCCTTCTGCACTTTTTAGTGTCTCTTTCTTATTTTCACTATTCTTCAGGTATTCTGTTATTTGAACATCATCTACTATCCCGAATTCAATCCCTTCCAGTTGTAGAAAATTCTTGATATTTTCGACCGTGATTGTGCCTGAATATTCTCCTTTTATCGATAGAAAGGCGTTTAACTTATCTTCTGAAACATTCAACTCAAATTTAGTTTCACATTCAACTCGTTCTGTCGTATCAGGGGGCTCAGGACTTTTCTCTTCATCAGACATGCTCTCCTTAAGACGCTTTTGCTTTAAAAGAATAGCATCACGCTGCTCTTCGGTCAGCACATTAAATTCAACCAGTATATCTCCTATTAATTTAACGCTCTTTGTCTCTTTGAATATCCTTTTTTGCTCTTGCAAGGCCCGGTCGATTTGCTCCTGAATAGCAAAATTATTTTCGACGGCAATAGTTCCAAATCTACTGTCCAACCTCTTCGTTTCAATCATTTTTTGGACCGAAAGAAGAAAATCCAACTGGGCTTGAGAGATCATCCCATTAGCGACAAGGATCTCTCCTAAAAACAGCTTCCTGCCGGCCTGTTTTTCTTCTTCTTTAATGGATAATGCCTCCTTGACCTTCTCCACACTTACAAACTTATACTTTACAGCCAGCTTGCCGATGACTAAATAGGAATCATCTTGAAAGATTTTCTCAACCTCTTTCTGCTCATGCAAGCCGACCCGCTGCGCTTCTTTTTTGTCGTTTTCATCTTGGAAATCGATCCTGAAGCTGCTTCCACACTTTTTGCAGGAAACATTTCGGCCTAAAAATGATTCGGGGACTCGATACCCGCATTGGCATGAGGGGCACATCGCCAATTTGTTTTCCATAATTTTAATCCGTTATTTGGAAAATTAATAAAATATTTCTCATCTATTTTTACTGGTAAGTAAGCGAATCATAGTAGATATACTTAACCGTTTTTTTTGTATGAAGATTAATAATTTTTAAAACATTGTTTTTTATTTCTGTTAACTTTCTATGCCTGACTAATTTATCCATCTCCATTTGATCAATTCTGATTAAAATATCGCTTTTTATTCCATTCATATTCCGTTTCAAATCATAGTATTGGTCCTCATCTTCACAAGGGATAATCATTTTTATACTCAAGAAATCTTTGGCACCTACATTTAAGACAATACGGAAATTCACATGACTTGTGTCTATTTCATCCGCAGCCTTCTTTTGTTTTGTCATCGATACAATAAGGAGATTAACCTCTTCATTATAGTGATAGTAAATGGCTGCAGAAAAAACTAAAAGCACGGACAAGGATATAAGAATTATCGTAAATTTATTTATTTTGCCGGTATGTTTCATGACCATCCTCTTTAAATATTATAAGACCATTGCGGCTTGAAGAGAGTTTTCATTCAAGGTTAGAATTTCGTGGCTATCTTTCAAAGAAACTCTCTCATTCAAACCGTTCAGGTTTTTATAAACTAATTTGGAAGCTCTTTGTAATAAGTCAGGAAATACTTTCCGATATCCATTAGACCGCATTTCGATGCTCAACAATTCCATGCATATCTTTTGGCCTTCTTTAATAACTCCTTTTAATCGATTGCTAATTTCATGTGGTTCCATTTCCGGCAGTTCAAAACTATCCGCTATCATGGCCGATTCTCTTGTTATAAGTGCCAACCTGAAATCGAAATCCTTTACAATAATCAGATCCGTCGCATGATGATATCTTACTGCATCACACATATCCTGTGGTATATTGAACCGCTTTAAAACCAGCGAACCGATTTCAGCATGATCAACTCCAAATATGCTTCGCTCTGCCTCACTGACAGAGATATCCTCTGATTCCTTCAGGGCGATAATTTTCTTATGCTCTTCTTTAAAATATGCCGCAATAACTAATTCGCCGATATTATTCAATATTCCCGCGGTATAAAGATCTTCCGGCTTTGAATACCCTAGCATTTCTCCAATAGCCTTTGAAACAACGGCACAGAAATAAGCCTGTTTTTGAAACTTATCGAAGCTGAAATACTTAAAATCCAGACATTTCTCAAAATGATCCATCAGAATCGATATAATGAGAGTCTGTTTCATAGCTTTGTAACTAAGGAGCTTCATGGGATAACTAATTGTTGGAACTTCTCGCCCGTAGTATTCTTTATTGGCTATTTTGAAAAAATTCGCAGTAACACCGGGAGACAATTTATTAGCTATCTGATTAAAATTACTATCAAGATTATTCAACAAAGATAGAATATCAAAAACTGCTTCATCGAACAGTGTAAAGTTCTCTATCTTGGTTTTTATTTTCTTTGTATGTTCTGTATTTGCCATTTGTCCAACACCCTACGTTTGCTTCTCTCCTTTATTTGGCCTTAGAAAACCAAGTCCTTTTCTTCATCTTTTATCTGTCGTCTGGTTTTTTCATCACCATCCGTTTGAATCTGCTTTTCCTCCTTAAGAGCCTGAGCCACGCATTCGAGCAACTCACCAGGCTCAAACGGTTTGGCAATGAAATGCGAACAACCCCGGCGCAACAGTTGTGCCTTCATCCTGTCATCGGCGTAGCCGGTGATAACCATGATTGACAAAGCCAGTCCTTGTTTTTGAATCTCATCTATTAATTCCAGGCCGGTCATTCCCGGCATGAATATATCGGTAAGCAGGAGATCAATTGGATATGAATTGCTTTGGGAGGCGAACAGCTTCTCCAGAGCATCCAGGCCGTTTTTCGCTTCCTCAAGACAGTAACCTGCATTATTCAGTACAATGCTAATTGACCGACGAGTCGGCGCCTCGTCTTCGGCTAAAAGGATACGTTTCATTCTCACACTCTCCCGTTCTGTTTAGGAATAATTTTGAATTCTTGCCGTATTATCAAAGCAAAAACTGTGCCTAATCGAACTTTATTATTCTAACCCATTGAAACAGCGACTTTTTTAGATTTGACAGGCCAGGGATGGGTTGGGAAACTTACAACTTAAGTTGTAAGTGATCCTGCTTGAAACCGGCTTAAGCCTTGCTGCGGCGGGGTTTTAAGCGGTCACAAATAAAGTTGTGGTTACAACCAAAGTTGTAGGCTTTGGAACAATACACGGGTTAGACAAAAGAATTCTTAAGGCGTTTGCTTAGGGCCTGTTGTGATATGCCCAGTAATTGGGCGGCGGCGGACTGGTTGCTATTAGACCGCTTTAGTGCCTCGGCCACGATCAGCTCAGTCCCTTCCTTCAAGGTGGGCAACTCTCCGAAAAATGTGATAATGGGGGTCTTTTCCGGCTCAGATTTCCTTAGAACAGCCCTGCCCCCTTTCCGGGAAACGTGGGACTTGAACGCCTCCAGAGAAAGAATCTTGGACGTATGTCTGCTCACAGCGTCGAAGATCATGGACCGCAATTCTCTAACATTCCCGGGAAAGGAGTATGTTCTTAAAAGTGTGACCAGCTCCTTGGGTGGGGTGGGCTTCTTTTTGTTGATGGCACGTGACGCCTCTGCCAAGAAATGATTCACCAGAAGCGGGATATCATCCATACGCTCCCGAAGGGGAGAGATATGGATGTGGTGGGTTTGGAGTCGATAGAATAGATCCTTGCGAAACTTACCTGCCTCCTGAAGAGACCAAAGATCCAGATTGGTGGCTGCCAGAATTCGAGCATTGGTGTGTCTGGGGTGGTCCAGACCCAATGGCAGGTACTCGCCCTCCTGTAACAGCCGCAATAGTTTAACCTGTGATGCCGGACTAAGTTCGCCTATCTCGTCCAGGAAGAGCGTGCCGTCGGATGCCTGTTCCAACATTCCTCCACGGTCCCTGTCGGCACCTGTAAAGGCCCCCTTGACGTGCCCGAAAAGGGTGTCCGAAAAGACATGATCGTCCAATCCGGCCACATTGACCGCCGTGAAGTTACCCTTGCCGCTGAGAGTGTGGATTGCCCCGGCGATCAGTTCCTTTCCCACACCTGTTTCCCCTGTGATTAGTACCGGCTGTGATGTCCGGGCGATAGCCTCGACATATCGAAAAAGCGAGAGCATCTTTTTGTTGTTGGTGATAATCCCGGCAAAGGCTTCTGGATGTTCCAGGGTGTCGGAAAGAATACGCTGCTTGAGGCTCAGGTTTTCCCGCTTCAATTCCCGAAAAGCAATGGCATTGCTTAGAGCGGTGACTATACAGCCTTCTTCTACAGGCTTAACCAAATAGTTGAATGCACCTGATTTCATGCACCGAACTGCAGTCTCCACATCAACCGTTCCGGTGACGATAATAATGGGGATCTCTGGGAAATCTCGGGTGACCATTCTAAGCAGGTCCTCACCATGAATGTGTGGCATGGTAAGATCCAGAAGCATGACTTCGATCTTCTGCCTGGAAAGGATATCCTTGACCTCTCTGCCGTCTTTAGTTGTGATGATGTTGTTCATGCCGGCCATACGCAGAGTGGTGTCGATGGCCAACAGAATTGCTTCTTCGTCATCCACTACCATGATCGGACAGGAAGGATTAAGTGCCTCGTTCATTTTACCTCCTCGTCTCGATTTCTGCCCTCCGAAGAGGGATTCGCCGGCAGGCTGACCGTGACAGTAGTACCCTTGCCCGGGCTTGAGTCAAGTTTCATGGTCCCGCAGTGGTCTTCTATAATCCTTTCTGAAATGACCAGCCCCAAGCCTGTGCCGCCCGATTCTCGGTTGGTTGTAAAGAAGGGGTCCTTGATCCTTTGAAGCACCTCGGCAGACATGCCCACACCTTGATCGCGGACTTGTACCAACACGTTACTCGATTCTTTATCGTATGCCGTAGAGATTTGGATCGAGCGCTCTTTATCCGGAAGGGCTTGGCAGGCGTTGACCAAAAGGTTGATGATGACTTGTTCAATTCGCTGGGTATTGCCTTTGAACTTGGGTATATCCAGGCCGTATTCCACTTCAAAATAGTCGGTGGACTTCTTGATCTGGTTTGAGACAAGCCCCACAGCCGCCTTTATCGTACTGTTAACATCCACCATATCGGTCAAATCAGATGGTCCTTGCCGGGCAAAATCTTTGAGGTCCTCAACAATTCGCTTGACCCGCATGGCCCCTTCCTTGATGTCCTTCAAGAGAAGAGGCACCCGCTCTTCCAATTGGGTGTAACTCATGCCGCTGACCCGGAAATCTCCGTTTGACCGGCAATACTCCTCTAATATGGGAGTAACGCTGTTCCAGACCTTCTCAAAGATCGGTGCATTTAACATGACAAAGGTGATGGGGTTATTGATCTCATGAGCAACCCCGGCTGCCAGTTGGCCTATGGAAGCAAGCTTGCCGGATTGGAATAGCTGAGCCTGGGTATTTTTTAGTTC
>Ga0164313_10004104_pt1 | contig 13009 bp, 11 predicted proteins | sample GuaBasSedimGuay4_FD_113735 | JGI IMG/M metagenome (GOLD analysis project Ga0164313, IMG submission 113735) | Subseafloor sediment microbial communities from Guaymas Basin, Gulf of California, Mexico - Guay4, Core 4569-4, 0-3 cm | ecosystem: Environmental > Aquatic > Marine > Hydrothermal vents... | reverse complement strand
ATATGTATCCTGCTGGAAAATAAAAAATAGATAGGTAAATAGTATGCCACCCTGGAACACTGGCAGGGTATAGGATTCACCGATAAATTCCCCCAGGGGTTCGGTTTCGGCAGTGATCATCGGGATTAGCTCGCCCTGGGAAACGCGCTTGAAATGGGGTATCGGAAATCTCAGAATACGTTCGTATAACTCGTAACGAAAACGCCATAACAGCCTTTCGCCAAGCGCGCCGCGATATACGTTGATAAAGTATTTGATGCCGCCGTTGACCAGTACCGCGAACAGGAAGGCAAAACTAAGCAGCATTAAATAGCTGAACTGATCAACCGGGTAACCCAAAACGCTTTCCGGAATATCTATTCCTTCAAGCATATTGATAATTTTTTTGGGTAATTCCAGGGTAATGTAGACCACCGGCAGTGAAATTAACGACAACAGGACAAGCGCAATCTGATCGTTACGGCTGTGGTTTAATATATACCGATAAATAGAGGGTTCCATACGACCTGTTTTTTCCTGTTGTCGGCGTTAGCGAACCGCGGGGTTTTTGTGGAGTCGATAGCGTCGAACCCGGCACCAGTGTACTATCGCCGATCAACAACTATTAATCAAATGCAGGTTTGCACGCATAAATGTCCGCTACCGTGGCCATCATACTTAAAGGATATCCACGCCTGTCGGAAACCTTTATCGCCCAGGAAATCCGAGCCCTCGAAATGCGGGGCTTTCGCCTGTGCCTTTTTTCGCTGCGCCACCCGACCGATCCGGCGAGCCATCCAGTTCACGCTGAAATAGAAGCATCAGTCAACTATCTTCCAGAATACGTAAGCGATGATATCCCAAGGGTGATAAAGGCCTGGTGGCAGGTACGCAAACTACCCGGGTATAGACAGGCCAAACGCATGTTTGTTCGTGATTTTCGACGCGATTTCACGATTAATCGATTTCGTCGGTTTGCCCAGGCGCTGGTGCTGGCGTGCGATACGCCGGCGTCCGTTAGCCATTATTACGCACACTTTATGCATACCCCGTCATCGGTATGCCTTTATGCCAGCCTGATTACACAAAGGCCCTGGAGCATATCCGCCCACGCCAAGGATATCTGGACCATCGAGGACTGGGAGAAACGGCAGAAAATTGCCAACGCGAAATGGGTAGTTACCTGTACTGCTGTGAACGCGGAACATTTAAGAAATTTGTCCGATGGTGCCGACAAAATAAGTCTGGTTTACCACGGCCTCGACTTTAAGCGGTTTCCAGACAATGAAACCCCTGTAGAGTATCGAGACGGTAGCGATGCGCAGAACCCAGTGAGGCTGGTTTCGGTTGGGCGCGCGGTTGATAAGAAAGGTTACCAGTGCCTGCTCGATGCCCTGGTTGCGCTACCAGCGGACCTGCACTGGGAGTTTACCCATATTGGCGGGGGTGAATTACTCGAAAAACTAAAGGCCAGTGCCAAATCAATGGGTTTAAGCGGGCGTATTAAATGGCTTGGCGGCCTGCCGCAAACCGAGGTGTTGGCCTGCTATCGAAACGCAGATCTGTTTGTGTTGCCGAGCCAGATATCCGCGGATGGTGATCGTGACGGTCTGCCCAACGTGCTAATGGAGGCAGCGAGCCAGCGACTTGCCTGCCTGTCTACCGATATATCCGGAATTCCCGAATTGATCGAGCACGCTAAAACCGGTTGGCTGGTGACCGAAAAAGACAGTGATGCCCTCGGGCAGGCGTTGTTCAAACTGATTACTGATCCAGGGCTACGATTAAGCCTGGCTGAAGCTGGAGAGGCACATGTCCGTGAGCATTTTTCACTCGATGGCGGCATCGATCAATTAGTCGAAAAACTTGGCGCTAGCGTGAAACCTGATATCAGGTCATGAAGATCGTTCTGGTTCGACATGGTCCCACCGAGTGGAATGCGATCAAGCGCATTCAGGGGCGCATTGATAACCCTTTGAGCGAGCTCGGAGTCGAGCAGGTGAAAAGACGTCAGCTTCCGCTCGAGTTACGCCAGATGACCTGGTACACCAGTCCGTTACGGCGGGCCCGTGAAACCGCAGCGCTAATGGGAATTAATAATCCTGTTGTCGAGTCAGCGCTCATCGAAATGCACTGGGGAGACTGGGAGGGAGAAATCCTCAAACCTTTACGAAAACGTCTCGGCGACGAAATGCGCCAAAACGAGGCCCGTGGACGTGATTTCAGGCCGCCCGGCGGAGAAAGCCCGGAACAGGTACAGCAGAGGATCCAAACCTGGCTGAAACAGCTGGCATTGAAAGGAGAAGACTGCGCCGCGGTATCACATAAAGGTATTATCCGCTGTTTTTACGCGCTGGCCAGGGATTGGGATATGCGCGGTGAGTCGCCAGTGAAGTTCGATTGGGACGGTGGTCACGTTTTTCATTTCAGTGACTCGGGTAAACTGCTGGATAGATACGAGAGCATTAGTTTCAGCTACTCCCCCTCTCCCTCTGGGAGAGGGCTGGGGTGAGGGTAAGCTCCATATTTATATGGAGCTTATTCGCCTCATGGTATAGGATTTTAGTTAATAGATCAGAGAGTTATCAAGAATGAATATTGCAATATTTGGAACCGGCTATGTCGGTCTGGTTCAGGGGGCGGTACTTGCCGATGCCGGGCATAATGTCATCTGTGTCGATATCGATGAAGACAAGGTAGAAAGACTCAAAAAAGGGATTGTCCATATTTACGAACCCGGGCTGGAGTCGCTCGTAGTAGCCGGTTACGATGCGGGTCGTTTGCATTTTACTATCGATGCGCAGGAAGCCGTCGAAAATAGCGATACCATATTTATTGCAGTCGGTACCCCTCCCGATGAAGACGGTTCGGCAGATTTGCAATATGTGCTGGAAGTCGCAGAAACTATCGGCGTACACATGGATGGCTATAAAACAGTGGTGAACAAGTCCACCGTGCCGGTCGGTACCGCGGATAAGGTTGATCACAGGATTAAATCAGTTTTGGCAAAGCGCGGTGCTGATTTCGAATTTGACGTCGTCTCGAATCCCGAGTTTCTGAAAGAAGGTGCGGCAGTCAACGACTGTAAGCGCCCCGATCGTATCGTTGTTGGTACGACTTCGATCAGGGCCGAAGAGAAAATGCGGGAAATTTATGCGCCTTTTAACCGTAATCATGACAAGATGATAAATATGAGTGTACGTAGCGCCGAACTCACCAAGTACGCGGCCAACTGCATGCTCGCAACCAAAATTTCCTTCATGAATGAAATGTCGAACCTGGCCGAACGCCTGGGTGCGGATATCGAGGAGATTCGTCACGGTATTGGATCGGATACGCGCATCGGCTATTCTTTTATTTATCCGGGTGCGGGTTATGGTGGTTCGTGTTTCCCGAAGGATGTCCAGGCCCTGATCAGGACTGCGGACGCGCACGATTATCCGAGTCGAATACTGCAGGCCGTAGAGGCGGTCAACGAGCATCAAAAACGCCATTTGCTGGAATTAGTCGATCGATACTATGGTAAGCAGGATTCGAGCGCTAGCCTGGATGGTAAAACTTTTGCGGTTTGGGGCCTGTCGTTCAAACCGCAGACCGACGATGTCCGCGAGGCGACCAGCCGCGTGGTATTGGAAGGGCTCTGGCAACGCGGTGCCGGGGTTCGGGCTTATGACCCTGAAGCGATGCAGGAAACCCAGCGTATTTATGGCGACAGGGAAGACCTGGCGCTATGCGGGACCAAGGAAGAGGCGCTCAAAGGCGTCGATGCACTAATTATTTGTACGGAATGGAATCACTTCTGGTCCCCCAATTTTGACGAGATGCTCGAGAAGATCAGCGACAGGGTGATATTTGACGGGCGTAATATATACGACCCGGAAAAAATGAAGGGCCTGGGATTTTCTTACTATGGTATCGGCAGGGGTCTATCCATAACAAACAACGCGATCCAATGAAAGTTCTGGTTACCGGTGCAGCCGGCTTTATCGGCTATCATATTTGCAAAGTTCTTTGTGAACGTGGTGACGAGATTGTTGGTATAGATAATCTCAACGATTATTACGAGGTAAGTTTAAAACAGGCGCGTTTACAGCAATTGGCAGCGTTTAGAAATTTCCAATTTTTCAAAATTGATATTGCCGATCGGCCGGCAATAGAAGAACTATTCGAGCAGGAAAAATTTGATCGAGTGATTAATATGGCGGCGCAGGCAGGTGTGCGCTATTCACTGGAAAATCCCCGTGCCTACGTGAGTAGCAATTTAGTCGGTTTTGCGAACCTGCTGGAATGCTGCAGGCAGCATGCTATCGAGCATTTTGTTTATGCCTCGTCGAGCTCTGTCTATGGCGCCAACGAAACCATGCCCTTTAGTACACAGGATAATGTTGACCATCCGGTATCGCTGTATGCGGCGACCAAGAAAGCCAACGAGCTAATGGCGCATAGTTATAGCCACCTGTACCGGATACCGACCACCGGGCTACGATTTTTTACCGTATACGGGCCCTGGGGGCGGCCCGATATGTCGCCGATATTATTTGCCAGGGCGATTCTCGCGGGTGAACCAATCCAGGTGTTTAATTACGGCAAGCACCGGCGCGATTTTACCTATATCGATGATATTGTCGGCGGTGTTGTACAGTGCCTGGATAAAGTTCCCACAGGTAATCCCGCATGGAGCGGTCTCGAGCCTGATCCTTCGAGTAGTCGCGCACCCTGGAAAATATACAATATCGGAAATAGCGAACCGGTTGAATTGCTCCGCTACATCGAGTTAATGGAAAAAGCTTTTGGGAAATCAACCGAGAAAGAGCTATTGCCGCTTCAGCCCGGCGATGTCGAGCACACCTACGCGGATATCAGTTCACTGCAAAATGAGATAGGTTATTATCCCAGTACCTCGATAGAGCAGGGCCTGCAGCTTTTCGCAGACTGGTATAAGGACTATTATCGGGATTAGTGATCGGAGTTAGATAGATAGTCAATGATTCCCCTCACCCTATCCCTCTCCCAGGGGGAGAGGGGACCAGAATACTCCCTCTCCCTCTGGGCGGTGCGACGTCTCGCGAGGGCAGGGGTGAGGGTTTCCAAAGCTACTACTAAGTCATCCATTAACTCCAAATCGATCTAGCATCAAGCCATTCAACCGCCGGGTGCGCGCTCAGCTTCTGCATCAATCTACGAACGAAATCCCAGACTTCTTCGGTTTGTGCCAGGTGGTGCGTTAATATTCCGGTAGGCTCGCTACTCGCCTGCTTACCCGTACGTCGAGTAAAGAGGTGATTGCAAATATCTGCGATGGCTCTCGATTCTCCTATGAAACCCCGGTCGTGACGCCAGTTGACCGGGTCGAGATGGGTGTTAACCTGCAATAAACCCTTCGCTGGGTATGCGTTCGCCCGCGCCCACATCGATGATACCCCGCAAAACCCGGCACTCACCAGAGCCGCATAGGTTCGTGATTCGATACGATTCCAGGGTGGCACCAATACCGGCAAAAACTGATCGGCAAATGCGTCTTGCAGTTTCTCGCAGCCCGTCGCCAGTTGTGTTTGAATTTCATCTGTACTGCGTTCACCGCCCACTTCAATTCTTTTCATGCCCTCGGCAGCGTAGCTACTATGCGAGTAGCCGTGTTGAAAAACCGTAAAATTGTTGCGCTCGCGTAAATACCTGGATAGGGAATTGTGCAGCAGTGACGGAATCGCGCCCAATGCCACCGGGATCCGTAAGTCCTGGCTGAGTGAATTGAGCCGCTCTAATTCGGCTGTTGCCTCGGTTGCATCGTCGTCGCGCCACCAGAAGGTCGCACTATTGCCGGTGTCGGACCACAAATCGAGTTCATCCCGCAGTCTAGCCCAGGCGCTGGCATCCGAAGGCACGTTATCAGACATTCAGCCACTCTTGCAGCAAGCCCGCGCTGACATTGGCGCCATCCATGCGCATATCGATTGATTGCCGGGGCATTTCACTGGCCAGGTCGACCGCCGTTGCCAGGGACTCGGCTGTGAGTGCCTGCTGTTCCAGTGAAATCACGCGATCGTGTTGCTGTAATAGTCTTGCACGTAAGCTTTGTTCAACTTCATCTGCGTCTGAAAATGGCACCATGACTGCACGAGCGCCGGTTCTCAATATGTCGCAAACAGTGTTATAGCCTGCCTGAGATATCGAAACAGCGCATTGCTTTAACAGTGCCTGGAAGTCGCTGCGATTGCGTTCAACGATGATTCCCCTACCCGCGGCGTTTTGCAATTGCGCGAAGCTATTCGCATCGATACCATGGCCCGCCAGCAACCGCCAGGTATGTCGATTCAATTTCGACAAAGGTCTGGCATCTATTGCAGTTTTTAATAATCGAAAACTGACCGCGCCCCCGCCGCCGGAAACCAGTACTTCGTTCTCGTTGCCGGGACGAATTTGTTCACTAGCGGCGGGTTCGCTGATATAACCAGTATAAAAGGTTTTATGAGCTATTTCGCTGGCCAGCGAGTAGGTATCACCCAGGGTGGCATATCGTTCATCGCCGTGCACCAGTATTTTGTCGAAATACGACTCGACCAGCGCGTGGATTTCCTCGTCACGCCCCAGCTTGCTCTTGGGCTGTAAAATATCGCGAAGTGACGCGATTACCAGGGGTGATGAATCCTGTTGCCTGGCGGCCTTCAACAAGGGTAATAATTCAAACCGCATCATGCGGCGTCCAAACGGGAAGGTTTCTGTAATCAGTGCGTCGGGTGATAAATCATCGAAAAGTCTGAGTAGCCTGTTGCATCGTTGTTGTTTCCAGTGCGCGTTTATCAAATCACCAAACTCATCAACGAACTGGTTAAACTGGCCGTCAAGACTGCGCATTGGTGGCAATTGGTGGCAATCAATGCCGCGCAGTGATAAATCCGAAACCGGCATACCGCCGGTTACCAGGTGAACCTCGAAATCATGAATCGCGAATGCATTGGCGAGAAAGGATGTACGCCGCAGGTGCCCGATACCGAGCAAATGCTGGACATAAATCATCAGGCGCTTTTTATGCTTATTACTCAGGCCGTCAAACTTCCGTCGATATAAGGTTCTTCAAGGCGCCGACGAATCAACTCGGCAATTCGCTCCTGACCGTCGAGTAAACCTGGTATCTGGTGTGCCGATGGGGGCTTTTGATCGGGAAGCTTGCGCAGGGCAGTTGCCATTACCTCCGGATCGCGCTCACCCTCGGGGTCGAGCATACTGACCAGGCCAAGCTCCACCGCCCGGCTGGCGCGGATTAACTGTTCCTGCCGTGGTACCGAGCGTGGCACCATAAGTGCGGGTTTATCGAGTGACAGAATTTCACAAAATGTGTTGTAACCGCCCATTGCAACAATTGCTCGGGATCGCTCCATGAGTAGTTCTATGTGGCTATCGAAGCTAATAATGTCGACTTTTTCAAGATTTTCACATCTTTCCTGGAATCCCTGCTGCTGTGCCGGTTGCATGAAAGGACCCGAGATAACTATAGCCCGATGGCTAATACCGGGATCATTTTCGTAGGCGGCGATTACCCAGTCGACGATTTCTGCACCATCACCGCCGCCGCCAACCGTGACCAGAATATACGGGGCATCCAGGCCAACCGGTGGCATCCAGTTGGCATCGCCAGGTAGCTCCCGTTTAAGGTATCCAGTGTAGGTAATTTTGTTCTTAACCGCTTTGGATAATCCAATTGATTCGACAGGATTATTCATTAGACTCAGGCCGTAAATCCAGATTTCATGGTATAGCGCTTCGAGCACGGGCAGTACATCCTTGCGTTCCCATTCCGCTTTTAAAGAGGAAGCCTCGTCCATTACATCACGTAATCCGAGCACATTGATAGTGCCCCGGTCGCGTAACATCTTCAGTGTACTAACCACCTCCCCCTGGAGGCCGGTGGGTTCCTTGTCGACGATAAAAATATCCGGCTTAAAGCTTTCTGCGGTGTGGTAAATAATTGATTCGCGCATCGACAGGGTTTGCTCAAGATCGATGTGTAAGCCAAGCGAGATGTACTCGCCATCCTTTAGCTTGATGATGCCCGGAATACGTACGAAGTCGACTCGCGCCTTGAAGTCAAAACTACCGATAATCGGTGAGCCTGAGAGGATAAGCACCGATACCCCTTTGAAACGGGAAACCAGCGAGTGCGCTATCGAGCGGCAGCGACGCAGGTGCCCTAATCCAAAAGAGTCGTGGCTATAAATTAAAATTCGCGCATGATCGAGGCGTTCAGCCATGCTTTGTTATTCTCAATCGTTTCATGGTCAACCGCAGACTACACTGAAATGATATTTAACGCACTGTTAATAGGTGCAAGCAGTCTGTCGGACTTAGGGAGAATCTACTCGACAATTGCTCCTGCATTGTTCTACCTCCTGCATCCATGCAGTCGTGCGCTGATGGGAGAGCGGCCCATATTTCCCCGATTTATCGTTGCGTAGGATCCACTATGCGCCTCAAAATCGGAAAAATCTGGTCTCACTCTCCCACCATGCTCGCTACGATTCCCTAAGTCCGACAGACTGCTAGCCACGGGTTCGAAAAACGTAAGCCGGGGTGAATTTTTCAGCTTCAGAATGGTCTCAGGCTAACATTTTCTGTTTGACATAGCGTCCCTGGCTGGACTCATAATTGAATTTTATGGCTACTACTCCCGAAATCAAACCGCAGCGATTAAGTCAAAACTTAAACAATATCGCTCTGCCGGAGCGCCTGATAAAGGCAATACGGGGGCAGCAGGAGCGCAGCGAAGTACTGATCAGCGTGATTCAGTTGATGATTGTTGCCATATTTGGCCTGCTCTACGCGATTTCACCAAAGACGTTTTCCGATGACGTTGCCTTTGCACCCGTACCCTGGGTGCTAAGCGCTTATTTACTGTTTAGCCTGATACGGTTATCGCTGGCAATGAAACGATGTCTTCCTGACTGGATGCTTTATCTTTCCGCGATAGCCGACATCACATTGTTAATGGGGCTTATCTGGAGTTTCCACGTGCAATATGAACAACCGCCGTCGTTCTATTTGAAGGTGCCGACGGTGTTGTATGTGTTTATTTTCATTGCTATTCGGGCGCTGCGTTTTGATCCGCGGTTTGTCATTGCTACCGGTTTAAGTGCTGTTGTGGGATGGATACTAATGGTTCTCTACGTGATATTCAGTGATCCGGCCGACATGATGATCACGCGTGACTACGTCGAGTACATGACTTCGAATAGCATATTGATCGGTGCCGAGTTTGATAAGGTTATCTCAATATTAATTGTAACCGGGGTGCTGGCGCTGGCTTTGCAACGCGCCCGCAATCTGCTGGTCGAATCGGTTATAGAGGGCAGTGCTGCACGAGATTTATCTAAATTTGTGCCGCAAGAAGTGGTGAAACAGGTTATTCATTCTGAGGAAGGCGCGACAACCGGTAAGGGGGAGGTGAATGAGACCACTATTCTGTTTACCGATATCGAAGGATTTACAACGATCTGTGAAACCCTCGCGCCGGAGCAATTGATTGAAGCATTGAACCAGTATTTTACCCTGATTGCACAGCCAATCACCGAATGTGGAGGGGTTATCAGCCAGTTTCAGGGTGACGCCGTGCTGGCCACGTTTAACGTTCCCAAAGCCGATCCCGATCATGCCGGCAATGCGGTCAAAGCCGCGCTTGAAATTCAAAAGGTGCTCGAAGGCAAACTGTTCGGCGATGGCATTCCATTCAATACGCGCATAGGCATAAACACAGGCCCGGTGGTCGGCGGGCTAGTGGGATCCGGAGACCGTGTCGGCTATACGGTGCATGGTGACAACGTCAATTTAACCGCTCGGCTGGAGCAGTTGAACAAGGATTATGGCACCCGAATTATTGTTTCCGAACAAACCCGCGCCCGCACCGAGCCGGGTAAGTATGCATTCAGGGCACTGGGAGAAGTTTTGGTACGAGGTCGTCAGAAACCAGTACAAATTTACACAATCGATAGTTGATTCGCTACGGGCCTGTTAAGGAGCCTCTGATTAATTCTGAGTGAATCGGGTTGTGATTCAAAATGCCGAAGCGTCGGACCGTTCAGTTCAAGGCGTGGAAAGCAAGTAAGACCCAAAGCACTCGCTGCGCTCATGGGGCCAGCTTTAGCAGGGCTATTGCTAAGTTTCACAACGCAGAAATTGGTCATTTTGGGCACAACGCGTTCATTCATGAATTGATCAGAGACTCCTTAAATCATTCCGGGTTTTTCTGGCGGGTACCTTCGAATAAGTCGGCCAGGTTCCGGCGAGCCTGATCCTCGTAATTTTCATAGAAGTAATCACTCTTGAAAAATCTGGGTTGATTTATCAGTTTTTGCTGAAACGCCAATTGTTTTCGATAAAAGTCTTCATCGCTCAGGCAACTCATTTCCTTGCGTAAATTATCGCTGTCACGCGCAAACTCGGGCCATGGCAATGCAAAGCTGGATAAATCGATATCGACCATAAATTTGGTGTCGTTGTTGTCGAGTTGGGAACCATCGTGCAGGGTCGCCATGATATGCTGGTAGACGGTATTACGCAGCGAATCATCGAAGCAGTCCCGGGTTAGCTCCAAAAAAAGATCTGCGCTTAATTGTTCGTTGTCGGCGGCGCCGGGTGCATAGATTGCATCGTGAAACCAGATCGCCAGTTCAACCGCTAGCGGGTTTTGTAATTGCGCGCTTATCCTGTCGAAGTGGGCGAGGCAATGCTCGATATGACTAAGCGTGTGATAGACGCGTTGAGGCTCGCTATAGGAATCTACCAACCTTTGGTGGATAGCGGCGCTATCATCGACGCACTGATCGAGCAAGCTCTGGCGCCACAGTAATTGAAATCTATCAATATCGAGTGCGCGAGTCATTGCTGAAACATTCGGCTGGTTTAATTGGCCAGGTCTTGCTGCTGTAATTGCTGTTGCAGTTCCTTGACATGAAAATGCGATTTCGCCAGTTTATCGCTGAGTTGTCGCATTACATCGAGTGCCAGCTCGGAATTTTCACAAAGTAGTTTGAGAAACATTTCGCCACTTATTTTCATTACCTTGAGATCCCCGCTGGCCTTGAGGGTGGAATTTCGAGGAACATTGTTGAGCAGGGCCATTTCACCAAATAACTGGTTTTGTTCCAGCGTTATGGCAATGACTGGCCCCGAGTCGGTGTCGGTGAGTACGTCGACTTTTCCTGCCATAATGACATAGGCGCTATCGGCGAGGTCACCCGTATAGAAAATGACTTCATCATTTTCGTAGGTCACCGATTCGCTGGTGAATGCCAGTAATTTCAGTTTTGATGCGCCCAGCTTCGCAAACATCGGTATCTTGCGAAGCAGCTCTGTTTCCTCTACAAGATCCAACAGTACGGCCTCTAAATTTTGCTTAAAAGCAAGATTCGCACGTGATCGGTTTGAATTCAAGCTGTTATAGCGCTTTGTTTAGTTGAATTATGCATATTTTCTATGTGTTTAGGAGATTCCTGCTTGAAGATGGGCGCATTTTTGTGGGAGCAGACCCAATTTCACCTTTAAATGGGTTTCTAAACTGGTTCGCAATGCCCGGGCTAGCGTTATAATACGGTGATGAACCAGGATTTGATTAAGCTCGTTGCCGAGCTCGCCACGGTATTGTTAGAAAGAGGCGGGAAGATTGCTACCGCGGAATCCTGCACCGGCGGGTTAATAGCGAAATCCATGACCGATCTTGCCGGTAGCTCAGACTGGTTTGAATGTGGTTTTGTAACCTATAGTAATGCGGCGAAGACCGATATGATCGGCGTACCCGAATCGGTAATAAATGAATACGGCGCGGTCAGTGAGGCGGTGGCGAATGCAATGGCCAGTGGCGCACTGCGTTTCAGTGCCGCAGATTGTTCGATCGCGGTAACCGGAATCGCAGGACCCGCGGGCGGCAGTCCGGATAAACCGGTCGGAACGGTGTGGATTTCGGTGGCTGTAGAAGACCAGATGTTCACCCAGAAATACCTGTTTACGGGTGATCGCGATGCAATAAGACAGGCGACCATGCTACAGGCAATACAAAACCTGCTTCAACTTCTAAAAACCCTGTAGCTAGCATATTTCATGAAGGCAACAAAATAAGGGCGTCGTGCCGGCGAAGGCCGGTACCCATTACAAATAACCGCTGAAGGTAATATTGGAACCGTAATAGGCCTTTCAATCAACAACTTATTTAATTTCATTATTCCGTTTCAATGGATGCCGGCGGTCCGACGCTTCGGTCGAGGTCCGGGATGACGAGTCCCGTAGGATGGGTGCAACCCATCAAATATGCATTAAAATTTCTTAATTCGACACAGGTGTGTTTTCAGGTTGGCCTGTTGCGAAAGCGGGTCGAGTGCCGAACCGGTGAGGTGATTCACAGTCGCTGCCGGGTGGTAAGGCTGTTGTTCATCCCAGCCGATTGGAATAAACACGCTTGATGGCCGTATTCCTCTATGTACCCAGGCGCGGGCTTCGATCTCACCATTGCTGGTCTCGATAACCACCTTGTCACCGTCTTCAATATCATGCTTTACGGCTTTATCGGGATGTATCTGGCAATACAACTCGGGCCACATTTCCTGCGCCTGCCAGAAGTAATGGGTCCAGGAGTGGAAGTGTGGTGCGGGTGGCCTACCGCTGAGCAGTTCCGTGTCAAAAACTGAGTCGGGCGGCAGGCTTTCAGTTTTGGATGTTTCCGGATACTTTATACTGGCCGGGTGAACCAGAACTTCAATGTCGAAAAACGGTGATACTTTAGTCTGTTCCGAAGTCTGCAAATAGGGCAGATCGACCAGCTGGTGCTTCTCGCTATAAAATTCGGGTAATGCCGAAAATCCCAGCTCGGCAAATTTTTGCTCGAGGACTTCAGTCCAGAATTCGAGCTTTCCACTCGGCGTGGGGTAAGCATTATCTGAGCCGGGATTGGTTTTTGCGCGCTGGGTAATATACAGAGGGCCGAGATCTTCGACCGGATCCTCGCGTAAAGGTATGCGTATGGTTCGGTTCGCCATAGCCGTCAGGCGCT
>Ga0164313_10004103_pt1 | contig 13009 bp, 2 predicted proteins | sample GuaBasSedimGuay4_FD_113735 | JGI IMG/M metagenome (GOLD analysis project Ga0164313, IMG submission 113735) | Subseafloor sediment microbial communities from Guaymas Basin, Gulf of California, Mexico - Guay4, Core 4569-4, 0-3 cm | ecosystem: Environmental > Aquatic > Marine > Hydrothermal vents >... | reverse complement strand
GAGTGGATACAGTAGGTCCGGTGATTACTTTCTGTCCGGCCGACACTACAATAGACTGTAATACCAGTATTGACCCTGCAGATTTGGGTACAGCTACGGCAACAGATAATTGTACAGATGATATGTCTGTTATTATCCGTTTTATTGATGACGCGATGGCTGGACAGTGCGCTGGTGATCCTGCCATCATGAGGACATGGATTGCTGAGGACGCATGTGGCAATGTGACGACGTGTATCCAGATGATTACCGTACAGGATACAATAGCGCCAACTGTACTCATGGGAACTTGCCCGCAAGACTTAGGTGTTGACTGTTCCGCTGGAATTGATACAACAGACCTGGGAGCCCCATCTTATACAGATAATTGCTCCGCAACAGGAGGAATCACGATTACATTTAGTGACGATTCAACAGGATTTGATGGTACTTGTACAAATCAGATACTTGGAACCATTACAAGGACATTCTTTGGAACCGATGCCTGTGGTAATGTTGACAGTTCATGTGTCCAGGTGATATCAATGACGGACAACACTGCACCAACTTTCACTATACCTGCAGATATTACGATTGATTGCGGAGTCGATAGCCTACCGGCTAATACGGGGATGGTAACTGATACTCTCGACGATTGCGCAGGAAGTATCACAGTGTCATTCAGTGATGTGGTCGTTCAGGATGGATGCCCTGCCAAGGATACAATATTCAGAACCTGGGATGTGAGTGACGTATGTGGAAACGCGGCTACAGGATTACAGGTGATTGTCAGGACAGATACTGATGCTCCAACATTTACTTTACCGGCTGACATCACGTTATCTTGTACGAGTTCAACAGATACGTCTGTAACGGGTGTCGTAACAGATACAGTTGACAATTGCATGAGTGTAATTTCTGTGTCGTTCAGCGATCAGGTAATTGCAGGAGCTTGCGCTTCTAATGATACTACGATAAGAACATGGATTGTAAGTGATGAATGCGGAAATTCATCTTCGGGCGTACAGACAATTGTCCGCGAAGACAATGAAGCACCGACATTTACTTTGCCAGCGGATATCGTCATCCAGTGTGATGAGGATCCAAATACGCAATTGACGGGCATACCTACAGATGTGCAGGATAGCTGCTCAATGATGGTCGTCGTAGATTTCACAGATCATGTAGTCGCAGGTGAATGTCCTGCCACAGATACAATATATCGTGTCTGGACTGCAGCCGATGATTGTGGAAATACAAGCAGTCAGACTCAGATCATCACAAGAGTCGATACGTTGGCTCCTGTATTGACAAGTTGTCCTGCTGATACTGTATTCGATTGTTCTGCTCCGGCAGATACTCTTGGACTTCCTACGTATACAGATAATTGCGGCATGGTGAGTATCACTTTTGTCGATGACTCCATAGGCTTTATGCCTCCAGGTAATCTGGGTCAAATCATCAGAACATTTTACGGTACTGACGATTGTGGAAATGTGGACAGCAGCTGTGTACAGACTATAACAATACAGGATATTACACCTCCGACTATTACATGCCCGGTTGATATCACCCTTGCTTGTGCTTCGGATATTGATACTGCATTTACAGGTGTTCCAGTCATTTCTGATAATTGTAATGCTGTTGCTGATTTAATTCTGACTTACTCAGATGATTCAACTGGCTTTGATGGCTCGTGTAATGAGGGAATTATTGCCAGATCGTTTGTTGTAGAGGATCTGGAAGGAAATACTTCCAGCTGTACACAGTTCATTACGATTGAGGACAATGATGCACCGATGTATACTACACCGGCTGACATTGAGCTTGATTGCGATGTCGATATCAATGATTTGACACTTACGGGAAGCCCGACTGGAGTGACAGATTGTAGTGCAATTATGGATACCACTTATTCTGATACGCCTGGGATTGATGGCTGTGACGGAACAGGCTCGATTATCCGCTCATGGGTAGTTACTGACGCTTGTGGTAATAGTGGCACGCAGACACAAATAATAACGCTCGTGGATAATACGCCACCGACGATAACAGCACCGGCTGACATCGAAATTGTATGCGAACTTGATCCTCAGGATACGACAATTACGGGCGGTGACTATATCGTTACTGATAATTGTAGCGCGAGTTTCATCGTGACCTTTAGCGATGTGACGACACCTGCTTGTGGTATGACAGGTACAATAGAACGTACATGGTCAGCTGAAGACGAATGCGGTAATATCGCTACAGCGGTTCAAATGATTACAATTATTGATACCGTACCACCGACAGCAATTTGCATGAATATCACGATTGATTTCAATATGGGTGACGTGACGCTTGATCCTTCAGATGTCGATGGTGGCAGTTTTGATAATTGTGGAGATGTGACACTGGCCCTGTCTCAGACAGAGTTTAGTTGTTTGGCATTCGGAGAAGATGAAACACAGATTATTCAGTTGATCGTGACAGACGATTGTGGCAATATGTCATCTTGCGATGTGGAGGTCACTGGGTCAGGGGGTTCAGGAGTGCAGATTATTTGTCCAGATGCAATCTTCAGAAGCCTTTCATCTGGTCTGTGCGAGACACGTGTGAGCTATACGATTGACGTGGAAACATTGTGTGGTTCCGTAGATAGTATTACAATAGAACAAATAGATGATAGTGGATTGACGTCGGGGGATTATTTCCCAATTGGTACGACAATTCAGGAGTACGTGGCATTCACAGCTGCCGGAGACAGTTCATTCTGTTCTTTCGAAATTACTGTATTTGAATATCCGGAAGAAAACTGGATGGCATGTAATGATACTGTTAGCTTTTCAGCAGACCTGAATTGTGAAGTATTTGTGAATCCGGATATGATTCTCGAAGGAGACGTGTATGGATGCTTTGATGATTTCTTCGTGGAGGTAGAAAGTTTTGGCTCAGGATATGGTGGTGTTCTAATAATCGACCCTGTATTTGGAGAGTACTTTAATGTCACAATTACAAATGAAGAGGGTCAGTCTTGCTGGGGTGTGATGACAATGGAAGACAAGATTCCGCCAATGATCACCTGTATGGACGTGATATTGGCATGTGGTCAGGATACGGATCCACTTTTTATTGCACCAATTGGAGGGAATGTAGTAATGACAGCAGAGCCGGGTTCTTCTATTGGACCTGGTGGGGGAGTTGTTACAATTCAGGAGTTTGAAGTTGTCGCACCGGACGGGGCACAAGTCACAGATGTGAATGTCACAGTTGACTTGAGCCATACATGGTCGAGCGATTTAGATGTCATCCTGATAGCTCCTGATGGGAGTACGGTAGAATTGGCAACAGATGTATGTGGAACCGGAAATGACTGGGCAGATGTCGTATTTGACGATGAGGCTGATACACCGGTAGGATCTGCGTGTACCGGTGCCGTACCTGTGCTCATGGGTGAGGTGCAACCTGAAGGCCTGCTTGCCGATTTTGACGGTCTGAATGCCTCAGGTACGTGGACACTGCAAATTACTGATGATCAGGGAGGAGATGGCGGTACATTACACCTCGTCACACTCGATGTCGAGTACTTTGTACCTCTGCCGTATGCGCCGATTGCAAGTGATGCATGTGGGCCGATAACCTTGACATACGAAGAGACTGAGTTTGGTGAAGACTGTGACTCGTCATATATCCAGCGAGTCTGGACGGTAACTGACGAATCTGGAAATACAGCCAGCTGTATTCAAACAATTACAATTGTTCCGTTGACGCTTGAAGGACTTGAATTTCCGCCAACGTACGTCGGATCATGTGGTGAGTCAAGTGATCCTTCAAATACGGGTTATCCAACACTCAACGGTGTGGATATCACAGATGGCGGATTGTGCAACATCTTTGTAACATGGGAAGATCTTTACATCCAGGGATGTGGAGGTGGACGTAAACTCCAGCGCACATGGACAATACTTGACTGGTGTACACTGGAGATCGTTGAATCCTCTCAATTGATCAAATTTGCAGATGATGATGCACCGATTATTGACTGTCCTGAAGACATTACTCTTGGATCTGATCCTTGGTTCTGTACTGGCGACGTAAACCTCGAAACTCCTGCGGTGACAGATCCATGCGGATCTGCAGTGACTGTAGTGCCGAGCGCATCGTCTGGTACACTTGTGAATATCGGTGGATACTGGAAACTCGTAGATCTTGAATTGGGTACACATACCGTCACTTGGACAGCCGAGGACGAATGTGGTAATTCTTCCGAGTGTTCATATGATATCACAATCGTGGACGATATACCACCAGTGCCAATTTGCGATCAACACACAGTTGTTAGCCTTACAGAAGACGGTGACCTCGAGCAGGGACTTACTAAAGTAGCTGCTGAAGTTTTCGACGATGGTAGTTATGACAATTGTTCCGATATCACGTTTAGCGTGAGACGTATGGCGTCATGTATTGACTTTGACTGGACTACAGGAGGTGCGGGTGTCGATGAGATTCCAAATGGTATCGTCAATGGGAATGATAAGGGAACTGTGTACCGTCCGATGGTGCCGTTTGCATGTTGCGACGTAGGAAACGGTCCGGTGATGGTGCAATTGCGCGTCGAGGATGCTTCCGGTAATGTGAATACGTGCATGGTCGAAGTCGATGTGCAGGATAAACTTGCTCCATTCCTCACGGCACCACCAACTGTGGACGTGAGCTGTGATTTCTGGTTTGAGGCACATGAAACCAATGGTTTTGTGGATCAGTCACAAGATGGTCTTACAGCAGTCTTTGGACGTGTTTTGGATGCATACAGTTATAATCAGTCAGATCGCAGATCAATCATTATTGATGATCCGGGAAATGACCAACTACCACAACCATACAACTGGGGTCTGGAAGGTTGGGCCGATGATAACTGTGCGGTAGATATCACTGTTCGCGTGAAAATATTTGACGACTGTACCGGTGATTTGCCGGGCTCACCACCGCCGTATGCTGTGCGATTGGTTGAGCGGACATTCCTCGCAAAAGATGCGCAAGGCAATTCAAATACACAGGTTCAGAGAATCTGGGTGATTGACTACGATCCGTTCTATATTTCTGATGAGACGTGTAGCAATGCAGATCCACGTGATGGCGTGATCTGGCCTTGTGATGTCGAGTATACCACATGTCCGGATGGCGTATCTGTTGATTATCCGACGATATTTGACGACAATTGTAGCTTGATAGGTGTGGATTATGATGATGAGCGCTTTGATATTGTTGACGGAGCGTGTTACAAGATCCTGCGTACATGGACAGTCATTGACTGGTGCCAGTACAACTCACAAACCGGAGAGGGCTTGTGGCAGTATGTACAGGTGATCAAGGTCAAGGACAATGAAGCTCCTGAAGTGATTGAAGTCGCGCCATACATTTCGGGTGAGGTGACATTCTGTGCACTGGACAGCAATATCTCATTACCTGCTAGTAATCAGGTGTTGATCGGAGAAGACAATCCTTTAGCTACGAGTTGTAGTGTACATGTTGTCCTGGAGCATCAACTGATCGAAACTTGCAGCGACGAGATTAAGTACGATGTGAAGTTCTATCCGAACAACGGGTCAGATTATATCCAGGTCCTGAAGCAGGTGACGCGCCCGGTAGATTCTAACGGCATCGCCACTCTGTTTTTTGATTCGAGATCTTCTTCTGTATTGGGAGTGAGACTTAATGGACTTCCTTACAATGATAAATACTGCGATCCGTTGATTGGCGGTGAGAAGGATTATCATAGAGTGCTCTGGTCAATTGAAGATGGATGTGGTAATTCAAGTACATACGAGTACCTGATGCGCCTCGAAGACTGCAAGCAACCGACGCCTGTGTGTGTAGGATTGTTTACAGCAGTTATGCCTTCAGCCGGAATGGTTACGATTTGGGCATCAGATTTCAATGCGAGCAGCACTGATGACTGTACTGCAGCAGCAGATTTACTCTACAGTTTCAGCGAGACAGAATACAAGCCGAGCATGAACTATACGTGTCAGGATATTTCGGATAACGGAGGTCCAACATTTATAGTTGATATCTATGTCGCGGACGAAGGAAATGACCTGGACTGTAACGGCATTATTACCTGGGATGAGCGGAACAAAGACTTCTGTACAACATTCATCAGCGTTGATGATAATGATCATGTTTGTAATGGGGACGCACCAGTTGCAGGTATCATACAGACTGAAGAGCTTGAGTCGGTAGAGAGTGTCGATGTGACGCTGTTCAATTCAAACGGTCAGGTCATGGAGGTGTTTACAACAAATGGCAGTGGTCAATATCAATTCATCAATCCGCTGATCGATTATATCGTTGAGCCGAAGAGAACTGACGATCACGCAAATGGAGTGAGTACACTCGACCTTGTCAGAATACAACAGCACTTGCTGGGACTTCTGCCTTTCGAAAGTCCGTACAAGCTGATCGCAGCGGATGCCAACAGCAGTCAGAGTGTTACCGCGATTGACCTCGTAGAAATACGGAAGTTGATCCTGGGACTCTACCTGGAATTTCCAAATAACGAAAGCTGGAGATTCGTCGATGCTGATTTCGTGTTCAATGATGCCAGCAATCCTTGGCCATTCGATGAAACCATTGAGTTGGAATCTGGCTCTTCTATTAATGAGAATTTTGTAGCGGTCAAGATTGGTGATGTAAATGGTACTGTTTCGGCAAACGCACAGTCTTCTGAGAGCGATATCGAAACACGTAACTCAAGCACATTACTTCTTTGGACTGAAGACCGTCAGGTCGATGCCGGTGAAATCGTTGAGGTGCCCGTATCAGCTGATAACTTCTATGAGATGTTTGGTTTCCAGATGACTCTGAAGACCACAGGACTGGAGTTGTCTGATATTATTGCCGGTACAATTGACCTCGGTGAGGACAATGTCGCCGTACATGCGAAGGCAATCACGATGAGTTGGGCCAGAGCAAAGGCGGTTTCTGCGGATGAAGTTCTCTTTACGCTCGTGTTTAGAGCGAATCAGACCGGTGCACTGAACCAAATGTTATCAGTTGGCTCAAGAATTACACCAGCTGAGGCATATTCAATGCAAAATGGGGAGCTTGTTACAACAGACATCAACCTTGGATTTGTAACTCCTGAGGTTGTGATCGCATCTGAATTTGCACTGTATCAAAATGTACCGAATCCATTTAAAGACCAGACGATTATTGGCTTTGATTTGCCAGCGGCAACAACAGCCACCTTGACATTGTATGATATCACAGGAAAAATTCTTGAGGTAGTCAAAGGTGACTTCGCTGCAGGTTACAATGAAGTGTCGATTGATCGTCAGGATATTGGTGGTCAGGGTGTGGTTTACTACCGTCTTGATGCAGGAATATTTACTGGTACGAAGAAGATGATTTTGATAGAATAGAATTGTCCGAAATGGTGGAATCCTGTTGAATGGATTCACTGAAGATAATTTACTCATGAAAATGGCCCGTTGCTGATGCAACGGGCCATTTTTTAGTGGGGCACATTTGTTTGTTTCGCCTCGCTCTCGATATGATGCATGCGTTGTCTATTTGAAATGCAATGCTGTGGAATATTTGATTTCAGTCATCACAAATGCGCTTTGTACTCGGCCGATGTTGTCGAGCCCAGCAAGTTTTTTGGCGACAAAGTGTTGGTATGTCTCCATGTCTGGGACTAACACTTTTAACAGGTAGTCAAACATTCCTGCAATGTGGTAACACTCGACAACTTCTTCTAAAGATTGTACGTCCCTCTCGAAGCACTCAAGATATTCGGTAGTATGTTCCTTGAGTGAAACATCGCAAAATGCAACGAGTGATAATTGCGCTTTCTTTCGATCCACTAATGCCACATATTTGTATATAAAGCCCTCGCGCTCCAGTTTCTTAATCCTTTCAAAGATGGGGGTTGTCGTCATGTGCAGTTTTTCCGCAATTTCTTTGTTTGTGTACTTCGCATCTTCCTGAAGCAGGTTGAGAATGAGCTTGTCAGTAGCGTCAAGATTAATCATAGCAGAATTTTTTTCCATTCAATGCACTTAATGTATGTGAAAATAGGTAATTAATCTAAGATGAGTCAACATGATAGAATAGTTGTCTGCTTTATCATAAATATTTAGAAATAATAACTAAAACCGGCAACTTTGTATCAACATTTCACAAGTAAAAAGGGAAAGATGAAGAAGCATTTGTTCAAGCCGGAAAGTCGCATGATGTCATATGGTTATAAGCCAGAGCTATCAGAAGGGTCATTAAAATGCCCTATTTTTCAAACGTCAACCTTTGTATTCAAGAGTGCAGAGGAAGGAAAAGCTTTTTTTGAGGTTGCCTATGGGCTTCGTGAACAAGGGGAAAAGGAGGAAACAGGCTTGATCTATAGTCGCCTTAACAATCCCGATCTTGAAATCCTGGAAAATCGCCTCACACTATGGGATGGAGCAGAGGATTGTGCTGTATTTGAAAGCGGGATGTCAGCCATCTCTACGGCTCTTTTTGAGTTTTTAAAACCCGGAGATCTCCTCTTGTACAGCAATCCGGTATATGGTGGTACGAGTCATTTCATTGAGCATGTGCTCACAAAGTATGGGATTCATGTTCTGGGATTTAAAGGTGGAATGTCCGAAGATGACATCATCGAGCTCGTAGACCAATCAGGCAAAGGTGATCACCTTGCCATGATCTTTTTGGAAACTCCTGCAAACCCGACGAATAAACTTATCGATATCAAACTTTGTAAAGCCATTGCCGACCGTTACTCAACGGATGACAAGCAGGTTCTGGTGGCTGTGGATAATACATTTATGGGCCCTATTTGGCAACATCCATTACAACTGGGTGCCGATCTTGTCTTGTATTCGGCCACCAAGTACATCTCTGGACATAGTGATGTCATAGCAGGAGCTTGCCTCGGCAATACAGAGTTGATGAAGCGTGTGAAAGGACTTCGTACCTTTTTGGGAAATATGGCGGGCCCCTGGACCGGATGGCTATTGATGCGCAGCCTTGAAACCCTGAAGATCAGAATGGAACAGCAAGCTGCCAATGCTTCCCGAATTGCCACATTTTTGGATGCGCATGATGTAGTAGACAAGGTGAATTACCTGGGTCTGTTGCGGCCTGAGGATGGAGACGATTATATCACCTTTAAACAACAGTGTTCTTCACCCGGAGCGATGGTATCCTTTGAAGTAAGTGGCGGCGAGAAAGAGGCGTTTAAATTTCTCAACCAACTTCAGCTTATCAAGTTAGCTGTGAGTCTGGGGGGGACAGAATCACTTGCCCAGCACCCGGCGACGATGACACATGCCGGAGTTTCTCGGGAGGACAAGATCGAGTATGGTGTATTGGACAACCTTGTTCGACTCTCCATAGGCATTGAAAATGTCGATGATTTGCTCTGGGATATTGGGCAGGCGCTGGACGTATTGTCACATGCAAAAGGTCCTGAATCTGTCAAGTTGCAACATTCTTTTGGCTGAGTTCTGCGGTTAATTTGGATTTATTTTGTCGCAATGGGTATCATTCGTGGTGTATAGTACACTAATATCTGTGAGACCCTAAAAGAATGTTTACAGGGGGAGAAGCATTTCCTGATAGCATAATGTTGGTTTTAAGGTCTTTTATTTATACATTTATGATGAGCGGAGTTGTATACGCTCACAAAATGACACCAATGGCTTATGCCATATTGCATTAGAATAACATCCAAAAGCGAGCTTAATAGGCTTGTCCGGGCAGAAGTTGACTTGTCCCGGAACAACTGTATAACACCGACAAAGCAGAACAGAACTAGTACTTCATCAAATTTTTTGTGTTAAGGATTCCACCTTTCTGAGGTTTGGGAATGACTTAATCATTAGTTCACGGAACATTAGATATTACGACTGACTAAGATGTGTCAAGTGATTGCCCACTTGCATCTTGAAGTTTTACGGTAGATTTGAGTTGATGCTGAAGGAGCATGACGATGGCTCAAATCAATCAAGGAAACGACGAGGTTCCCCCCGCAACAGGCAATACATAGACCATAGCAGTAACCTGCCCATCATGAATTGCACATGATAGGTTGCTGATTTTGTCATGTATTAGGACAATGGAAATGCTTGTGTATTTCCAGTGTCTCACCCTTGGTTGCCATGTATAACACTCGAACTACACGACTTTCGCGCGATGCGATAAGCATCGCAATATGTTGCGTTTTATTCTGTACGGCAAGTCTCGCCCAACCAGATACCCTCTGTTATAATTGTACAGGGACGGTAGCAGAATGCGCTTATCCGACAAATGTTGTCAATATCGACCTGACAACACCATGTCCGGATCTGAAGATCCTCTTTATTCTGGATGAATCGGGCTCAATGGGAGTTGCTGTAGCAGAAATTGAAACTGCAGTCCAGGCATTTTTAGGGGCTCTAAATGGTGTCGGTGCAGAACTGGCACTTATTGAATTTAGCGACTCCGCCAACCTCGTAACAAACTATACATCAATAAATCAAAGCCTGATTGATAATGTCGACGGCTATTTCAATGGCGTCGCATTTAATGGCTTTAAATACATCCCATTTACAAGAACAAACTGGCACAGCGCCCTGAACAAGGCACTACAGATCGACCCCCCGGATCTGGCCATTTTTTTTACGGATGGAAATCCGACTGTTTATGTCGATAGCATGGGTAATTACGATGATTGTGGAGATGCATCAACGACGCAGCGCCCGGAAATCGTAAACCCTATGCTATTGGCAAATTATTTGAAGGATTCATTGTTCACCCACATGTTTGCACTTGGAGTCGGCGAGATAGATGAGGATAACATCCAGCGAATTTCAGGAACTACCAGGTATAGTGAGGGTGTAAACGAAATTACAGATTCTGACTATTATATTGAAAGTGATTTTGATAGTCTGGCCATCAATCTTAGAAATTTTGCTCTCCAGCTTTGTGGCTCAGAAGTCGCAATGGGTCTGTCGCTGACAGCCGATACACTTTGCTCAAACGAGAATCCTGTATTCTCAATGCAAATTGTGAATTCAGGAAGCGAGAATTCCATTTTCGGATTAGTCATTAGAGATACTTTTCCTGCTAGCCTCGGGAATATCACCTGTCTGACAAATTGCGGTTCTGTGTGTGTGGGCGCATCGTGCAATCCAGCTGAAGATGCGAATATTCTGGTATGGAATATTGATGAATTGGCAGTTGGTGATACTGCTACGCTCCAGGTGCAGGCGACATTGTTGCAGTCAGGACAACATACAAATATTGTCTGGGCAACAGCCACAAATGTCAACCCTGATTCGACAGATGCAGATCTCATGGTTTATCCGGCGCCAATTATTGATTTGGGCCCTGGTCAGGCCATTTGCTTTGGCCAGTCCGTATCAATTCAGACTTCTGTTACCAGCGGATCTCTACCATTTGACTATTTATGGGATACCGGTGAAACCAGTGCCATGATAACTGTGACACCAGACACAAGTAGGTCATACGGAGTATCAGTCACAGATGCGCAAGGTTGTGTCGACACAAATGCAGTACTTATTACCGTTAATGAAATCGTAGAGGCAACGATTATATGTCAGACAACGGAGATTTGTGTTGGTGGGGAATTGACGCTGTCAGTCCTGAAGAGTGGTGGCGTTGGCGGATATGCATATTTGTGGAGTAATGGAAGTACAGACTCAACACTAATCGTAAGCCCGGGTGATACAACTCTTTATGGCGTAACAGTGACGGATTCAATAGATTGTAAAGCCTCTGCATTTATTACTGTGAATGTGACTGATGACCCCGTAGTGGGTGTTAGTGCCAGTAGTGATGAGTTGTGTGAAGGGGGATTTGTGGAATTTACATCACAAGTTGCCGGCGGCGTGGGTACAGTTTCATATCAATGGCAGATTCTTGACGAAGGTAGTTGGATGAATATTACCGATGCTGACAGCTCAGTATATCAGAGCCCTACTTTAAGTGTTGGTATTTATCAATACAGATTGAAGGCCAACAGGAACATAGGATGTGAAGGTTACAGTGATACAGTTTCTGTAATAGTATATGGTGATGCGGTTGTGTCTGTCGCCGTCATAAATGCGGAGGTCTGCATCGGTGGAATTGCCCAATGTGTCGCAAATGTAGCAAGTGGTTCTCCTGACCTCTCATTGCAGTGGCAAAAAAGCCCGGATGGATTATTTGATTGGGTAAATGTTCTTGGTGAGAATGGCGTCACTATCAATGTAAGTACTGATTCCGCCGGTACGCAGTACTTCAGGATAGTAGTAACAGATACAGTTATTGGGTGTAGCTCGCCAGCTTCGAGTGCGCAGAGCGTGATCGTTTTTGATGACCTCGTCGTAGACTTGACAACAGTTGCCGCTGAGATCTGTGTAGGAGGTATTGCCCAATTGCAGGCAATAGTTACAGGCGGGACTAGTGCAACGAAATTTGTCTGGGATACCAGCCCTGACAGCACGAATTGGACTACATTGGCCGGAGCTACCACTAATAGTATCAATGCTATCAGCGATTCAACAGGTGTGACTTATTATCGGGTTGCCGTCTCGGACGCAAGTTCAGGTTGTGATTTGCCCAATATGGAAGTGACAAAAGTAGTCGTGTCCGCCGATGCACAGGTTGATATTCTGGCAGATGCCACAAAGAATTGCCTTGGCAGTGATATTCTATTGGATGCACAGCTTGTAGGTGGATCATCTACTGTCGGATTAAAGTGGCAGAACAGCGCCGATGGCGTGAATAACTGGATCGATATCCCTGGTGCTAATCAGGAGTTGTATACTGTATCTGCGGTGGACACGGGAGCATATTATTATCGTGTGGTAGTGATCGACTCTTTATTAGGTTGTTCTGAGCCGGCTTCAGATCCGATAGCACTCGATTTTTATTTTATACCCGACGTGGATGTGATAGCCGATGATGCCGAGGTGTGTATAGGAGATGTAGTTGCGATGAGCGCACTTCCGACAAAAGGCTATGGTGCTTACACATACGAATGGAATACAGGAAGTACTGACTC
>Ga0164313_10004102_pt1 | contig 13013 bp, 11 predicted proteins | sample GuaBasSedimGuay4_FD_113735 | JGI IMG/M metagenome (GOLD analysis project Ga0164313, IMG submission 113735) | Subseafloor sediment microbial communities from Guaymas Basin, Gulf of California, Mexico - Guay4, Core 4569-4, 0-3 cm | ecosystem: Environmental > Aquatic > Marine > Hydrothermal vents... | reverse complement strand
GCAACGTCATCCCATGACCAGTTCGAATCGTGTGTGTCAACGAAGATGACTCTCGCATCGGAGAACCTGGTGTTGTCGTCGGACCATACGTACCAGTCGTGCCTGGGCGAATCGGGATCCCTGGCTTCGATGAACCATGGATGCTGATCTGAGGTGTGGTTGACAACGAAGTCCGTGACCACAGCGATCCCGCGGGCGTGGGCTTGTTCGAGGAGGGTGCGGACGTCGTCGAGTGTGCCGAATTCGGATCTCACCCCGGTGAGGTCCGAGACGTCATAGCCTCCGTCTCTCATCGGTGAGGGAAGAATGGGCAGGAGCCACAGGGCGGTGACCCCGAGCCACTCGAGGTAATCGAGTTTGCTTGTCAGGCCTGCGATGTCCCCTGTCCCGTCAGCATTGCTGTCAAAGAACGAGTGAACCGCGACCTCATAGAAGACCGCCGTCTGATACCACGGCTGGTCTTTGGAACTCACGAACGTGAGAAGACTCGTTTCAGGATGTAGAGGGTGATCGCTCCGACGGCGCCTATCACGGCAGCGGTCCTGGCATCGATCTTGACATCAGGCGCACCCTCGATGGTGCCAGCGAGCAGAACGCCGATCACCGAGTTCTTGGCCTCAACCGTATCTGCGATCGTGAGCAACGATCGTGACGAGTCGAGGTGGACGGTGTCGGCGCTGATCATCACGGCACCGCTGTCTGAGAGACGTGTCGTCTCGCTCGATGCTGCAACGATGCCGCCCTGGGTGACGGAGACCTCCTTGGCCTCAACCATTTGTGCACCGCCCTGGTGGATCGACACGGTCTCTGCCTGAATCAGGCCAGCGCCGCCCTGATTGATCTCCACGTTCTCAGCTATGACCTCCTCGAAGGAAGTGTCGGTGTATCCGGATCCGTTCGGCTGTGTGGTCGGTTCAGTATCCATACCTCAAGGTTAGCTGGAGGGAGTTCTCCGTTATCCGTTCTCCGAGGTCCACTTCCAGCAGATCGTCGAGCACACGCCTCGTCCGATGGCTTCTTCTCCGGCGATCTCAAGAATTCTTCTCGCGAACCTGTAAGAAGTGTGAGGTCAGCGCGTCTCATCCCTGAAGGACACACAACAACAAGGAAGAGAGGCCCTTCATGTTCAAGAACACCACCATCACCATGACACTCGCAGCCATCGCAACGGTCGCTGTGAATCTGCAAGCACCCGTGTTCGCAGCTGAGCCATCAACGGAACCAGTCATCACCGAGACAGTCGGACTGCCAAGCTTCGACTCGTTCACGATGACCGCTCCCACGCTCGAAGAAGCACTTGAGGACTACCTCGCAGGCCTGGGACCAGAGGAGGGCGACTTCGGTGGCCCGGCTGAGGTTGCCGAACTCCCCGACGGTGTCATCGATGCCATCGGCGAATCCGTTGTCGAACTCCCCGGGTTCCGTGGGTTGCCACCGTTGACCGGAGACGACACTGCTTCTGGAGCAACAGAGGATCCCGACGAGGGTGCCGAGTTGCCACTGGACCCTGAGGATGTGTGTGGTGACGAAGGTGTCGCCTGTGAGTTCGCATCGCCAGATGATGGGTCTGGAGGATCTCCTTGGGATGTCCCGATGGGTGACGATGAAGAAGCGCCCTTCGATGACCACGGCTGGGTCGAACCAGGTCACGGCGAATCGTCCCACGGAACGCCAACCGGTACCGACTCGGGTGTTGACACGCCAGAGTTCGCCGCCGACACCGTTGATTCGACCGTCCCCGCTCTGACCAGTGATGAGTCAGGAATGACCACCGACTCCGTGGATGATGACATTGCTGAGGTCGCATCGGTTCTGGCAGCAGCAATCGACGAGGGATCCAACGAGGGCTTCGGCCCAGCCGAGGCTGCGATGGCTGGCATCGTCGTCATGATCCTCATTGCTGGCCTCGGTTTCGGAGCCATCAAGATCGGACGCAAGGGTGCCTGACACAACCACCAGCACGCGGAGGTGGCGTCCTTCGGGGCGTCACCTTTGCGCATGCAAGCCGCTACACCGCGAATTCCTTAAGCTCGCAGGACAGGAGACACGATGCAACCAGAGCCAGATCCACTCTCAGCGGAAGCTGCCCTCGTTGTCGCCGCCCAAGGTGGCGACATGGCAGCGTTCGAGGCTCTCTATCGCGAGTACTTCGGTGCCGTGTATGACTTTGCGGTTCGCACGATGAAAGACAGCCACGCTGCTGCAGACGCGGTCCAGGACGCCTTCTTGAAGGCACACGAGAAGATCGGCCAACTGCGTGACCCCGAGGCGTTCCGGCCCTGGCTGTACTCCATCGTCCGGAGGGAAGCTCTTGGCTCGTTCCGTTCACAGGCCAGAGAGACGTTCGTTCCTGCAATCGAGCAGGATGGTGCCGGGCTCAATCCACTGCTCAGCCAGATCGATGAGGATCTTGCTGGGAACCCGTCCGCTGCCGCAGAGCTATCTGACTCTGCAGCGTTGGTGTGGGAAGCAGCAGCATCCCTCGACGCCGACACCTACGCTGTCCTCGATCTCCATGTGCATCAGGGACTCAGCAGCGCCGAGATCGCTGAGGTGCTCGGGATCTCGAAGGGCAACGCGTACACGAAACTCAATCGGATGAAGGAGCGAACGGGTGTCGCGATCTCCACGTACCTCCTCATCCGGAAGGGATCGAAGGACTGCGACGACCTCTCCCAGATCGTTGCCGGAGTCGAACTTCCCCCGGTGACCGAGACGCTTCGCAAACGAGTGGATCGCCACGCCAAGTCCTGTGATGAGTGCTCGGAGCGCCGAAAAGCATTGGTCTCTCCGATGTCGATCTTTGCAGCGATGGCTGCAGTGCCACCACCGCCAGGTCTCGAGCAGGCGATCTGGACGAACGTGTCTGGCTCTGTCAAGACTGGTGGAACCGGTATCAAGCGCCGCGGTCTGTGGGCTCTGACTCTCATCGGTGTGTTCATCGCCGTGATCGGCCTGGTCTCCGTGCTCGGTTCCGGATCCACCGGTGATGATGTGACGGTTGCCATCGAAGATGCAGCTTTGGGTGCTCCGGTTACGATTCTTGTCGCCGCGGATGAAGCTGTGTCCACCACGGGGATGACCAGAGATGCAGAAGACTCCGGGGAAGGCGGTAGCGACACGTCGCCGGCAGCACTCGGGCCGGACGCCGACGATGGACTGTTACCGGTGGCATCGCCAGCACCACCCGTGCCAACAACGACTACAGCCACGCCGAGCGCTGAGGCTTCTCCTGGATCAACCGCCACGACCGCGGCACCGGTTCCTGCGGCAGAACCGCCACCGGCACCCGCCCCTCCGCCTGTTGACACGACGGTGACGACACCAACCCTCGCGCCGCCTCCTCCACCCGATACGACACCGCCGAGTATCACCGGGCAGTCAGCATCGCCGGGCCAGATCTGGGAACTCGACGGCTTCGGGATCTCGTGTGCTGGTGGCACGTCCCGGCTCTCGAAGATCACTGCGCAGGTCTTGGACACTGAGTCTGGCGTTGCAACGGTGAAGGCGTCGTGGACCATCGGCGGTTCCGCGTCGACGACCGCCATGACGTTGGTTGCCGGGAGCTACACGGTGGATTTCGGACCGTTCCAGGCCGGGACCGTTCCGGAAGACCCGCCGTCGCTGATCACGATCTCGATCGTGGCGACCGACGCCGTGGGGAACACGTCGAACACTTCGGTTGCCGTAACGGTGCAGAGCATCGCTGAGTGCTTCATCTGACAATGCGGCGAGACCGTCGGTGTTTCCCAAAGTTCGAGCTGTTTGTGGAGGTGATGGCGTCCTTCGGTGTTGCGGTCGTGTTGTTCTGGGTGCTACCTCTTCTTGGCTCGGATCGTGCCACTCCGGGACAGATCGTGACCTGACTCGCGACAGTCGACGCCGAAGGTGGTCTCCGTGCCCCGTTCAAGCAGGTCAATACACCGTTCGTGGTGCGGTGGATTCCGATCGTGTCGGGGATGACCTTCCTCCTCTGGGTGATCGCTGTGATTCCCCCCGGATATGAATCGCTCTCCGTTCATCTCCAACAACCCTGTCCTGATGCGGGTTTCCGACTGTGAAGCGTGAACTGACAACTCTCTGTGCGATGGCCCCTATCCGCTAGGCCCCTTATTGCAAATACCCCTTGAATGTCGGAACTCCGTCAAATAGGATCGTGTTGGGAAGATCCTGCATAGGGGATGCAGGAGAAATGGGGGGATCGATATGCGGGTGAATGCACTTCGCCTTGGTGTTGTCGTGGCTATGGTCACGGCTTTGCTGACGGCGATTCCAACTGGGGCCACTGCGGACGACAGAGCCGGCAGTGTGACGCTCACGAACGAGGACTTTCTGTACGGTACGTACATCATCGATGAACCGGGAACGTATCGGCTTGGAGAGGACGTGAGTTTCAATCCGAATTCACCGGCTACATTGACGGCGTCTGTCGAAGACGGGTCGATCCCCGAGTGGCTCGCCGATGCACTGGGGCTGCCTGCACCTGTCGATGCGTATCACGCCGGTTTCCCGCTATTCACACAGTACGAGCCAGGTGGAGTTGAGAGCTTCTCCCCCGGGGGGCCGCTCGATGCTCGATACGACCCGTCGGCGTATGGCATCGGATTCTTTGCCGCGATCGCCATCACTGCTGATGACGTCGTGCTGGATCTCAACGGCCACACGATCGAGCAGAGTGCCGAGCACGCGCTGCTGCAACGTTTCTTCGCTGTGGTCGAACTCTCAGATCAGCCGTTCATCCCATCGCAGGGGCCGTTCGACTTCGGAACCGACCTCGATGGAGCACAAGGGGTCACGATCAAGAACGGCACCATCGGACGGAGCTCTCATCACGGAATCCATGGCAACGGAAACGAGGACATCACCGTCCGGAATGTTGCCTTCGTCGACTACGAGGTTGGCGCACTCGCCCTCAATGGCGTGAACGGCCTCGATGTGACCAACGTGACGGCCGTCAACCGGAAGGATGTACCCGTTCTCGGGACGTTCTCATCGGCTCAGTTCATCAAGATGTTCATCGAGGACCTGGTTCAGTCCGGTTCCCAAACAACTCTGACCGTGGAAGGGGTCGTTCTCGGCGTGGAGGATGTCAAGGACGGTCTCGTCGATGCGATCAATAACACGCATGACGACATCATCTCGAATCCGAACGTTGTTGGCGGCCGCGCCCAGATCGACAGTGATGCACATCCGGTCGAATATGGCTTGTTCCACAATCAACACGGAGTAGTTGACGGCAACTCGTACTCGTTCCTCGTCAACCGGTTCGGGGTAGCGGTCAATGGGTTCCCGCATTCACCAGATGGTGTTACCTCGGTTGCGTCCCAGGGCATACGATTCACGAATGTCCGTGTCATGGATCAGGTTGGTGCGATCAACGAGGTTCCCGCGCTCGACGTTGGAGGAGGAGCCGCTACAGACCCGATCGGTGCGGTCTTCCAGACCCAGAACCGAAACCCTGATACGGATGCACCTGTCACCACGAGTGCGACAGATGGAACTGCTCGCTACACGGGCAACCCTGTTGCGAATGCCCAGGCGTTCGTTGCGAAGGCTCAGCTCAACGGCGATTTCGCTGCTTCGAATCTCGATCTCTCCAGGCAGAGCATTTCTCCGTCCATCCTCTCGTGGGTCGAAGCGGCAACTGGTTCCGAATCGCTCGATGACATCGGAGCAACCTATCTGTGCAACGGTGATTCGATGTTCCATGTTGACAAGGGTGTCATCGCGTTCAAGATGGATGCTGCACAGAACGTGAGGCTGAGGAATACAAGCGTCTCGGGTCTCGAGAACCTTGGTACCGAAGGGTCGAGCCTGTGTGGTGATTATCTTGGTGGTAAGTCCCACGCCGATGCAACGTTGAACGGATACGGGGGGTCGTCTGTACGTGCCTATACCTTCGCTGGCACCCGGAATGCCCTGGTTGTGAACGCGTCTGCTACAGGACTTCTGTCTGTCGGTGGAACGGCGATTGGCTTCGATGTGTTGACCGATAGCTCTGACATCAGGATCCTGTCAGCATCGGTCACCGATGTTGACGCAGCTACGGCAGGCACGATGGCACCGGGTAGTCCGACCGAGGATCCGTGGGCGTACGGTTACTACGTCGGAGCCGATGCAGGCGATGTTGCCATCTCAGGATGTGCGTCCGGCCTCTCCGGACAGTACGGCGAGACACCGATTCACGATCTGACAGGCAACGTCAAGTGGCGGTCCACGTGTCGCGAGAATGGTTCGTAGACGGATTTCGCTCTGATGGGTCTGGGGTCGCCGGGATCACCTGCCGACCTCGGCTCGTCGTGCGGTCAGATCTCGTTGACGACCACGGAGATCGGATAGTGATCTGAGTAGCCATTGATGTCGACCGTCTTCCCCATGCCACCGAAGCGTATGGGTTGGGGGTAGATGTCGGTCGGGTCAGACAATCCGGGGAACGACGTTTCGATCGTCACCGATGTGGCGTCGAGTTCGATATTTCCACCTGGTTCGATGATGTTGTCGTTCGCGAGGAATTGGTCAAGGAGGTTCGCCTGGTTCTTGAAGTAGAACGTACCTTCAGCGTCGCCCATCAACGGCCACATCAGGTTCCAGAACCTCGGGCTTCTGCCCCGCAGCACCTGTTGTTTCTTGCGGACCGCAAGAGCGTATTTGCGCAACGATGTATTGAACGGTTCGTCGTTGAAGTCTCCCATGGCGAGCACGGGAAGATCATCGCCGTGGACCTCGCGGGCACGCTGATGGAAGTAGGCCAGGGTCTCACCTGCGATCTGTCGGTAGCCGTCAGACTCGAGTTGCCCACCGCTACGTGATGGCCAGTGGTTCCCGAAAACGGTCCACATTCGTCCACTGGACATCGTCGTGAAGTTGACCTGCAGGATGTCCCTAGTGGCGGTTCTGCGCCGCACGACGTGCTGGAACACCGCCCCGGGCGGTACATCGAGTTTCGACGTCTCGTAGATGAACGCGATGTCGATTCCACGTCTGTCGGAGGTGTCGGCATGGACGAGCGAGTACTGGCGGCCGGGGAGTCTGGCGTTGAGTCCATCGACCAACTTCTGCATCACGAACGCGTTCTCGACCTCGCAGACGCCGAGCAGGTCCGGTCCGGCGCCATCGTTGAGTGATTCGATGACATCGAGCAGCTGGCTGATCTTCTTGTCACGCAGGGTGGTCGTCCATCCCTTGAGGCTCTTGCCGAGTGCACGCTTGAGTTTGTCGGTGCGGCGTGGCGAGTTGACCGAATCGAAAAGGTTTTCAACGTTCCACCACGTTACGTAGTACTGCGTCGGCACGATTGCTTCCTTCACATAGGGTGTTCCACGCTAGCACCGCGCCGCTGCAGCTGTCGCCGATCAGGGTTCCGCTGCTACCAGAATTCGCCTGTCTGTGCGGTGGGTTCTCGTGTGATGTTTGCGACAGAGGAGTCTGGTGTTGTCAAGGTTTGTGTTGCCTCCGTCAGCCCAGTGGATGATGTGATGTGCGTCGCACCATGAAACAGGGGCGTCGCATCCCTCCCACGTGCAACCTCCGTCTCGAAGCTCCAGAGCTCTTCTGAGCGACGGCGGGATGGTGCGTGTCCGCCTCCCAACATCGATCGGTTGGCTTTCAGCGTCTGTGATGATGCGGACGATCCCAGCATCGCAGGCCCAGCGGCGGAGCGTTTCGGGGTCGATGGCGTGTCCGTCGAGTTCGGGGAGGCGATTCACATCACCAACGAGAGTCTTGTAGTCGACGACCACCGTGATGTGAGGTTTCTCCCCTCCGGAGGTCTCGACTGTGGCATTGTGATCGAGCCAGAATCGGTGGATGCTCACTGCTGCCTCGGCGAGTCGTTGGGCTAGCGGTCGGTTGTCCGTCGGGTCGAGGTAGCTCGCTTGGATGTAGCCGCGAAGAGCGGTGCTGATCACGGTTCCATCGGCGACCCCGAAACGGCCGGAGATGTCCCAGCGACCCAGATAGGTCTGTGCGAAGAACAATTCTGATCGCTGCTCGGCGTCCTGTGTGTCCTCGAGCGTCACTTCGTAGTCGACCTGCTGGTCCCAGTGCGAGATCGCCTTCCTGAGGTCGCCGACCGATAACCAGGAGGCGACATCACCGAACGTCTCCTCGTGGAGTTCGAAGGCTTCGATGTGGCGGTCACGGGCCCGGGAGAGCATCTGGAGCGACCGGGCAGGAACCGCGCCATCGAGTGCGTTGGCAAGAATCGTGGGCATGTCGGCGAGGGTCCGTGCGGTCTTGAGCGTCCCCGACGCCTCAGTGGGTGTCATGCGACAACGGTGGCGTAACCAAGCGGTCGTGGACAGTCCCTCATCGATCTCAGTCAGACCTCGAGAATCGAGTTCGGCGACAAGGCATGCAAGCTCTGCTGTTGTACGATCGATCAGTCGTTTCGCAATGACGACCGTGTCCTTGAGAACACCGTTGGGGAGTCGGCTTATCGCCTCAAGTATCTCTTCAGGCTGAGTCTCTTCTTCTGGTGTGCCCGGTACGTGTGGCCCGCCGCCAAGTTCCGATTCCATCGCCCGGTCAACAACCGAGTTCTGGTAGCACATACCTGCATGCTATCGAACATATGTTCGACTGTCAAGCGATTGTCTTGGCGCCCCGTATCCCCGAGCGCGTGTTCCACTCCCATCGAGAATTGTCTTGTGGAACGTAGGAATCGACCCAGCGATACCCGGTATGGGAAACTGGTGCTCTAGCCGCTGGGCTACGAAGGCAAGTCGTATGAGAACCCTGGTGGCCTCGACAGAGCGCAGGTTGAGGATTGTCGGTGCGACGTGGCGAGTTAACCGAGTCGAAAAGACTTGGCGTTCGACCACGTTAGGTAGTGCTACGTCGGCACGGCCTGTCCTCGTTGTTCCCAGTGAGCACGTACGCCAGCTTTGGTGCCCTTGCGTGGGAATGATGGTCACCCGGGCCAGCTCGGTACGGTACATCATGATGACTGACCCCATCGCGATCCAGGACACCTATCCCGAAGATGCGGCCCATTGTTACGGTTGTGGACGCCTCAACGTAGATGGCATCCAGATCAAGACCTATCTGGTGGGCGTCGACACGCTGACCGTATTCGATCCGTGGCCATCGCATACGGCATTCGAGGGAACCGTGTACGGTGGATTGATCGCTTCGGTCATCGATTGCCACTCGACGGGGTCGGCGGCGATCTTTGCGATGGTCGCCGCGGACAGCGAAGTCGGGTCCGAGCCGTCACCTCGATTCGTGACAGCTCATCTTGAGATCGATTTCCTTGCGCCCACGCCCCTTGAGAGAATGCGGGTGGTCGGGAGACTCGTGGAGATCACCGCACGCAAGGCGATCGTCGAGTCCGAGTTGATCGTGGATGGCACCACGACTGCTACAGGGTCAGCGGTCCTTGTGCGTCTCAGGGACGACTAGATAAGTCACCCTGGCGACGGAGCACGACCAATGGTTTGTATGGTGGACCCGGTCCGGGATCCGTGTGCCAGTTGAGGCTTGTGCTCGATCGTTCCTGAAAGGTACTGGGCAAGCGCTTCGTCGATCGGCTTGATATCTGTGAGGACCAGCTGAGTGTTCGTCGCTTCGATTCGGTCGAGCATGGACGTTCCCATGCCTCCAGCGATGAGAACGTCGCAGTCGGCCAGGTTGCTGGAGATGAACTCCGCTTTCCCCCCGTGGCCCTGGCCGCCGCTGGTCATGCCGGACATGTCTCGCTGCTCACGGCCGACCTCCACACCGTCGTCGGTGGTGAGGATCAGGAAACCCTTCATCTTGCCGAAGTGTCCTGTGATGGTCCGATAGTCCCTTGTTGGGAATGCAATGTTCATGCTGAGAAGGGTACTGGGGGCATCACGTTTCTCAGGCAGTGCCCTGAGATGATCGCACCAGCTCACTCGGATGTCGGTCAGCGAGCGTCAGTTCGAGTTCGATCGTGGGGGGATGTTCGAGCGTGTTGTGGATCTTGCAGCGAGCCGCAACGCGCGATAAAGAGGCGAGTTGCTTGGCGGTGAGTCGCCCGGTGACCGTCATGGCGACCCGGATGGTCTTCAGACGTTCCGGATGGCGAGCTGAGTCGGCATCCATGGTCACCCGTATGTCATCGACGTCCATATCTGTGTTGCGGGCGAAGGTCAGTGCCGTGCCAAGCATGCATGCGCCGAGGCCTCCCAGGACGAGTTCGCTGGCAGTGACGCCGTCGGTTGCTTCGTCTGGTTGGACTCCGCGGTGCACCGATACGGTGTGGCCGCGGGCGTCAACTGTGAGGTGGTTATCGTCTGTGCGTGTGATCTCAACTTTCATCGGTGTGAGGTTAGCGGTGCTGGCATTTTCACGAATGGGGACCAGGTCCGTGAGTGAGGTGCCTATGTCCCTTGCCGAGTGATGCTCGGGCTGATACGGTTGAGTCGGACAGGAATGATGATCGAGAGGGGAATTCCCGGTGCCGCGTGAGCGCGTTTCCGATACGGACGTGATCTTCGATGTGGTATTCGAGGACGGCTTGTTGTTCTTTGAACTCTCCAACCGTGCGGAGGTGCCGGCCAGGAAGGTCGTGACCGTATTCCGACAACCGATCATCGCCCCCGATGGTGTAACTGACATCGCCAGTCTCAACGTGTTCAAGAAGACCGAGTACCTTGCGCCTGGAAAGGTGATCCGTGTGTTCGTGGATTCGGCAGCGTCCTACTTCTCCCGACGCCAGCCGAACTTCGTCCACGTCGCCCTTTCGTGGAAGCAGGCGACAGAATCGGTGACCTCCAAGATCTCACACGACATTCGTATCTATCGGGACCTTCCCTATGTTGTCGGCCATGGGCCCGAGGCGCGGCGCGGGCCAACAGCAACAACCAGAATCAGCTAACTACGGAGGTAACACCATGCCGAATCGACGAGAATTTGATCACATCGGTAACTACAACTTCAAGGTCGAGATAGAAGGTGTGACCGTTGCGGCGTTCCGGGAGGTTGGAGGACTCGAAGTCACGACCGAGGTGGTGGAGTTCCAGGACGGAGACGACATAACCACGAGAAAGCGTCCTGGGAGGACCAGCTACTCGAACATTGTTCTGAAGCGCGGCTACATAGCCAGTGACGAGCTCTGGGAGTGGATGAGCAAGACCATCGACGGCACTGTCGAGCGGAAGTCCGGATCGGTGATCCTCGCCGATGACACCGGGTCCGAGATCATCCGGTACAACTTCTATGAGGCGTGGCCGTGCAAGTGGAAGGGATTCTCTCTCAACGGCATGGGCACCGACGTTGCGATCGAAGAACTCGAACTCGCGATCGAGAGGTTCGAGCGCGGATAGCGAGGCCGATGCCGGCCGGCTACTCGGTCGCCTGTCCTCAAGGCTGCGTGGGAGAAGAGGTGCCTTGTTCCGCGAATTCGTCGCCTCTCGGATAATCGTCTACTGTCGGACATGGATCACCGGACAGATTCGCTGCAACGAGGAGGCGTTCCATGCCACCACTTCCCGATCTCAGTCTCAAGGTCGCCGGCCGGAGCGCCGCATCGCAACTTCTGGGAGCCGTTGCAGAAGCCGAAGTCGTCGCACGCCGGGGCTGCCCGGCTCGCTTCACCATGCGACTTGAGTTCGCATCCGAAGGTGATCTCCTCGCATCCGTCGACAGCATCGTCGGCAAGACTCTTGCTCCAGGCACTGAGATCGAGATCATGCGAAGGACCCGAAGAACCCAGACATCGGTCCTGATCGGAATCGTCGACACAGTGGGAATCGACCTTGACCTGGATCGAACCAAAAGTCCGCAAACGATCGTGGTTGAAGGACATGACAGGGCTCATCTCCTGACCAGACAAGACAAGACCCGTGCCTTCACGGACATGTCCGCAACCGACGTGGCCGAACAAGTTGCAAGTGATCACGGATTGAAGAGCGACACCGATGCTTCGGACAGCGTTGCCCTCATAGTTCAATCTGGTGAGACAGACTGGGATCTTCTGATCCGCCTTGCCAGACGTATCGGGTTCGACGTATACGTGACGGGCGACACGCTCCATTTCCAGGCGACGGGCAAGAGGGGTGGTTCAAGGATGACGTGGCGTCGTGGTCTGGTTCGGTTCATGCCTTTGGTCACCCCTTCACGCCAATCTGTCCAGGTCACCGTGCGCGCATGGGATCAGGTACACAAGGAGGAAATCGTAGGGGAGCGATCGACTGGCGACCCGAACCCGTTGGGTCACTCAATACAGGTCAGCGACAGCCGCCTGGGAACGACGCAAGAGGCAATCGATCTTGCCCAGGCCATGGCGGACGAGATCGAGAGAAGCGCCACGACGGGGACAGCTTTGCTCCGGCCAGGCAGACCCAACGTCATGCCTGGAGTGTTAGCGACCATCGGTGGACTGGGCACCGCGTTCGATGGTGAGTACTACGTTGGTGCTACGTCCCACAAGTTCACACCCGATGGATATACGACCAACTTTGAAGTAGGGGTTCCGATGGCCACACGGTCATCTCTCAACTATCAGGGCATTCAGGTCGGCATCCAACCGGGAACGGCGATCGGGATCGTCACAGGCACCCAGGATCCCGATGGTCTCGCACGGGTTCAAGTCAGGTTCCCATGGCTTGGCGATGGCAGTACCTCCTCCTGGGCACGGGTTGCTACTCCGATGGCTGGCCGTGACCGAGGCATGCTCTTCATCCCCGAAGTGGATGATGAGGTGCTGGTCGCTTTTGAGCTTGGCGATATCGGTGCGCCGTACGTTGTCGGTTCGCTCTGGAACCATGTCGACGTTCCCCCCGAACCAGGAGTTGGTGGGGAGAACAACGTGCGACTCATCCGGTCGCGAGGCGGTCATGAACTGCGATTCGACGATACACCCGGTAGTGAATCTGTAGAGATCACCACGACGACAGGGCAAACAATCCGACTCGATGATGGCAACGATCGGACCGAGATCGTGAGCGGTGATCGGACCATTCTGGTCGATGCTGGCTCCGGAGACATCGAGTTGAGAGCAGACAGAAGCATCACTATCGAGAGCGCGGGCGATCTTGTACTCAAGG
>Ga0164313_10004101_pt1 | contig 13014 bp, 10 predicted proteins | sample GuaBasSedimGuay4_FD_113735 | JGI IMG/M metagenome (GOLD analysis project Ga0164313, IMG submission 113735) | Subseafloor sediment microbial communities from Guaymas Basin, Gulf of California, Mexico - Guay4, Core 4569-4, 0-3 cm | ecosystem: Environmental > Aquatic > Marine > Hydrothermal vents... | reverse complement strand
GCTCCCTCGTCGATCACCAATACGTCGTAGGAGGAAAAATTGGGGGAGGCTTTTTTCATCGCAATGGTATCGGCTGCGGGGATAACGGTACCGAATCCGAAGGTCTCGTTCACACGCCAAACTTTTGGCGTTTTCTTTCCACCTGGCTTCCTGGTTGGGGCGTAGTCGGTCCAGGTGGCGAAAGCGTGGTGAGTTCCGCTGTCCAATTGTAGATTTTCCGGTAAGTCCGGAGTACCGTCCTCGCTCATGATCAGGGGAATATCGTTGCACATGTCATGAAGCAGTTGGGCGGTTTGACCTGCCCCGCCCAGGCGGGGGATGACCATGGTGGAACACCCGCCCTCCGCGGGGTGCTCACAATCTCCGCGATAGATGTGGTTGTCGATTACCACGTCGCCGGTGACGAGGATTCTATAGGGATTGTCCTCTGTTGCCCTTCTGGCCATGCGGGATCTCCTCAGTTATGCCGAATCCGATCTCAATTCAGCTCCCCCAAATAAAATCAATCGATTGAAACCACTATATCAGCAGTAAACAGGGGGCCGCCATAGAAATCCATATTTCAGGCTCCCCACGGCCGATTTTTTGCGTTGGCCCGAAACATCTCCCCAGGAAGGATGAAAGAGCTATACTAATTGAGTCACGGGCACCTGACTCTTTTGGTGGAATATTAGCAACCGCCCCCCTTGAAGTACGGGTTGAGCCGCCTGGGGCCGGTGAATTAGTAGTTTGTACGAAAACAAAAACCGATTCGGTACCAATAATGGCAAATAACTCCCCACTCCAGACATACAGAACCATTGCCGTTACCGGTCACCGCACCATTCATCACGCGTCGGCCATTAGGAAAGCCCTTGGAAAATTTCTATCGGATTTGGGCCTGGAGGAACCGATTCTACTCACTTCTCTGGCCGAGGGTGCTGACCGTCTTGCCGCCCATGAAATCCTTCGTCTTTCGAATGCCCGTATTCGGGCCGTCCTTCCTTTTTCGCCTGAGGAATATATTTCCGATTTTCAATCCTCGGCCTCCCGCAATGAATGGAACCATCTCTTGTCCCTGGCCGATGAAATTGTTGTCATGCCACCGCGGCCCACACGCACCCAGGCCTACCTTGCTGCGGCCTGCCACATTGTTGATAAATGTGATTTCCTGCTAGCTGTTTGGGACGGGAAGCCGGCCCGAGGCGAGGGGGGCACGGCCGAAGTAGTCGCCTATGCTCGGGAACAGAAAAGACCCTTGGTCATATTCGACAGCGAGGATCCCACCAGGGTGGTCAGGGAAAACTGGACCTAGGGCTCATTCGGCAACGAGTTTCAACTCGTTGATCTTCCCGAGAGCGGATGTGCAGGCCTCGACATCGCGGAGATTCCAAGCCAGGAAGAATACATTTTCAATAGTGCTTTGGGGAGTAGCGACCAAATAGGATACGGCGGCCTGGATGAGTTTGGGTGCAATTGTGAAGACATCACCGCCGCCGGTGCCGGTGCCCATGAGAGGGAAAGCAATCGTGCGCAGTTCATCCTCTTTCAGGGATGGATGATCAGCAAGGCCAAGCGACCTTGTAATGCATTGATCGATGGCAGGAATCGAGCGGTATCCATCTCCGGGCGAGGTCCCCATGACGGCCGCGGCGTGGAATATTTTTTTTACACCATGGCTTTCCAGCAAAGAACCGGAATTCGTGGGGATTACAGTGCTCGGATTGACAGATTCCCTGCCTGCCATGACGCCCGCCAGTTCGATGGCAACCGTGTCCTCCAGAATCTCTCCGACCAAATCCTTCTTCGCACCAAGGTATCGGATCAATGCGGACATTCCTCGTTCATACAATCTTGCCATCTGCATATTGGTGTTCTCCGAATTTACCCATATATCGATGTTGCGCCGGTCCTGGATGTCACCAGTAATGATGGTGATGCGTTTCGACGGGTTGTCGCTAAACAAGTATGGCATTGATTGGAGCTTGACGATGCGCTGGGAGGACTCGTCTGGCGCAGTGCGAGCTTCGAGGCTTTCAATCAGTTCGCGTACAGGGCTGTCGACTCGCCCGCTTTCCAGCCCATTCAAGACAAAGTTCTGCAATGATTGGATTGTTCCACCATAGCTTCCACTCGGGTCGGGGTACTCGAGGACTCTTAACCCCTGGATGTTGAAAGGGACGGGGGACCCGCGCTTCAGAATAAGCACCGTGACGGACGAATTGCACGCATGCCGGATGCCGAGTTCATAGAATACATTGGGATTAAGAGTTGTGATGTCTACGATGGCAACATCATCATTGACTAAATGTTCGAACATGTCCCGGTGGATGGAGCCTGCCTCTTCGATTTCATCACATCGCACGAAATCGAGTTCCAGGGATCCCATTGCGGCCTGGATGAACTCTCGGTAAACGCCGTCAAAATCGATTTGGTTGCCAATGGCATCGGGCTTGACGCCAAACGGCATGACCACGAAACAGGTTTGTCGATCTGGAGACATGACACCGGGTCTTTCTTTTGGTGTTGGCGTTGCCCACATGCGGCTGGACGTGTTACAGAATGTTCCGCATTACCAGCCACCTGTCCCCTGCGGCTCCAGGATGCTCCAGCGAATTGCGAACCCAGTGGGTCGAAGCCTCCATCTGTCGGGCCAGGCGGGCAAGGAGCGGTGCGGTCAGGTCATCAACGAATTCAAGGTCATTATGTCTTTGAAACCAGCTAGGGTATTGGCTGGCGACAAAGAGCCGTGGATCGAGTTCGGAGACGAGCGCACAGACTTTTTCAAGAACCGAGGTAGAGACACTTTCGAACAAGCCGTCGTCTGCCCGAAGAGTATGCCAAACATCCCTTATCGCCTTATGGCAGGGTGTTCCCGCCCACATTCCACCAAAAACAGCACTTCGTTGATCGTGATCAAGCATGGTCTCGAGTACAAGATCGTCCAGCAGGTGATTCATGACCAGGGCGTCGACATGACCGAAGTGCTGGGATTCGAAAGAGCCAACCCTTTTCTCAGCACAGCCGGTATTAACGTTAGGAAGAAGTTCCTTGCAATGGCCGAGGACCCACTGACGAGCCTGGAGATTTGGCTCGAGAATGTTGAAGGTGCCACGAAACCCAAAAGCCCTGAGACCGTGAACGACCTTCAGGGTGAAGCCTGGACCCACTTCGACGACATCACCGCCAGGATCCACCTCGTTCGCCAAAAAAATATGGGACCAGACGGCACCGACCTTGCGGTCCCAGGTAGGGTCATTGCATGGTTCCGCTAGTTGAGTGGCCATTCGCATGCTGTGGGGAAACCTCAAGTTGCAACAGCCTTTTTCTATTTGGCAAGCTCTTTGATTTTAACATATTACAGGGAGGCGTGACGGCTTCCCAAGGTGACATTTATGCCATAAATGGGCCTCAATTGCAACCCATTGCCGGAGACTGGAGAGGCGGAACCGAACCCGACCTGCCAATCCCTGGTTTTGAGTTACATCCGGGAATCCCACCAAACGAAACCCGGGATGTGATATGCTGGACAAGGTTGGATTTGATTCCTCATTTTCCGAGAGACCCCGTCCTGTAAACCCAGAAGCCATGTTACCAATCAGTTCAGCGAACACGATCAAAACAGCATTTTCCCACCTGGGAAAGCATGTTATCACGTTTGCAGGATTTGGAGAACTTGGCTATGAAGATCCCACAATAGTTGAATGCGTCGCCACGGAAGTGCTAAAACCCCATGATCCCGCTTCCATCCTGGTGAACACAGGCACGCTGCTGCGTGAGGGCGGCTTGAACGGTATTGCCGACATATACCCCATAGCGGATCGGTTGGGGATCGAGACGACCGGGGTTCATCCATCCGTCGCCCTCGACTATCAGGACACCCATAAGGTTTCGCCTCATTGCAGGAGGGCGTGGTTTGTCTCCGACAATACCTGGGGCGGATTCGACGACAAAGGCAACCTCTCGCCCATCTTGCGCACCACACTTGAAATAACCGATGAATTGGTGGTGATTGGAGGGGGGAAACACGCGGCAGACGAACTTGAAGCCTTCATACGGTCAGGGAAACCTGTCCGGTACTTTTCCGCCAAAATGAACCACCGGATATCCACGGAATGGTGTAAAATATCGGGAGCCCATATATCCGATTCATGGGGCGATGCTCACCGGGTTTGGACCAGCTTCAAGAATTCATCAATAAGGTGACCATGGTCCTGGTTGTTGAGGCGTAATCCCCACACAGCTTTACTGGCCTGAATTCGGGGTCCGGAATATCGATTCCTCGACCAGGTTCAGAATGCGAGGAATGCAGTGTACTGCCTGGCGGTCATAATCCCGGACTGCGCTCTCCAGACCTTCCCAATCCACCAGATTGGCGCTTGTCTTTTCATCATGGTTGGTGACACCGTGTTTCCAGCCCGAAATGAATCGCTCTGCGCACCAGCGTTCGTGCTCCATTCTGGCTAGAAGTTCGGCTTCGATCTCTCCGAATTCCTCAAGTAGCTCATCCTTTGAACTCGCGGCCCTGTAACATGCGGTCGCCCTCAGCTTGACCGGAATGTGATCCGCCATTTGCCGGTTGGATTCATGAAGGTCGGAGCTCAGATTATCCCAGGCCTGCATGCTCGGGTTTGTCTGGGGGTGGCCTTCTTCCAGGCGCTTCTTGACATAATCGCGGTGAAAGGCCCTGGCGAGGATATCGCGCTTCCGGTTCAGGAGGATGTTGCGGGTGGAATTGAATTTGGTCATGCCGAACGCATGGATGTTGTCCGCCCAATCGCAGGAGCCAGGCCTCTCTTCCAGCAGGGTGGCGAGCCCAGATTCCTGGGACATCCGCACAAAGATAGGAACGGAAACGGGCTGCAGGGCGGTGATGATATTGAGGGCACAGGTGAGGCTGGTGGAATCGCCATCAAGACAGACGGCGATGGAGGTGATGGTGTCTGGATCAAAAGCCCATGTTCTCAAACGTGAAAGAAGCTCCAGGTTCTCATCATTGGCCTCGACAAAATCCATTTTCACATCGGAAATCTTGTCAATCTGGGGATAGCGGTTGCTGAAACTGGCATGCCGTTTTGGTGCTTCTTCATCTATGATCGTGATGCGCAGAGGTTTGCCATTGGCATAATGGCCAAGCTTGGCGGCTTGCAGTGCCACGCTCTCTCCCATCTTGCCAAAGCCGAACACGACCAGATGAACACTGCGCGGGTCATCCCTGCCGAACCCCACGGGCTCCAGGGGGTGGGCTTCTAGCAGGGACCGGGCGCTATTCTGGAAACTGTTGAAAATATAAGTGTCCAATTTGACATCGGGGGTCGACAAAAGGTCATGACGCTCAAGCAAGCGGCATAAGTTCAAGCCCACAACGTGGATGAAACAACGAACGGTACCTTTGATTTTTTTATTCCGTTCGCGCACCAGTTGATGAACAAGAATGGCCGTCTCCACGTTTGTACCGTCATCGCCGGTGATCAATATTACGTATCGTGCGCGATCGACAAGAGCCCTGCTCAGCATTGACTTGTCCGAGCAACTGCCGATGAGGGTTCTTGCACCCAGGTATCGGCACGTGCCAAGACGGGGATTGCTCTCGTCCCGCTCGATGACAACCACATTTTCCCCTGCGCGACGGAAATCGCTGACAAGCTGCAACCCCTTACGTCCCAGGCCGCAAATGACCACATGGTCTCTGCGACGGCGTAACCAGAAGGCTTCCCTTTGTTCCCGGAATATGGAGCGTAATGCTTGCATGACGGCCCAGGCGGGAACCAGTGGTGCCAGAACCCTGGCAACCTCAAGCTGCCAGGGGATACCGCCCTGGTGGTAACCAGATTCGAGCACGAACAGCTGTAGGGTTCTGTATGCCAGGTCGAGAGTAGTATCTCCGCTTTCCGTGGCAAGCGCGTGTTTTTTGAATCCCAGATAACCCAGAACACAGGCCAAAATGGCCATGCCAATGATGGCGAACCAGGGCCAGGACCGGTTCCAGAAAGAGGGCGGGGGGTGACCGACGGAGTGTCCTCGTAATGGGGGGCTACTGTTCATGTTTATGGATCCTGAAGTCGGGGTGTTGGCCTGATGTCAATGACATATTCTAGTCGATCTCCGAGGGAAAATGAATGACCAATTACTTTGGAGGGTTGGAGTCATGCACTGTTGGCGGGAGGTGGGAGTCAATCGATGAGGTAGGTAATTAGTCGCTCAATCATTGCTTGATAATAGGAGTTGGAGAATTCGACCCCGTTGTGGCGGGGAAGAGCCCGGATATCCTGGGGAAGGTCCAAGGGGTTCGGGAAACGGAATCCCGGCATCACCATGGGAACGATGTTCCTTTCGTGGACAATGGCGTAGGCTATCTCCTTCAGCATCCAATCTTCATCGCCACCGCGCGAGTCAAGGCAGTTCGGGGTCAGAATGGGCAGGAAATTCGGTGCCTGCTCAATGTAGCGAAGGAGCTTGTCGTCGTAATGACCCGCCCCGAGATCTTCGATATCCAGAAATACTTTCAATTCCCGGGACTGGAGCTCGTTCCGCATCAAGCGTGCCACCGCCGCTCCGTCCTTGCGGCGGTAGCAGATGAAGACATCGAAGCCGCCATGAAATCTGGCCGGTCGGTCGGGTTCTTTTTTTTCAACTGGGTCGGGGGTAGGAGAGCTGCTGCGGGACTTTATAGAACTCCCCTGGCCCGAAATTCGTTCTTCAGCGACTTTTTTTGACGGAAATAGGGCTCCAAAGAGGGTGTGCCAAATTGACCGATGGGGGGGGCTATGTGAATCGAGTGCCTGAACAGAGGAATCAGTTTTGGGAGGTATACTCTCCCCAAGAATGCCGTGAACAGCGGCTGCCACGCGCTCGAAGTGCTTTGAAAAAGGCAGGGACAGCGCGTCGACCCAGTGGATGGTGCTGAGGTAGTACTCGAGGTCCAGCGAAAGATCGACTTCCTCGGTTTGGACTGGGAGGACCGGTATTCTTCGGGAAACCGCACGCTCGAGTTCCCTCAGGATATATCTCGACTGGACGGTATTAGCGCTCAGAATTACCAGGACCATGGAACAGCCGTTTACCGCCTCCATGATGGCCTCGCTCCAAGCTTCACCCGCCGGGATGTCTCTAGACGGCTCCCAACAGGTAACGCCGGTATTTTCTAGGTACCCAACGATCTGATGGGCTTTCTCCTGATCGGCAGGACTGCAGCTGATAAAGACCTGGCGTGTCATAGTGTCTCGTTTTCGTCTCGATCGCCCGGAATTTCATGCCATGGTTTCCAGTCAACCATTTTACCTCGGCATCCAAATTGAACTCATGATCCAGGAGAGGAAATCCTGCTCTTGCCCCCATCACTTGAGTGCAAACGGCCCCCGCGCTCCATACATCTCACTCAGCACTTTTTCCTTCTCTTTCTGAACAATATCCATCATCACCGAAAGCCGTGTAGCAAGGAAATCCCTCCAAAACACCCGCGTCGCCTTCTCATCCTTCAACGGCACGACTTCAACCCCAAGCTGATACATCCTGGCCAGCAGATCCTGCATCTTCCTGTAGACCCGCTCATTCCCGAACAACTCTGGCGTGGCGCAAAGATCATGCATCTTCGCATGGTGAAAGGTCAGCGAGGAGTGCAGAGCGTCCAGGGTGATCTTGTTCTTCCGCTTGCGGAAGGCACTGTCGAAAGCGTTCTGGCAGGAGCCCACGATTTCCTTGGTCTGGTGGAGTTGGCGGAGAATAGCCAGATGCCCGGTGTTGGCCTGGCTCTTGCGCCGCACCGAAGCGTCCGGCCCGAGATAACCGAGAAACTCCCAATAGTCGCGCAGATCCTCGATGGTGATGTGCTTGTGGCTGTAATATTCAGCCAGGCCGTTCAACACCGATTTCAATTCCCGCACGTTGCCGGGCCAGCGGTAGTTGCACAACTCATCGATGGCGGCAGGGGCCAACTGGCGTCCCTTGTAGGTCCAAAAATGATGAATGAGCACCTCAACGTCATCAGGTGTCTCGCGCAGGGGATAGGTGCGGATCAGGAACTTGTTCAACCGGTAGTAAAGGTCTTCCCGGAAAGAGCCCCGCTCGATCATGCGCAGAAGATTGCGGTTGGTCGCGGCAATCACGCCGGCGGTTGCCTTGACCTCTTCCCGTTTTGTGCCGCCCACCGGGGTGAACAGGAGATCCTGCAGGACGTGCAGGATCTTGGCCTGGAGGTGGGAGGGAAGATCCCCGATTTCATCCAGGAAAATCGTGCCCCTACTGGCTTCCTTCCACTTGCCGGGGCGCGCGGTGATACCGGTTGCCGCGCCCCTGACGGCTCCGAACAATTCCGCTTCGAGAAGATGCTCGGGGATGGCGGCGCAATTCACGGCCACGAAGGGGTGCTTGCCGTCGGGGTGCCTGATCTCATGGATCTGCCTGGCAATCAGGCCTTTCCCTGTGCCGGTTTCTCCCAGGATGAGAACCGAATTCTCGTCTGGCCGGGCGATGTTGGCCGCACATGAGATCAGTTTTCTGGTCAACCTGATCTGGGGGGACTTGCCGAGGATCTGGGTGCGCAGGTTTTTGGGCATGACCTGATCGGGAATCCGTTTCAGCATCCGTTCGATAATAGGCAGAGGCGAAACCCCGACCAGGGGAGTGCCTTTGCGGAGTTGGGCAAAGATCTTATCGCCGGTGCTGAGGAAAAAAAGGTTGTTTTCACCCGCGTCCCTGGCTCCTTCAAGGAACTTGTAGATACTACTTGTCATTTTTCCCGAGGCGGTGAATCGGGATCGAAGGGCAACCGGGGAGGGGCGGTTCAGGAAATAAAGAGCCAAGTGGCGATTGTCTCCCTTGGGTCGCTCGCCAAGGTCATCCAGGGCTTTGGGATTATTTTCCAAAAGGATATCCAACGATTCGTGCTTCAGCACATATACTGCCGGCAAATGCATCTCCTCCGCGGAAATCATTTCCTGCAGTTCATCCTGCTCGATCTGCAAACGGAAGGGGGTTTCGTTCGGGAAGGCTCCATTGTAGCGCAGCAACTCGACGGTCATGAGGCCCAACCTTCCCTAAGGAACAACATTCCAAGCCCGACAGGAATGGTGATAATAGCAGGATAAGGCCTCATGTAAACCCGATTGGGGAGCACTCGGTGAATCAGATCATTCGGTTATCCCCGGTGCCAAATACCGAGCATGCCTGATCCTTTTGAGGTTTTCCTCGGGAATCCCTTCCAGAGTGAGCCGGTGGATCGTGCATTGGTTGTTGGCTGCCGCCACCTGGACCGGGAGGCTTTGCGGCCAATCTCCCGCCTCGGAGTAGAACGCGGCCGGTCCGTTGCGTGCCGCGGCCACGGTCACCAAGGCCAATTGCTCTGCAGGGCTGAGGTCGTTGACGGCCGCCGGATCAAGTCCGCGCAACCGCCGAAGCAGCAGGTGGGAACGAAAGCCGAGTTCTTCTCTCGTTGGTACGCCCTTGCCCATGGCGGCCATCAACTCGAAACGGGCCTGGTCTTCCTCTGGGGTGGACATGGGCTGCAATAAAGTGCGTCCCGCGATGACCTTCAGGCGGCCCCATTCGAAATTTTCCACCGATTCCGCCATGTAGATGGCAGTGACAAATCCCGGAAACTCATCCAGGGACCGGTCCACCAGGACATGCGGATGGTCTTCCCATGCCAGATCCCGAAACAGGATCGACGTGGGAAAGAACTTCTCCACGCTGGTGGTGATGTCCGGACAGACAGAGGGCCATTCGGTGATACTGAGCGGTCCCGACCCCAAATTTTCACCAGCCTGTTCCACGGCCACGGCGGCCGCCCAGGCCAGCTTGCGGGAGTCGTAGGCCAGTGCGTCGGTAGTGCGGCAAGATGAATGTATCATTCCCTCATTCCTTTGGTTTACAGGTCCATGCTATGAAGCAGTTCCAGGAAGTCGGTCGACCGCCCGGCCCGACTCAGGAGTCTTGATCGATTCCGGCGCCGGATTCGGATCGGTTCCCAGACCTCTTCCTGAATCAAGGGGTCCGTGAGATTGAGTTGCAGTCCCTTGACCTGATCGTCGACGAAGTCCCAGCCGCAGAGGTTCTCGCCCTCTTTTTCGCAGAATTCCCTGATGGTTTTTCCTCGCAGACGCGCCCGGGTTCCGGCGGGGGCCTCGGTCATGGCGGGGGCGATCTTTCCGACACCCGGGATCTCGTGGTTCAAAACGTCCGCATCCTGGAGAGATTGGAAAACGGAGTCCGTACCCACCGTATTGAATTGGGTGTCGAGGTGAAACAGATCCCGACGCAGTTCCAGGAACCGGGTCAACTCTTCGCGCTCGAGCCCCAGCTCACTGAGCAAGGTGTTTTTCTGGGTCGAAAAGATCTGGTCCTCGTTCGTGGGGTTGAGCAGACCGCCAAGTAAATGAGGCCCGATCACGGCTCCGGTATCGTCCAGGTTCTGGAATAGCCGGTCCTGGAACTCGTTCCAGCGGGTGATCTTCTCGGCGCTGAATCCATGTTCACGGATCAACTTTCCGAAAAAGAAGTGTTTGACGGCCCAGTCCAGAGAGGTGCCAACGGATTCCGGGGCCGCGTCCAGGTCGGCCAGGGTGCTTCTCCATAAACGGCAGATATCCAGAGCCCACTCGGGCATCCATTCGGCCCCCAGTTCACTTTCAATCAGGGACAGATAGTGATGCTGGATCTCGAGGGCCGAGACCTGGAGGTCCGTGGCAAGGCCAGCCGTCGCTCGGCAGGTTGGATCCTGGGTAAAAGCGTTCATTGCCGCCAGCGGTTCGTCGAGATGCCAGGTGGACAGGTCCGCGAGACCGTGTTCCAGCAGGGCCACCACCAGAGCGGTGGTGCCGACTTTCAGTACCGCGGCGGTCTGTGAGTAGAGGCTCTCGCCGCACAAAAGATGCAGACGATTGTAATACCCCCCCGTCAGGTCCTCGTTTTTGGTGTGCACGATGCCGCGACCATTGGTGGACGATCCGGATATGGAATCCACCAAGTGATGGGTTCGCGGCGACAGCGTGAATTCCAGGCCCGGAGCGAGGGAGTTGAAGCCTCCGGCGCCGGTATATATGATCCGGGACACCAGGTGAGGGATCAGATCATTGAAGAAACCCCTGCCTTGAATCCGGTGCGAGTACGACTCATGGCATCCCCATGTGTTGCCCGACCCGCTGTAGTCGACGTTGACCTTGGCGATCTCTATCTGGAAACCTTCTCCCAGACGCTTGCCCAGCCGGTTGGCCAGGTCGCGCAGGATATGGTCCCCGGCGGTGATGTACCGCACCACTTCCCAGGGTGTCAGGCACTCGGGAGTACTGATTTCGGGATGGTTACCCGTATCTATGTAAAACCGCGAGCCGTTGCCGAGGAACAATCCGCCGTTTCCGCCGGCCGGAAGGTTCGCCAGCCGGCCGGCGGCCATCAGAATCAGCTCCGTGGTCAGAAAGCTGTTTTCCAGACTGTCTCCATTTTGATACCGCCCGGAGATCGCGTACTCGGTTTCCATACCCATGACGCGGTGGGTCATGACTATTGGCCTCCCTGCTGCTGCCCGGCGGCCAGGAAGGAGGCGCTGTCGCCGCTGATCACCCGGTTGATGATGTCGTCGCCGGCGCGAAGAAGGTCATCCACTTCCCGGCGCTGACGGGTCAGGTTCTCACTGCCCGAATCTTCTGGGCCCTGTTCGCAGGAGGGATCGCTGTTGTCGTGGTGTCGCCTGCGCTCTTGTTCACTCATTTTGTTCTCCTCAGTTTTCCTCGTCGGACGACGAGTGGTTGTCGTTCACGTTTTCCGCCACGTTTTGTGAGCTGGTCAGGGGGAAATACAGCTGTTGGCTGTCCCAACCCTGACCGCGCGGATGGATGGTCTGGTCTTCCGCACCCAGGGCGATCAGCAATTCGTCAAGGTTCTCGGTGCCGCGAAACATCTCCTTGGTTTGGCTTCGGGTCAGTTTTCTGGGGTCATCCATAGCCAGGAAACGGAAATCCCTCAGGCGCCTCCAGTCGGAGTGCCGGAAGCGGATCCGGTCCCAATCCACCAGATCGACCATGTTCGAATCGGCCCGGCGAAGGGCCATGGCCCTGGTCCAGGCCCGTGTGTTTTCCGGGGGCTGGTGGACCAGGTGGTTGATGCGGGCTTCGGACACGACCGGCACGGTGAAGCCGTTGCGCTCGAAGGCGAAATAGAGGCCATCGGCAGGGTCAAGACTGCCGTAGACCTGGTCGAGATGCTTGATCTCGGGTGACTTCCAGTTTAGCCCGGTGTTGTTGGCCATGGTGCGTTCGATGATCAGTTTTTTGAGGGGCCAGTCCAGGTAACGGGCCTGTTCCTCGAGGTCGCCGCGGGCCAGCACCTGCAGGATTTCTTCCCAACGTCGCAGGATGTCCCGCCACTCGGGAACCACGCCCTCGAGCCCGCCCTTGGCGGCGAACCGCTTGGCATCGGCCAGGAAGCGCCCCTGAAGTTTTAGGGCGGTGAGCTCTTCGCCAGTGATGAGCCGGGCAGAAGTCTTAAGGTCCGGGTCGTGACTGAAATCGTGAACAGCTTCGACTGGATCCTCCAGGGCCAGACCAAGGTCCATGTCCTCGGCTTCGATCATGGCCAGGATGATCTGCATCCCGCCCACCTTCAGGTAGCTCGCCATATGGGCCAGCGAATTGTCATAGAAGATGCAGTGCAGCCGGGCCAGGCCACCGGCCGGATACTCTTCATCGTCAGGGACGCGGTCGAGGTCACCGCAAAGGGCTTCGTCCCGGCTGTTGACCAGAGGACGGTTATATGTGGTCTGCGAACCCGTCAGGGTCTCGAAGAAGTCGGCCCGCTGCGAGATCTGGAAATCGACGTCTTCGGCCCCGTTTTCCGCCCCGACTTTGCCTTGTCCCGTGAAGATGATGCTCGATACCTGGTAGGTGGCCAGGTACAGCAAATACTGCAGTTTGCGGTGGAACAGGTTCCTTTTGGCCTGCCGGGTGATCATCACGTTGAGGTGACTGCCGTAGGAATTTCCCATGCCGTCGGAGTTGTTGACGAGAACCTGGACCTTCAGTCCGGCAGGGAGCTTTTCGTCGG
>Ga0164313_10004100_pt1 | contig 13019 bp, 11 predicted proteins | sample GuaBasSedimGuay4_FD_113735 | JGI IMG/M metagenome (GOLD analysis project Ga0164313, IMG submission 113735) | Subseafloor sediment microbial communities from Guaymas Basin, Gulf of California, Mexico - Guay4, Core 4569-4, 0-3 cm | ecosystem: Environmental > Aquatic > Marine > Hydrothermal vents... | reverse complement strand
GGCATCATCCCCTGGTGTTCGCATGGTTACCGTAAATGGTTTGTTGTTGATATTGATCTGCAAAGCTTCTTCAATGATGAGTGAATCAGCAATTTTGTTCACTTCATCCAATTCAAATTTTCTGCCTTCATAAATCCGTGTAATCATAGAATATCTTTTCAATTCAATATTTCTTCTGTCTCAAACGTAAATATAGTTCTTTTGAAGAATGTCACAGAGGGTGAGAGTTTCATGGGAATCTCAAAGTCAATTCGGGGAAAAGGTCCTGAGTTTCATATGACGGTTCTTCTGGGTTCTGTCGCATCTATTGAAGTAAAACCAATAATTTCTTAGTTTAGTGCAGAACTAAACAAAGCATTAATGGATACAAAAGGTCATTGCTTTCCAAAATCAATTATCATACAAGCAGTATATTTGAAAATACGTTTTTCATTAAGCTATCGGGATGTTAAAGAGATAATGCGAATAAGGGGAGTCGAGGTGGATCATGCCACTATCCAGAGATGGGTTTTTAAGTTCATGCCAGAAATTGAAATCCAAATGCGAAAGAGAGAGAAGGAAGTTGGCAAGCGGTGGCGGATGGATGAAACTTATATCAAAGTGAAGGGTGTCTGGCGCTATTTATATCGAGCAGTCGATAAGGATGGACATACGATTGACTTTCTTCTAACAAAGCGAAGACAGCGTTTGAGTGCTCAATCATTTTTAATAAAGGCAATAGAAAACAATGGCACACCAGAGTTAATCAATATTGATAAAAGTGGTTCTAACAAAAGTGCGATCAAATTATATAACAAAAGATCATTTACCAATATTGAAATCAGGCAATATAAATACTTGAATAATATAGTGGAACAGGACCACCGGTTTATTAAGTGGCGCATTCAACAGGGCTTAGGATTCAAGGAATTTGAGTCAGCAAGAAGAACAATTACAGGGATTGAGATAGTCCATATGATTAAGAAGAATCAACTGAATACTCAAGAGCAAAGTATGTTTAAATCGTTTAATTCCTTAGCCGCTTAGAACGGGATTTATTTGAATATTTTAGTGGATGGTTGAACAGGTGCGACAGAACCGCACTTTCCACCCCAAGAAGAAAGAACAGTTAAAACTCTTTTGATTTTTTCTACCACATTTTCTACTACTATCGAAAACCCCCTCAACATCAATGTGTTAAGGGGGTTGAAAGTCGGGGTAGCGGGATTTGAACCCACGACCTCGTCGTCCCGAACGACGCGCGCTACCGGGCTGCGCCATACCCCGAATTGGTTGGCAAAATTACCAAATCTTTACGAATTATTAAAGTACTCCTCGCACTCAGCCAGTAACTTCTCGGCATTGACTGGCACTACCCCTGCTTTCTCACAAACCTGTCCGCCTGCAAGGTTTGAAATGGCTGTGGTCTGCTCTGCATTCAGCCCGGCAATCACACATAACGCTGCCACACTGATCACTGTATCACCTGCACCCGATACATCTGCAATTTCCCTCCTAATGGCCGGGACATGCCTGAATCCATCTGTGCTAGCCGATAGAACGCCATGCTCACTGAGGGTAACCATCAGGGTATCGAATTCCTGTTTTTTCTGGTACTCCTGAACTGCAATAGATAGCTCCTCAATGTTGTGCTTGGATATATCCAGGTTCAATCCATGAGCCAGTTCCTTGTAATTTGGCTTGAACAATTTCACCCGCTTGTAGAGTTCAAAGCTTCGGAATTTGGGATCTACCAACACTGGTACTCCCACCCGCTCTGAGATGGCAATCACCTCTGAAATTACTCTGGGGGCCAGAACGCCTTTATCATAGTCCTGCATGATAATCGCATCGATTCCACCGCTGTCCAGCAGGTCGCTAAGTAATTCCAAAAACTGTTCCAGGATCCTGCCGCTTAAAAAAATATCCATCTCCTCATCCACTCTGAGCAGGTGCTGATTTCCACTGATAATTCGGGTTTTCTGGGTAGTGACTCTATGGTCATCCACAACCAGGCCGACGTCTGTGAGGAACTGTTCCTCCATCAGGTCGAGGAATAGTTTTCCACGATGGTCTTCTCCAATCACAGAGCAGAGGATGGGCACTGCACCCATGGCTTTTACATTTAGGGCAACATTCGCTGCACCCCCGAGCCGGTTTTCCTCGATGACTCCAGAAACTATGGGTACCGGGGCTTCGGGTGAGACCCTGCCCACATTTCCCCACAGATAGGTGTCGATCATCACATCACCAATGATCAAAACTTTTTGGTTGCGAAACTCACTGAATAAGGACTCGAAATCTGTGGAATCAAACATATGTCAAAAATAAATCAGGGGCAAAGGTAAAATTTTAAACTCAATTGGGGTCCACATCAATGGAGATCCGGACTGACCTGAATACCTCATTGGCCGAAAGCTGGTCCAGCACTTCCCGTAAGAGCCCCCTGGCACGCTCATAAGATGCCTCCCGCTCCACCTTCAGAATGATCTGTTTTACAAATAGATTGTTGACCTTTCTAACGGGGGGATATTGAGGACCATATACCCGGCTGGAGAAAATTTCCTTTAAATCCTTTCCCACAAGATCGGTAGCGCCATCCAGGATTGAAGGAATCTTATGCCTGAATGTAATGCGAATCATTCGCCTGAACGGGGGGTACCCGAAAATCTGACGCTCTTCCATCTGATCGTGATAGAGTCCATCGTAATCGCTGTGTAGAATGAAACGTATCACCGGGTGATCGGGATCCATGGTTTGAATAATCACCCTTCCCTGCTTTTCCCTTCTGCCAGCTCTTCCACTTACCTGGGAAATCAGTTGAAAACTGCGCTCGAAGGCTCTGAAATCGGGGAAATTAAGCATGCTGTCTGCATCCAGCACTCCCACTAAACCCACATTGTCAAAATCAAAGCCTTTTGAAAGCATCTGTGTTCCGATCAGGACATCCAGGTTCCCGGCTTCGAAATTACCTAAGATCTTCTCATACCCTTTAGCCGACCGGGTGGTATCTGTATCGAGCCTTCCCACCCTGATCCCTTCAAATACAAGTGCAAGTTCATCTTCAATCTTCTCGGTTCCAAAACCCTTCATGGACATATGTGTGGAGGAACAGGAGGGGCATGCTCCCGGAACAGCCTCTTTATGGCCGCAATAGTGGCACTCCATCTTACCGCTGATGCGATGGTAAGTCAGACTAACATCGCAACGCATACACTTAGGTATATAACTACATTCGTTACATATTATGTAGTTGGAATGGCCCCGGCGGTTCTGGAACAGAATAACCTGCTCATTTCCCTCAATAGCCTCGGTGATTCCCTTCACCAGCTGGGGTGTAAAATGTGAAACCATCTGCTTCCGTTTGGTGGCCACACTGATGTTGGCAAGGGTGATCTCCGGTGGGTTCACATTTCCAAACCGCGTAGAGATGGAAACAAATCCGAACTTATTGTTCCTTGAATTATAGAGTGTCTCGAATGAGGGTGTGGCAGTACCAAGCAGTACTTTGGCATTGTGGTAAAGCGCCAGAATCTGCGCCGAATCTCTGGCATGATATCGGGGAGCAGGATCGTGTTGCTTAAAGGTGGTTTCGTGCTCCTCATCGATTATCACCAATCCCAACTCTTTAAAGGGAAGGAACAGGGCCGACCGAACACCGATTACCACCCTGTAGGGCTCATCTTCGGTAAGCCCAAGCAGGTTGCGGTGCACATGAACTCGCTCAGAGTCACTGTACCTTGAGTGGTAGACTCCCACCTGGCTGCCATATACCTCCCGCACCCTCCGAATGATCTGCGTGGTAAGCGCAATCTCGGGGAGCAGGTAGAGCACCTGCCTGTTATTCTTTATCATCTCCCCAATCAGGTGGATATAAAGCTCCGTTTTCCCACTTGAGGTTACTCCCTGTAACAGCACCGACTGATGGGTTCTAAACTGTTGCCTGACCTGTTCAAGTGCAAGAGATTGCTCTTTATTGAGGGGATATGGGTTCCTTGGTGGCGCCAGCTCCTTACCAAAAGGGCCCATCTCTTCCCTGTCGATCTGCTCCAGAATTCCTTTCTTTATAAGGGCGGTTAATGCTCCCGGCCCCGCTCCCTCTTTGAGCAACTCCTTTTTTAAAAGCAAAGGATTCGATCCGGGCCCCTCAACTTCGGTTAACTCCACTATTTTTTCAACCAGCTCTTTCTGTCTGGGGGCTTTCAGTAGCTGGTCCAGCAAACCATGGAGTGACTCTTCCGACTTGTACCCGGCAGTGAAATGAATATATGAGACTGTTCTTCTGGAAACCGAAGAGCGGACAAACTCATTAAGTTCTACCGCTCCTTTTTCGACCAGTTGCTTAAGAATGCGCGTAGGATTTTTGGATATTCCGGTCAGTTGAAGATCGCCCAGGATCACTTCACCCTGATCCCTCACCACCTCGAGCAGCAGTCTTTCAAAGCTGTCAAGTTCCCCCTGATCCACATAACCCGCATTGATCCTTACCCTGGATTCGCTTTCAGGCCTCAATCCCGATGGTATAGCCGCCCTCATCACTTCACCGGGATTACACATATAATAATCGGACATCCAATCCCAGAGTTGCAACTGTTGTTGTCCCACCAGAGGTTGCTCATCCAACACATCCAGCAGATGCTTGGGGACAAACCCCACAGGAGGATCGGATCCCATTGAATGGATGATAGCAGTGTAAATCCTTTTCCGGCCAAAAGAGACAAGTACCCTGCTCCCCGGTGAAACAAGATTTCTCATTGCATCAGGTACAGCATATGTAAATGTTCCTTCAACTGCCAGAGGCAATATCACCCTGGCGAATAGATTTTCAACGGTCATAAAATGATCTTAAACGGAAAGAATCTCCACCATTTTCATCAGACCAAAATTAAATAAAAATGTATTAAGAGAGGGCTAATTTTTTAACCTGTTCCTTTACCGCTTGAAGTTGATCCATGGAGGTAGAAGTGGCTCCACTGATACCTATTGATTTCACATCTTTGAACCACGTGGGATCTATTTCATTTATACTCGAAATCCAATGGGTTAGCGGATTAACAGACCTACAGAACTCAAAAAGCATTTTTCCGTTGGAGGAGTTTTTTCCACTTACAAAAAGAATCAACTCATAATCCATGGCAAATGCAGCCAGTCCCGGTTTACGTCTCTTCATCTGTCCACAGATGGTGCAGTCGGATTGGAACAGATCTCCTTCCTGCTGATTTGCAGATTGATTCAGATGGGCTTTCAGACCCTCTTCCACCTCTTTGTACAGATCAGGATCCATGGTGGTCTGTGAGAAGAGAAGAACTTTTTTTGAAGGGTCAATGGCAGGAATATCCTTCACTGAACTTACCACAGTTACATCTCCGTTGACCTGCCCCATAAGGCCTATGGTTTCCGGATGATCTGATTTCCCGAAAATGACCAGTTGATGGGTATCCCGATCCATGGCCCAATAGACCTCCTTTATTTTTGTCTGCAGGCGTGCTACAATAGGGCATGTACCGTCGATAATCTCCATCCCGTGCTCCCTGGCCAACCGGTACGTGGCAGGAGGTTCGCCATGTGCCCTCAAAAGCACCCTGCCGGGTTTTACCTCACTAAGCTCGCTGTGATCAATGGTTCTCAATCCCAGGGCTTCAAGTCGCAATACCTCCTGGCTGTTATGAACCATCTCTCCAAGGCCGTATAAAGGGTTGCCTTCCCGGAGATGAGCCTCCGCAGTTTTAATAACCTGGTCTACTCCAAAACAGAATCCGGCACCCGAATCCACTTCTATCTTCCTCATTCTTCAGTCCTTAATCGGTCAAACTTCTCCCTGAACCATACCATTTGCTCCTCTACAGTCATTTCGCTGTTATCCAGGACAATGGAATCATCTGCCTGTTTGAGTGGACTGTCCTCACGGCTGGAATCGATGTGATCACGCTTCTCCAGGTTCAGACGAACCTCTTCCAGTTCAACTAACATTCCCTTTTCAATTAGCTCCTTATATCGTCTTATGGCCCGAACCTCGGGCGATGCTGTAAGAAATATCTTCAGCTCTGCCTTCGGAAAAACTACTGTGCCTATATCCCGTCCATCCATCACCACTCCCTTTTCTTCTCCAAGTTTTCGCTGATACTCCACCATCTTTCTTCTCACTGATGAGATGGCCGCTATGTAACTTACATGATCCGCAACTTCCATCCTACGGATCAAATCTTCGACCATGCGCCCGTTTAAAAATATCTCGGTTCTCTGCTTATGGGGATTAAACCGGAGGTTTAACTCCACAGTTTTAAGTACCTCTTCAATCTGTTCAATTGGAGGTGCTTCTGTCTCATCAAACAGCCCCTTTTCCATAGCCGCCAGTGTTACAGATCGGTACATGGCCCCCGTATCAATATAGGCGTATCCTATCTCTGTGGCGATCCGCTTTGCATAGGTACTCTTTCCACAGGAGGAGTTACCATCAAGTGCAATGATGATTTTTTGATTTTTCAATTCCGCAGTTTTATCATCGCAAATATAGTGTTTTGCCTACTGCCGGAAATGCATCAGGGTTGCTTTTTGTAGAACTCGGAAAGGTTTGTGGTGAGAGAGAAGTGATTGGTGCCGCCCACCAGGTGATAAGAGGCCCTGCCGAAGGCAAAATGAAACTTTGATATTCTAAATCCAAAACCCGCAGAAAAACCTACCATGCCAGGCTTCGCGTTCACCTTCATCTCCTGCCTTCTCTTATAATTGTATCCAAGATCGATATGAAAATTATCTCCCAGAAGGAATTCAACACCAAATACCAGGTGCCTCATCAGTTTATCCCCAAACACATCAAATCCACTCTTCTCCACTTCATTGCCAGTTGAATTGAATTCGTTGTCACCTGTTTTGGTGTAGGTCAGGTCCCAGCGCTCCAGGTGCTGATATGTGAGGTTAAACCGAAAAGGAGCATGGGCCAGTCCCTGCGTAATTCCTGCCTGAATCTCAAAGGGCAGCTTCTCCCTGATTCCGGTATAGGATGTGATCTGCATTCCCATATTCTTGGAAACCAATCCAATGGTGGTTCTGGTATTTGGGTTGTTATAAGCAATACCCACATCCATGGCCATCCCAAATGAGTTATATTGTTCAAAGGAAGAGTAGATGGGTTTGAGGTTTATACCTGCTATTAGAAAGGTATCAATAATTGACCTGGAATAGACCAGGTTAAGGGCATATTCCGAAGCCCGGAATGTGCCAAGATTCTGGCCAAGTTCATCGGTCCGGTCAAAAGTGCCATAGTCCACATAGTGCATCCCTGCCGCAAAATTCCCGATATTCTCTTTGGAGTAGCCATAGGAAGCGTAGCCATAATTCACACCCGCAAAATAATCTACATAATTAAAATTAAGATGGTTATGCATACCTGGGGAGAGTAAAGCAGGATTGTGAAATACCAGGTTAATGTCATCGTCCATCAAGGAGACCACCTCCCCTCCCAATGCAGATACCCTGGCCGAGTTGGTCAACCCCAGAAAACTGTAGGTCGATTCCCCTCCCTTCTGGGCCATCCCCAATTGCGACAACAATAACAACAAACTGATGCTGAGTATGTACTTCCTCATATTCATATTAAACGACCCAAAGGTCAACTATATTATTCTGTAAGGCTATTAAGAATGAGCTCTCCGCTCCTTTCCACCCATTTCCTGAACCCGGCAGGGTCGGATCGCCTCATGCGACCCGTAATACCCGGTTCAATGCGATCTAAATATAATCCAATTCCATGACGCTCGATATCCAGCCCATTACATTTCTGTTCAAAATGATTACCTGCCGGGATCACTGCAAGTGGAATGCCATGGTACGCTGCTTCAGCAGCCACATCAAAGCCAGCGGTTGTGATCAAACCCCTGCAAGTGGTCATCAACTCTTTGAATGAACTTCCGCTCAAAGAATGAATCCTGAGCCCCGGAGGAAGTTCAATTTCGGGGATCTCTTTTGTAAAAACATCTGCCAGGAACCGGGGGTCCTTCCTGGCCAGGGAAATTAAGTCATTGATATACCCCTCCTTGAGAAGATATACCAGGAACCTGTCGCCCTGTTGGTATACCATCTCCCTGTATTCCCTGCGCATCAGGGGAGGCACTGCTTCAATGGTCAAATCTCCCTGTTGCTCACTAAAGGAGAGAGCCAGAATTCGGTCGCATGATTTCATAATGATCCTGGTATGCCACTTCAATAAAAACCGTTGCCATCGGGCATCCGACTCCCCAAAGTAATCCTTCAGGTGAAGAAGGAAATGGTGACCAATCCCTATTCGCTGAATGGAGTTGTTTACCTTCCCAAGTGCCAGTGCTCCAACCACATCATAAAAATTAAAAACCACTCCGGGTTTAAGAAGATCTATTTCCCTTCTGATGCGGTGTATTTCACGAAGGTATATGACAGAGCGGAGCAGGTTGAACAACAGGGTTCGTCCCACATAGATCCCTTTTCTGTTTGGAGTACTTAAAAAATAGGGGCTTTGAAAAGTACGGATCGTGTCAGAAAAACAGGCTCTGAAGTAATCAGGCAGTGGGGCTGCATTTGACGTACCCACAAAGACAGCCTCCACCAGATGGCCTTCCTCTTCCAGGTACTCTTTCAGGGCCATTGATTGGGACATATGTCCCCTTCCCTCTCCCTGAACAATGAAAACACATTTAGCCATCTCTTCGTATTAATCCTATGCCACTTATCTGAGACATGAGCAATCCTGCCATTACGACGAAGATACCCCCAATTTTCATAGTTGTCATGGATTCGTTTAAAAGAAGATAAGCCACTATGGCAGTAACAACCGGGATCAGGTTTCCAAAGACATTGGCTTTGGCTGCTCCCAGCTCTCTGATGCCTATGGTGAGTAGAATGAAACAGATACCCGAGCCAAAAACACCCAGGTAGGTAACTGCCCAGAGGCTCTCAGAGGATGCAGCCCTTATATCCAGTACCGGGAGTCCAATAGCAATAAACAGGGGGACAAACATGATAAGTCCGTATAAACTCTGGTAGGCAGTGATGGTGATGGGATTGTAGTCATCGGCCAGTTTCTTAACTACCATGGTATAAGCCACTGCGGAAAAGACAGCCACAAACATAAGCAAGACCCCTTTGGGCTGTGCCGATAATCCTCCCGATTTTGCCATCACCACCATAAGAACCCCTGCAAATGAGATTACCAGCCCGATTTGATTCATCAGTGTAAGTTTCTCCTTAAATATCAGGTAGGAGGCAAACGGAACAAACAGAGGAATGGTTGAGATGATAACAGCACCTACCGTGGCGGTGACCAGGGTTAGACCAAATGCTTCTCCCAGGAAATAGAAGAAGGGTTCAAAGAGTGCCATCAAAAGGAACCATTTCTGGTCTCTCTTTTTGATGCGCATCAGCCTTTTTAACAGAAAGGCAAATCCAAACAGGAAAAAAATGGAGACGAAAAGGCGTAAGAATATGATGGAAATGGGATGGAAGGATTCATAGGCAAACTTAAAGGCCACAAATGTGAAACCCCAGAATACCATGCCCAGAATCACCAGAAAATAGACCCCTGATTTGGTCTTGCTCATCAGGCTGCCTTCAGACGCTTCAGATTGGTTTTTTCCAGTTTCTCCCTGGCATATTTAATCCCAATGTTCATATCGCCAGGATTCTCATTGGAGGGTAATTCGAACATGGCATCCATAATAATGGCCTCACATATGGAACGAAGACCCCTTGCTCCCAGTTTGAATTCAAGGGCTTTTTGCACGATATAATCCAGCACCTTCTCATCCCACGAAAGCTTGATGCCATCCATTTCAAACAACTTTTCATATTGTTTAATGATGGCATTCCTGGGTTCGGTGAGTATTCTGCGAAGTGCCTTTTCATTTAATGGCTCCAGGTAGGTCAGTACAGGTAAACGTCCAATGATCTCAGGAATCATCCCAAACGATTTCAAATCCTGTGGCGCCACATACTGCAGCAGGTTATTCTTATCTACCCTGTCCACTTTCTTTGCAGCATTATACCCAACAACCTGGGTATTGAGCCGACTGGCAATTTTGGCTTCAATTCCGTCAAAAGCTCCCCCACAAATAAACAGGATATTCTTGGTATTCACAGGAATCATTTTCTGATCGGGATGCTTTCTCCCACCCTGAGGAGGAACATTGATAATGGAACCTTCCAGAAGCTTCAGGAGCCCCTGCTGAACGCCTTCTCCAGATACATCCCTTGTAATGGAGGGATTGTCACTCTTGCGGGCAATTTTGTCTATCTCATCTATAAACACAATGCCCTTTTCAGCTGCTTCCACATTGTAATCGGCTACCTGTAGTAGCCTCGTAAGTACACTTTCGATATCTTCACCCACATAACCTGCCTCGGTCAGAACCGTGGCATCTACAATGGTGAATGGTATATGTAACATTCTTGCGATGGTTCGGGCCAGAAGTGTTTTCCCGGTTCCGGTTTCACCCACCATAACAATGTTGGATTTCTCAATTTCTATCTCATCCCGGCTGTCCTGCTGCATCAATCGCTTATAGTGATTGTATACGGCCACGGAGATATACTTTTTTGCTTCTTCCTGACCAATCACATAGAGGTCCAGAAAATTCTTGATTTCGACGGGTTTAAGCAGTTTGATCTGCCCCATATCAAACTCACCTTGCACCCCCAGTTCTTCCTGAACAATACTGTAAGCCTGTTCGATACAACGATCGCAAATATGTCCGGATATTCCGGCTATTAAAAGGTTGGTATCCTTTTTTTCTCTGCCGCAAAAAGAACAACGGTCCATTATTTCTTCTCTTTGGTCCTTATTAATACTTCATCAATCATACCATACTCCTTTGCTTCAGCTGCAGTCATCCAGAAATCCCTATCCCCATCTTTCTCCACCTGTTCAATGGCTTTTCCTGAATGTTCGGCTATGATAGCGTACAGCTCTTTTTTCATTTTGACTATCTCACGGGTGGTAATTTCAATGTCGGAGGCCTGGCCCTGCGTCCCACCCATGGGTTGGTGAATCATTACACGGCTGTGCTTTAGTGCTGAACGTTTTCCAACAGTTCCGGCAGCCAGCAGTACAGCACCCATGGATGCAGCCATTCCAGTACAGATGGTAGCCACATCGCAGTTGGTGTACTGCATCGTATCATAGATGCCCAGTCCGGCATGCACGCCTCCTCCCGGCGTATTAAAATAGACCTGGATATCTTTATTCGGCTCGGCTGAATCGAGGTAAAGCAGCTGGGCCTGGATAATATTGGCCACATAGTCGTCGATGGGAGCTCCCAGGAAAATGATTCGGTCCATCATTAGCCTGGAGAATACATCCATGGAAGCTATATTCAACTTTCGCTCTTCTATAATTGTAGGGGAGATGTAGCTGTTATATTGAGAAGTAAACTGATGAAGCGAAAGGCTGTTAATGCCCATGTGCTTGGTTGCAAACTTCTTAAAATCGTCCTGCTGGTTCATAACAAATGCTCTTTATTTTTCGTACAATTTACGGAACTTCTCTGAACTGACCTCTTTATCATCAATTTTGACAGCAGATTTAATAAAAGCAATAAGCTTCTCTTCGCCTTTCTGCTCATAGAACTTCCTGGATTCTTCAGGTTTTGACATCATCTCCCTTGCGTATTTCTCGAGGTAATCTTCAGGAACATCTGAAATCCCATATTGCAGATATTGATTCAGAGCCATTCCTTTGGCAGCCTCCAGAGCTTCTTCATCCGAAACTTTAATGTCCTGCTGCTTTAACAGATGTTCTTTAATCAATTGCCAGCGAAAGTCATCTTCATACTTCTCAAAATCATCTTCTACCTGCTCTTGGGTGATGTTTTCATTGGCCTCAACCATCCAGCGCTTCAAAAACTCAATCGGTAAATCAATTTTAGCCTTCTTAATCATGGCTTCGCGGGCATCCACCATGAACCGGTATTCGCTCTCACGCTCATAATTTTTGGCTATTTCTTCTGAAATACGCACCATAAACTCCTCTTCCGATTTGACTTCACCCTCCCCGTAAAGCTTATCAAACAGCTCCTGGCCAACAATTGCTTTTTCAAACTTCATCACCTCATCAATCACACACTTAAAGGTACCTTCCAACATGGCTACCTCTGTCTTCTCAATCCTCAGAAGTGAAGCAAGTTCAGTGTCATTGGGGAAGGCTTTCTTCACATCAAACACCACTTCATCGCCTGCTTTTGTATTGCTGAAAAGGATTTTCTGATCTTCATCCTTCATCATTTCAAGTGACATGGAGATACTCTCCACCCGGATCCCGTTTTCAACCTCCTGACCCTCTTTGTCCACTTTGACCAACAATCCTTTAATCAATTCATTATCTCCGGCCTTATCCACTGCTGTAAATTCCCCGTGTTGCTGGAGGATTGAATCCCTGCGCTCCTCCTGCTGTTTCTTATCCACCTTAATCTTATAATACGGAATCTTATCTTTAGTAGTTACTTCAAGGGTCAGGTCAGGGGCAAGACCAAGGTCGAATTTAAACTCAAACTCCGTGTCTTTTTCAAAATCAATTTTCACATCCTGATCCTTGTGAGGAAGAGGCTCGCCAAGAATTTTTACATCGTTATCCTTCAAATAGTTAAACAATGATTCGGAGACAAGTTTATTGACCTCGTCCACCAGCACAGGTGTATAGTACATCTTTTTTATAATGCCCATGGGCACTTTTCCCGGCCTGAATCCATCTACCTTAGCCTTCCTTCTGTAATCCTTTAATACTTGGGTGACTTTCTCATCGTAGTCCACCTGTTCCACCTTCATATTGAGGATGGCATTTAGTTGATCGGTGTTCTCTTGTGTAATATTCATATGATTAAAAAATAGTATACAAAATTAGAAAAAAAACCGCAATACTAGCGAAATTAACATCCGATAGCATAGCGGTTTATGGATTTAATTGGTGCGGATGAAGGGACTCGAACCCACACTCCCGAAGGAACTAGATCCTAAGTCTAGCGCGTCTACCAATTCCGCCACATCCGCAAAATTCCCCGCAAATTTAATTCTTTTCTTCG
>Ga0164313_10004099_pt1 | contig 13019 bp, 12 predicted proteins | sample GuaBasSedimGuay4_FD_113735 | JGI IMG/M metagenome (GOLD analysis project Ga0164313, IMG submission 113735) | Subseafloor sediment microbial communities from Guaymas Basin, Gulf of California, Mexico - Guay4, Core 4569-4, 0-3 cm | ecosystem: Environmental > Aquatic > Marine > Hydrothermal vents... | reverse complement strand
GGCTCCTCGGGTAGGACTTGAACCTACAACCCTTCGGTTAACAGCCGAATGCTCTACCATTGAGCTACCGAGGAACAAACTGTTTCCGGACCCGCAAGGAGCGCGCCAGCGCGCTGCAAACCATGGGTTCCGGCCCCAAAGAGTAGAAACACCCCCCACCCCTGTCAAGCCACCCGCCCTGCGCGAATCCGACCCCGCCAAACCCCCCAATACCGGCTCCAACTGGCATTCCCCGCGCCTACCTCCGCCTCCTCCCGAGTACCAGTCCGATCCCCCCGAGAATCGCCACACTCGCCACCACCAGTCGCGGCCCCACAGACTCCCCGAGCAACACGACCCCGGCCGCCGCCGCGATCACCGGTACGCTCAGTTGCACGGTCGCCGCGGTCGTCGCCCGGAGACTGCGCAGCGCGGTGTACCAGATCGCGTACCCGATGCCCGACGCCAATGCGCCCGAAGCAATCGCGGCCAGCATCCCGCGCATCTCGATCGACCACTCCGGACGAAACACCAACCACAGCAGCAGCGCGAAAGGCATGGCCCGGACAAAGTTCCCTGCGGTGTCCTGCAATGGTCGGACAGACCCGCGCCCCCTCAACGAATAGACGCCCCACGCCACACCGGCCCCGATCATCAGCACCGAACCCACGACCGGCGGCGCTGTTGCTCCGGGCAACAGCAGGCCGACCAGGCCAAACCCGGCCAGCAACATCCCCGTCATCTGCAACATGCCGAGCCGTTCCCCACGCAATACCCCGTACCCGATCATCGTTGCCTGCACCGCACCGAATAGAAGCAATGCGCCGGTCCCGGTAGCGAGAGTCACGTACGCGAAGCTGAAGGCAGCGGCGTATGCGAACAGTGCGATCGACGAGACCAGATTCCCGGACCGGTACGCGCCGCCTTCGCCGCGCAGGCGCGAGATGGCCACCAACGCCAACGCGCCCGAGACAATCCTGATCATCGTAAAACTGGCCGGGTCAGTCGCGCTCGAACCCAGGGCGGCCCGGCATAACAGTGAGTTCGCAGCGAATGCGATCATCGCCAGTGAGGTCGCGACCCAGGCACTGGAAGTCGACGTCACTCCTCGGACCCGTCCTCGACCACATCGGCGAACACGATCCCGGATGACCCGTCTCGCTCGCAATCCTTCCAGGTCGCCACGATTTCTTTGTCCGCCGCGGCCATCCGTACGGGATCAACCTCGTCACCCTCGTCGAAGCGGACATCGGTCCAGCCCGCATCGAGCAGATGCCCTGCGGCCCGCTCGGCGGCAAAATCGACCTCATGCCCACGCCCGAAGGCGGCCACCCGGTGGCGTTCGCCCACCGGGTAGCCCGAATCTTCCGTGTCGGAAACCGCGACACCAAAGAACACAAACACACGCGCCGGTCCGTCACCCATGTCAGCCCTCATCCTCCGCGCCGATAAACTTGTAGATCATCGCGCCGATCACAGCGCCCACGATCGGAGCCACCCAGAACAGCCACAACTGACCCACGAACGGCCCACCGGCAAACAGCGCCACGCCGGTGCTTCGTGCCGGATTCACCGACGTGTTGGTCACCGGGATGCTGATCAGGTGGATCAAGGTCAGGCACAGACCGATCGCAATCGGGGCAAAGCCCGCGGGCGCCCGGCGATCCGTCGCACCGAGGATCACGACCAGGAACATCGCGGTCATGACCACTTCGCAGACCAGCGCCGCCAGCATCGAATAACCACCGGGCGACTGCGCGCCGTAGCCGTTCGAAGCAAATCCGGCCGAGGCATCAAACCCCGCTGCGCCACTGGCGATGATGAACAACACGCCGCCTGCCGCCAGCGCACCCAACACCTGCGAAACGATGTAGGGCAGAAGTTGATTCGCCCCAAAACGCCCGCCGGCCCAAAGACCTACAGATACCGCCGGGTTGAGGTGGCAACCCGAGATGTGCCCGATAGCGAAGGCCATCGTCAGCACCGTCAGACCAAAGGCCAGTGACACACCCAACAAACCAATCCCGACTTCCGGGAACGCCGCCGCCAGGACCGCACTGCCACAACCCCCGAGAACCAGCCAGAACGTGCCGAAGAACTCGGCTCCATATGCCTTCATCCTTGAAATCCTCCACAATCGGCGAGACCCGAACTGCCGTACCTTGATGTCGGCGGCATTGTGCCCATATATAGCCTGCGTGACCAGAAGTACTGAATCGGACCGCGCGCTGGCGCACCGTCATCATCAGAACTACCCTGCGCCCGCGTTTCTGGCCGGAAATCCCGCGCCAACGCCCCAATTCCCTACTGCAAGAGGCTGCGCCCGTTGAAGATCCGCAACGTCGCCATCATCGCCCATGTCGATCACGGCAAGACCACCCTGGTCGACCAGATCCTGCGCCAGTGCAACGCCTTCCGCGAACACGAGGTGGTCGCCGAGCGCGTCATGGACTCCAACGACCTCGAGCGCGAGCGCGGCATCACGATCACGGCCAAGAACTTCGCCGTGCACTATGGCGATACGCGGATCAACCTGATCGACACGCCGGGCCATGCCGACTTTGGCGGTGAGGTCGAGCGCGTGCTCAAGATGGCCGACGGTGTGCTGCTGCTGGTCGACGCCTTCGAGGGTCCGATGCCGCAGACGCGCTTCGTCCTGCAAAAGGCGCTCGGCCTGGGCCTGAAGCCACTCGTGGTGATCAACAAGATCGACCGCGGACAGGCACGCCCGCACGAGGTGCTCGACGAGGTCTTCAACCTCTTCCTCGAGCTCGAGGCCACCGACGACCAGCTCGAATTCCCGGGTGTCTACGCCGCCGGCCGCGACGGCTGGGCCACGGCCGAACTCGAGGACGAGCGCAAGGACCTCAAGCCATTGATGGACATGATCATCGAGCACCTGCCCGGCCCGAAAGTCACCGAGGGCCCTTTGCAGATGCTCGTTGCCGCGATGGGCCACAGCGACTTCATCGGCCGCATCGGCATTGGCCGCGTCGAGCGCGGCTCACTGAAGGTCCGCGACCAGGTCAAGCTGCTCAAACGCGACGGCACGCAGGTACGCACGCAGGTCAAGCAGCTCTTCGTCTTCGACAACCTGGGCAGCAAGGAAGTCACGGAGGTCTCCTGCGGTGACATCTGCTCGGTGGTTGGCCTGGACAGCGTCGACATCGGCGACACCATCGCCGACCCGGAGCACCCCGAGCCCCTGCCCATCATCGCCATCGACGAACCCACACTCTCGATGGCCTTCATGGTCAACGACAGCCCCTTCTACGGGCAGGACGGCAAGTACGTCACCAGCCGTCAGATCCGTGAACGCCTGTGGCGTGAGGCCGAGCGCGACGTCGCCCTGCGCGTGCAGGACGGCGCCACGGCCGACACCTTCAAGGTGAGCGGCCGCGGCATCCTGCACCTGTCGATCCTCATGGAGACGATGCGCCGCGAGGGCTACGAGTTCATGGTCGGCCAACCGCAGGTGATCTATAAGGAAATCGACGGCAAGAAGGTCGAGCCGGTCGAGACACTCACCGTCGATATCCCGACCGACCTCGCAGGCACGGTGATCGAATACGCGGGCAGCCGCCGCGGCGAGATGCTCGATATGTCCCCGGTCGAGGGCAACCGCACGCACATCACCTTCCACATCCCTTCGCGCGGTCTGATCGGATTCCGCGGCCGCATGTTGCAGGCCACCGGCGGCGAGATCGTCATGCACCATCGCTTCTACGAGTACGAGTACTTCAAGGGCAGCATCCCCGAGCGCCAGACCGGCAGCATCATCAGCATGGCCAAGGGCGGCGTGGTGGCCTTTGCACTGGACGCACTGCAGGACCGCGGCACCTTCTTCGTCGCGCCCGGCGACGAGGTCTACACGGGCCAGGTGCTGGGCGAGAACAACAAGGACGATGACCTGGTCGTCAACGCACAGAAGGCCAAACAACTCACCAATATGCGCGCCTCGGGCACCGACCGGAAGATGAAGATCGCCCCGCCGATCCGCCTCTCGCTCGAAGAAGCGCTCGAGTACATCAACAACGACGAATACGTCGAGATCACGCCCCACCACATGCGGCTGCGCAAGTCCCTGCTCGACGAAAACGACCGCAAGCGGGCGGCGAAGCAGAAGATGTCGACGGACTAGACTGCCGTTTCGCCGCCCCCTTCGAACTGCTACACTCCCTGCAACTCTCTCATGGAGACTTCAGGGTGACCCGGCATGCAGACCCAATCGCACTGGCCGTCCAGACCCGGATCTGGCGGGAGAAGTCCCCGGGCGAGAAAATCCTTCTGACTGCCCGGCTCTGGATGCAAGCCCGCGCTCTCAAACTGGCCGTAGTCCGACAGCGCCACCCGGAGTGGGATGCCGCGCGTGTAGAAGCGGCCGTTCGGGAGGCGATGCATGGAGGGCGGGCCTGATCTCTACGCCGTTTTTCTCCAACGGCTGGAAGACCTCGAGCTGCCCTACTTCGTGACAGGCTCGGTGGCGAGTAGCGCCTGGGGCGAACCCCGGTTTACGCAGGATCTGGATCTGGTACTTTCGCTCCCTGCTACTGCTGTCCCCTCATTGATCCAGGCCTTTCCGCCAGACCTCTTCTACGTACCTCCGCAGGAGTCTCTGCTCGCGGAAGCGGCGCGCAGCGAGGGCGGCCATTTCAATCTCATCCACCACGAGACCGGGATTCGCGCCGACGTCTACCTTTCCGACGACGATCCTCTCCACACCTGGGCATTCGATCACCGCTGCCACATCGAACTGAGTCCGGATCTCTCGGTGTGGCTCGCCCCGCCTGAGTACGTGATCGTGCGCAAGCTCGAGTACTTCGCCGAGGGCGGTGGCGAAAGACACATTGGAGACATCCGCGCAATGATCGCGGTTCTTGGCCCACGCCTTGATTCCGATGTGCTGCACGACTGGATCACGCGCCGGAAACTCGGCGCGCAGTGGAAACGCATAGGGGATGGCTGAACCAGGCCTTGCCGGCTGATCTAGACCGACGCACCATCTCCGCATGCACCGCCTCCTGCGCAACCTCGGCCCCGGTCTGCTGCTCGCCGCCACTTCGATCGGCGGCAGCCACATCGCCCTGGCCCCCACGGCTGGCGCACGCTACGGCTACGCGCTGCTGTGGCTGGTGATCCTGGCCCACCTGCTCAAGTACCACGCCTTCGAGTTCGGTCCGCGCCTGGCGCTCGGCGCGCAGATGTCGCTGCTGGAGGGCTACCGCCGTCTGCCCGGTCCGCGCAACTGGGCGTTGTGGCTCGGAATGATCGACATGTGCCTGGAGAGTGTGGGCGTGCTGGCTGCGGTCGCGGGATTCACGGCTTCGATTCTTGCCGCTGCCTTCGGTGGTTCCACACCACCGTGGACAGTCGTCGTCGTGGCCGCCGCCGCCGCGATGCTCTTCGTCGGTCGCTATCGTCTGCTCAGCCTGGCCACCGCGCTGATGCTGCTCGGCCTGTCGATCGGGACGATCATCGCCTTCCTGAGCGCCCCACCAGCACCGGCCGAGATTGGCCGCGGCCTGGTACCGAGCCTCCCCTCCGGCAGCCTGCTCCTGATGGCCGCGATCCTCGGCTGGATGCCGACGGGGATCGGTGTCTCGATCTGGCACTCGCTCTGGCTGCGCGAGGATCCCCGCTTTCTGCCCGACCCCACGTTGACTCCCGGCAGCCGGGAAGCCCACTCCGACAAACTGAGGAAGTTCCGACGCGGCATACGTGACATGCGGATCGGTTATCTGCTCTCCGCCGTCCTCGCGGTGATGTTCCTTGGCCTCGGTGCGGCGGTACTGCGACCGGCCGGGCTGGTGCCCGAGGGCGTGGATACCGCCCTCACGCTCAGCCGTATCTACACCGAACGCCTGGGTGCCTGGATGCAGCCGGTGTTTCTCGTGGTTGCCTTCAGCGCGATGTTCTCGACCACCTACACGGTGATGGACGGTATGCCGCGCACGCTGACCGCGGCCTGGCGACACATCCGAGACGAGCGAGATGCAGACCGTGGTGACCGCGGGCGCCTGTACTGGATCTGTCTGGGAGCGATGGCCGTCGGCTCGCTCGGGATCGTCGCCGTGGTCAGCGATCCAATCCGCCTGATCACGGTGCTTGCGGCGGTGACCTTCCTGTTCAGTCCGCTCTGGTTCGTGCTCAACACGTGGTGCGTGCGCAAGTTCGTGACCGACCCGCAGATGCGACCATCGATGGGCGCATTGATCATGGCCGTCCTGGGAATCGTGTTCATGCTGGGGACGGCGGGCCTGCTTATCTACACAGAACTATTGCGCCCGATGCAGGGTGCGTAGACGCGCACGCTGGCCCGTGCCATAGTCCGCGCATGTTTTCGGGCAGCTCCAGACGCTGGATTTACGGCGGCACCGCGATATACCTGGCGATCCTGGTGGTCGTCGTGGCCGGGTTGTTGCTGCTCTATCGCGGCGCACGCGACCGGCTTGACCAGTCGCTTGGCGAACGCCTCAGCGCCATCGCGCTCACGACCACACAACTCGTCGACGCCAGCCGCATCGAGACCTGGAGCGTGGATCCGGAAGAGCCCATCGACCTGCTCTGGCTCACGACACGTCTTGAAGAGATCCGCAGGTCCAACGATCTGGCCGAACTCAGCCTCTGCGACACGCGCTCATTCGTCCTGGTGTCGGCCAGCAACCGCATCGCGCGCGGCGAACTGAATACATTCTGGGACCTGAGCCGCACCTCGGTCGACCTTGCCCTGGCCGGATTTACAGCGGCGTCGCACCTCTATCGATCCGGTGCGCTGCATCAGCAATCCGCGCATGCGCCGGTCTTCGACAGCGATGGCGAGGTGGTCGCTGTCGTGAGCGCCGACGCCGCGGTCGACTTCTTTGACACGCTGGACACCCTACGCGATGGCGCGATCACCACGGGCGGGATCGTGGTCGCATTCCTGCTGGTCTCGGGTCTGGCCATCGCGCGCCTGCTGCGCGCACAGGAGCAATATCGCGCTGCGATGGTGCGCCAGGAAGAACTGGCCGCGATGGGCCGCATGACGGCTGGCATCGCGCACGAGATTCGCAACCCGCTGGGCGTGATCCGCGGCACGGGGCAACATCTCAAGCGGCGCCTGGCCGAGGCCGGAATCGACGATCCGATGGCCGACTTCATTCCCGAAGAGGTCGACCGCCTGGACCGGATCCTCGGCGGCTACCTCGCATTCGGCAGCGGCCATGACCTGGCGCACGAACTGCTCGACCTGGCCGAAGTGGTCGATCGCACCGTACGACTGATGGAGAACGAGCTGGTGGCGGACGGAATCAAGATAGTCAGTTCCGCGTCGGAACTGATGATTCGTGGCGATCGGCAGAGGTTGCAGCAGGTGTTGATGAATCTGATCCTGAACGCGCGTGATGCGATGGATGGCGGCGGGATGGTTGAGATCGCGGGGGGGAGCGAGATCTCGGGCGCGGCGAGCGCAGGCGCGGCTGGCACGCGCCCAGGCACTCGCGCACGCACCGGCCAGATTACCCTGACCGTCACCGACGAAGGTCCCGGCATCGATGGCGACGGCGAGTCGCTCTTCACCGCCTTCCACACGAGCAAGGAAAAGGGCAGCGGCCTGGGCCTGGCCCTCTCGCGCCAGATTGTCGAGGCGCACGGCGGCACGCTCACACTGCGATCGCGCACGGATCGTGCAGGGGCCATAGCCACGCTCATACTTCCCGCAGCCGGTAGCGAGGCCTGAAATGGCGCGGATTCTCCTCGTCGACGACGAACCCAGAATGGTGCTGTTGCTCGAGTCCTCACTGCAGGCGCGCGGGCACGAGACGGTCGGGCTGTATGACGGCCAGTCGGCGTTGGCTCAATTGGACAAGGCAAGCTTCGACGTAGTGATCACCGACCTGCGCATGGCACCGGTCGATGGCATGGCGGTGATTGAGGGAGCGGCGAGCCGTGCGCCCGGCACGCCGGTCGTGGTGCTCACCGCGCATGGCGAGATCAACACGGCGGTCGCGGCCCTACGCGCGGGAGCCTTCCACTACCTCACCAAGCCGGTCGACTTCGAGGAGGTCGCCCGCGTGGTCGATCTCGCGCTCGATGCCCCGATCGTGCCACGCCTGAGCGGCGCACCCAGCGGCACACCTCCACGCGGCTTCGTCGGCGAATCGGCGGCCACGAAGAAGCTCCTCGACCTGATCGCCCGCGTCGCCCCGAGTGACGCCACGGTCCTGATCCGCGGCGAGAGCGGCTCGGGCAAGGAACTCACGGCACGCGCGATCCACGACCAGAGTTCGCGCGCCAGCCAACCGTTCGTCGCCGTCAACTGTGCTGCGATCACCGAAAGCCTGCTCGAGTCCGAGCTCTTCGGTTACCGCAAGGGAGCCTTCACAGGGGCCGATTCCGACCGCGAGGGGCTATTCGAGGCAGCCGGCGGAGGGACGGTTTTCCTGGACGAGATCGGCGAGGCGCCGATGAGCGTGCAGGCCAAGCTGCTGCGCGTGCTCGAAGAGCGCAAAATCTCGCGCGTCGGCGATCCCGTCGAACGCGAGGTCGACGTGCGCGTGATCGCGGCATCGAACCGGCCGCTGGATGTTGCCGCACGCGAAGGTCGCTTCCGCGAGGATCTCTATTACCGCCTCGCGGTGTTCCCGGTCGACGTACCCGCGTTGCGCGAGCGCACCGAAGACATCGACGTACTCTACGGTCACTTCCTCGCGCGCCTGGGACGCGATCGCACAGCGGTGCCAACCGAGTCCGCATCGCGCATGCGGCGGCATGGCTGGCCCGGCAACGTGCGCGAGCTGCGCAACGTCGTCGAACGCGCACACATCCTCGCCGGCCAGGATGCCATCGCGGACGAACACATCATCCTGGAGTCCGGCACTGCCACAGCCGGAGCCGCCTCCCTGGATCTCGACGACAACGCACGCGCTCTGATCCTTGAGGCACTCGAACGCGCCCAGGGCAACAAGACCCGCGCCGCGGAACTGCTGGGCATCACGCGCCGCACCCTCTACTCGCGGCTCAAGCTGCTCGGCATGGAGGACGAAGTCGAGTGATGTACCTGCAGGTACGCCAGCGCTCGCGCAGGAGCGCCGACGGCATCAGATGTCCGCTTTATGGACACCGTAACCGCTTGTTACAATGTGACTTATGCGATCTATACTTGCATGGCACAAGCGCTGCACTGCAACGGGTGACCGCGGCGGATTCCGCCGCCCCCCTGTCGGGATGAGAGACGCCATGCGCAAGCACACGAACACAATCCTGATCACTCTGCTGCTCGTCTTCGCGGGCGGAGTCTTCGCTGACAGCGCGCAGGCCCAGAGCGTCACCGATCGCCTTGAGGCCTACATCCAGCAAACGGGCGAAATGCTGCGGCATGCCGCCGACCTGGTCAGCGACGCGCCCAACCCGCGTTCAGTGCGCATCCTCGAGCAGGCCCGCCTCGACCACCAGCGCTCGATCAAGCTGGCCCAGTCCGACCAACCCAAGATGGCCTTCGCCCATTCCGAACGCGCGCGTCAGGGCGCTCGCCAGGCCGGGCGAATCGCACGCGAGTTGTCGGGCGATACCGAGCGCCTGCAGCGCCGCCTCGAACGCTACATGGAGTTGCGCGAACGCGTCGGCGAGCGCGTGCACGAATCCGGTGACGAGCGCGCCCTGCGCTTCCTGCGCGAGTCCGAGTCCCAGGCCCGCCGCGCCCGCGAACTGCAGAAGCAGGGCGACATCGCCCTGGCCCTGCAAGTGCTCGAGGGTGCCGAAGACCTGCTCGGCCGCGCCGCACGCATCGCCTTCGAGGAAGGCGGCAAGGACCGCTTTGAACGCGAACTCGAGCGCACGCGGGTCTTCGTCGAACGCATCTCCAACGAACACGGCAACGACCCCCACGCCGCTGACCTGCTGACCAGCGCAAAGATGGCGCTGCGCCGTGCCGAAGAGGCCGCTGCACAGGGCCACCTGGTGCGGGCACTGAAGTCGCTGCAACTCGCGCGTCGCCTGGCCAGCCGTGCCGCCGCTCCCGACGAGCGCCTGGACGAGGCCGCGATCGAGCGACAGATCGAGCGCTTTGACCAGAGAATGGAACGCGTATCAACAAGGGTGCGCGATTCGGGATCAGACAGGGCCGGGCAGGTGCTTCAGCGCGCGCTGCAACATCGTGAACGTGCAGCGTCCCTGCTCGACCAGGCCAAACTCGAACCCGCCCTGCGCCAGATCAAGGCCGGTCTGGACCTGCTTGCCGCAGCCGATGATCTGGCCGGCTGAGCAACGTAAGGGCCGCCTGCGGACAGCCCCCCTCTGGGGGGCTTTCTGCGTTTTCATGACTGGCGCAGTCTGCCTGGCTGGCGCGCTCTGCATGGCTGGCGGCGCCGCGAGCACCGCGCACGCCGGATCGAACTGGGACTTCCCGCTCTCCAGCGGCTACGACATCTACGTGCACGATTACTTCCTGGCCGAGTCCGACACCACCGAGGTCATCCAGGAGTTCAACTTCACGGCCGCGGCCAACGGTTCCTCGGAATTCTCGGCCCGCAACCGCTGGTTCATGCGCGCCGGTCTCTCCGGCGGCACCGAACTCTACCGCCAGTCGCTGGACACGGGCTTCCGCCTGCGCAACAAAGAACGACACGAGTGGCTGCGCGGTGACTTGCTGATGCTGGCGCGCCAGTTCCGCGAAGGCAGCGAGTACAGCCTCAGCAGCAACAACCACGAAGGCCGGATGACCGGCGCACTCAGCCCCTGGACAACCGACAACATGGCTGTCGAGTTGCGCGCCCGTGGCCGCTACGTCAATTACGAGCGCCCGTCCACACTCGAGGTCGATTACGTGGACGGCTCGGCCGGCGCATACCTTCGCTCGCCCAGCCGCAGCTTCCGCACCTGGCGCGTGGGTGGCCTCTACACCGCGCGCGACTATCCCGATTCGGGGGCAATCGACCGCGAGGGCTTCATTCTCGAAGGCGACTACGATCACGGCAGGCTCGAAGGGGTGCTACGCGCCTACCATCGCAGCGAACGTCGCAACATCGCCGATCCGGACGCCCGCCCCTCAGCCTGGTTCCACTGGACTGAGCTCGACACCGCGCACCCCACCTCGCGCGCCGAAGTTGTATTGCGCGCCAGCAGCGAGGTCTGGGACTACGACGAGGCAAGCGGCGCCTGGTACGACTCCTGGCAGCTCGGTGGCCAGGCCGGCGCGCGCTGGGGCGACCCGTTGAACACCCGGGTGGAAACGCTGATCACCGCCGAACACCTGGAAGCCGGCGACGAACCGGAGACCTACTGGCAGACCGGACTGCGCGTCGGCGCCGAGACACTCAAACCGGAACTCTCTGGCTCGATCTCGATCGAGGTCGGCCGACGCTGGTACCGCAACAGCACGGACGACCCCGACAGCTTCGCCCTCGAGTACACGGACTACAGCTACCTGGCCTTCTGGCTGATGGGCAACTGGATGATCAACGAGCACTTCTCGGTCGACGTCACCGCGAACTTCGAACCCGAGAGCCACACCGAGCAGGACGACAACATCACGCTCGGCTACGGCTCGCTGCGCCTGGTCTGGCGCCCCTGATCGTACGCGCTGTACCTCTGCGTACAACACGCAGGACGGTCGCACCCACCTAAGTCACTGTGTTACAATACTTTGAAGCTATCAGCGTGCTGGCCCTGCGCGTGCATTGCCACGGGGTATGAATTCAATCACCCCGCCTGGAGGACAATCGATGAACAAGCTCCGCCACCTCTCGCTCTGGACACTCGCGTTGGTCCTCGTCGTGGCCTTCACCGGCTGCAGCGACGATGTGACTAATCCGACTGAGGGCCCGACCGACACGTCGGCCGCCTCCGATGACTTCAACGCCATCGATCTCGATCTCCCCGACGGCGGCCTGACGCCAACGGACGAAAACGTTGCCTTCGGCGATCCCTTCCTGATGCAGGAAGACGCCCGCGAGGCTGCAGAACTCTATGACGACGCCCTGCTCGCCGACCCCGAGGTCGCGCGCATGGTCGCCGAGTGCGACTCCACGGACGGCGGACGCCCGCACCGCCGCAGCTACTTCCTGCGTATGGTCTGGGGCAACCTCGACGGCCCGGTCGACGAGACCACCGGCGAAGTGATCGACGTCGCCCGTGTCGACTGGTCCGGCGCCCTGCAGGTCGACCGCGGCGTGGTCATCGTGCGCCGCCTGATCCGCTTCGAGCGCGGCGTCGACTCGATCACGCGCCCGCGTCCGGACCGCCAGACGGTCGAGTGGACGAGCTATACCGGCGGCCACTTCGACGGCCTGCTGCTGCAGATCATCGAGCCAATGGACCGCCTGGAAGACTCGCTCGCGCCCGACCAGGCCAACGTGGTGCGCGTGAAGACGCAGCAGTTCTCGGCCGAGTTCAACACCACCGACCTGCCCGGCATGGACCGCACCGCCGATCTCGGCGACGCCGGCTCCATCCATATGACCGGCTTCGAGCACAACGGCCGCCTGGCCTGCCCGCGCGGCTTCATGGCCGGCATCTGGCGCATGGCGCCGACGGACGAGCTCTCGGTCGAACCCGCGCAGGAACGCGGCATCTTCCGCGGCCGCTGGGTCAACATCCTCGGCACCACGCGCGGCTACATGATGGGCGCCTACGGCCTGAACGACGACGGCGAGCGCGTATTCCGCGGCAAGTTCATCACCCGCAACGGCAAGTTCGGCGGATTCCTGCACGGCAGCTGGGCCCCGTCCGATGAGCCCGGTCGCGGCAACTTCCGCGGCCAGTGGGTGAGCAAGTCGCACGACCTCGAAGGCGTGTTCGGCGGCCGCTACAAGCACGCTGGTGATCGGCCGGGCGGGTTCTTCCAGGGACGCTGGACCGCAAATTGTGATCGGGATGCGGTGGACGAACTGGAGCGGTAGGGACCGCTGCCACATGGCATGTGATTCAGTTGGGCCAGGGCCCCGTCGCGGATGCGGCGGGGCTTTGGTGTCGGAGTGGTTGGTGTCGGGGCTGCTTGGTGTCGGGAGTGGTTGGTGCCAGGGCGGGCGGTGTCGGGGGCGGGCGTGGCGTGCGTGCGATGTGGG
>Ga0164313_10004098_pt1 | contig 13022 bp, 8 predicted proteins | sample GuaBasSedimGuay4_FD_113735 | JGI IMG/M metagenome (GOLD analysis project Ga0164313, IMG submission 113735) | Subseafloor sediment microbial communities from Guaymas Basin, Gulf of California, Mexico - Guay4, Core 4569-4, 0-3 cm | ecosystem: Environmental > Aquatic > Marine > Hydrothermal vents >... | reverse complement strand
TTCCCGTTGACGCAGGCCACGCTCCAGATGATGGGCAGGGTCTCTGCATTGGTGAGCATGTTGTTGATGTCGGATACGCTGAAGCCGGAGGTCGACCACGCAGTCTCGGAGCCGTGGCCGATGTACAGACCGAGGGACTTTCCGGCGTTGATGGATCCCGACACCGCCGACGAGGACGGACTGTGGTAGAGCTGCTCGAACTCGGTGAAGTGGTAGGCCGGGGTCAGAAGATCGTCGCGCAGGAGATCTATCCGCTGCCAGTCGGCATACGACGTACCGCCGGTGTCATCACCGGCAACGCCGAAGGCCTTGGCGTACCAGGCACCGGCCGAGCCGGTGTCGGGCCAGCGCTCGTAGTCGAGGATCTTGTTGACCTGGATGGTCACCTGCTCCCCGGACTGGGCCGATATCCGCGAGATGGTCGCATCGGGCCTGTTGTCGGCGCCCTCGAGCTTGGTGTAGCAGGGGTCACAGGCGGCGCCCTCGTTGACGCCGGTCAGCGTCGGGATCTGCTGCGCATCGCCGACGAGAATGATCCAGGTCAGACCCTCGGGCTCGTCGTACAAAGATTGGATATAGGTCTTGATCTGAGCGGCGGTCGAACCGGCGGCTGATACCGGTACCAGCGACGTCGGGTAACCGACCAGGGTTTCCCAGTCGGCCAACGGTTGCGCTTCGTCGATGAAGGCATCGTCGGCAATGATTACCAGCCGGCCGATCTCGACGAACGGGATGTACCGCCCTCGAGCCACATCGTAGTTGATGGCGTGGAGCCGTGCGACCGCGTCGAAGAGCCCGGTCAGAGGACGATCGGGCCCAACACGAGGATTGTCGCCGTTGGGCAGATCAACTACCCGGAACCAGGCTTCTTCAACAACCACCAGGGTGTTGGTGTCGGGCTGCCAGTGGGCCGCTGGGATCCGTAGCGCCTGCCCGCGGATGGGCCCGGCGATGTACGGCCGATCGACCCAGGCGTTGGCGGTCGGAAAGCGGGAGGAACCACCGTAGATCTTGTCGTCGAAGACCCAGGGGATGGTGGCGGGGTCGGTGCCACGATCGAAATGGCCCTTCGACGGCGCGACACCTGCGACGCCATGGGCGTCGAGATCAATCTCGCGGAGTTTGACGTCCACCAGTTCGAGGGCGATCCCACCGGTCCGGTCGAGCAGGTACTCGCTGCTCAGATAGGGCAGTGAAGGCAGACCGTAATCCATGAGATTGTGGCCTCCGGGCACCCGTATGACCGCCCAGTCGGCGCCGTCAATTTCGATCCGGTCGAGCCGCACCTCGGCGACCTGGAGATGAAGAACCTCGTGTTCCTGCACCTCGAGATCGAGACCTGTCGTGGACGGGGTGAGCGAAATCACCTCGGAGGCATCCACCATTGTCCATCCAGCGAGCACCAGTAACACCACCAACACCAGTCTGCTTGCACGGGTCATCGAGTCCTCCGAAACGAGCGATCGAGTGGTCACAGTATCACCCAAGTTCTTTTGAAGCAATAAATTAAGACATATTCTCAATTAGACCGTGACAGCAATCACACCGGCCCCGTGTACCATGGCGCCATGACAAGGATTCACGTGCGATCAGCACACGGCGTCTACGTGACGATTGTCCGACCGGGAAGCCTCGACCGACTGGATGAGGTCCTCGCAGGTGAGAGGCTCGCCCATCCTCGCTCCGTCGTTACCGACGCCACGGTCGGACCACTCCACGGGCGCAGGGTGGCCGATTCTCTCGGGCTGGAAACTTTGGAGCTCCCCGGCGGCGAGACCCACAAGAACTGGACAACCGTCGAGAAAATTTTCCGCCATTGGCTCGGCACGGGCCTCGACCGGGGCAGTTCGGCGATTGCCATCGGCGGCGGGATCATCACCGACACCGTCGGTTTTGCCGCCGCCGCATACCTTCGAGGCATCGCATGGATTGCCGCACCCACGACCCTGCTCGGGATGGTGGATGCAGCCGTCGGCGGCAAGACCGGAGTCAACCTGGCGGAGGGCAAAAACCTCGTCGGTTCCTTCTGGCCCCCACGTCTCGTCATTGCCGACACCGGCACCCTGGCCACCCTGCCCGAACGCGAGCTCCGTGCCGGTCTCGCCGAGGTGGTCAAGGCCGCCTGGATCAGCGACCACACGCTCTTCGAACTGCTGCCGGGAGCGACGGAGCTCAACTACGCCGCACTGCCACCCGATGCTTGGGAGACCTTGGTCGCGCGGTCGGTTGCCATCAAGGCTGAGATTGTCAATGCCGACGAGCGCGAGTCCGGTCGCCGCAAGGCCCTCAATCTCGGTCACACGATGGGTCACGCCCTCGAAGCGGCCACCCGCTACGAGCGGTTTCTCCACGGCGAGGCGGTGGCTTGGGGCCTCGAGACCGCCGCGATCCTCGGCCGACGCCGAGGGCTGCTCTCCAAAGAGGGAGAGAGCCTCCTTCGCACGACTACCCAGCGATTGGGCGACCGTCCCGAGATTGCCGACCTCGACGCCGAGGCTGTCTGTGCCTACATCGCGGTGGACAAGAAGCGCGACGCCGAAGGGATCGCGTGGGTCCTGCCCACCGATGACGGGGTCGTCCTCGACCAGCGGGTCGAGACAGCGGAAGCGGTCGAGGTTCTGCGGGAGCTGCAGAAAAGTTGAACCGCAAAGGCGCAGAGAACACGAAGTCGTCGCATCCATCGCGGACCACAGATCACACAGATGGACACAGATATGAGTCATCGCACCATCGCAGTTTGCCCGCAGATCACGCAGATAGACGCAGATTCCATCGCAGAAGCTATTTGCTCCGTCGCATCCTTGGTTGCGTGAAGCGATCAACACCTGATGGGGTTGCTGTAGGATGGTTGGCCCATGAGCACGAACCCTTCTGATGTGACCCGATCCGGCCCGCCGATGGTCGAGCGTTTGCCCTACGAACCCGAGGCCGAACGCGCCGTTCTCGGCGCCATCCTCCTCGATCCCAGCGCGCTGCTCATGGTCATCGAGAAGGTCCGCGATGAAGAGTTCTACATCGAGGCCCACCGTCTCATCTACGCCACGTGCCTCGCGCTCCACGAACGCGGTCAGGCGGTGGATCTCCTCACGGTGACCAATTACCTCCGCGAGCAGGGCCAGCTCGAAAGGGTCGGCGGCGCGTCCTATCTCTCGTCCATGGTCGACGCCCTGCCGGACGTCGCCAACGTCACCCACTACGGTGAGATCGTCCACGACAAGTCGGTCAAACGACGGCTCATCGTCGCCGCTCAGAAAATCCTCACGACCTGTTCGATGGACCACGGGGAAGCCCGTGAGGCCGTGGAGTCCGCCCAGCGCGATGTCTACAATATCGCCGAGGACACCCTCGCCGGCGGCCTGCAGCACATCCGCGGTCTCGCCGAGACCGAGCTCCAGAACATTGAAGAAAGCCGGTCGACGGGCTCTTCACTCACCGGGATCGACACCGGTTTCGTCCGACTCAACGAACTCACCTCGGGCCTGCAGAGCAAGGATCTGGTGATCCTAGCAGGTCGTCCGTCCATGGGGAAAACCTCACTCGGCGTCAACGTCTGCACCCACGCCGCTCTCCGCACCGAAAAAAAAGTGGCGATCTTTTCACTCGAGATGTCGGCCCAACAGCTCGTCCGCCGCATGCTATCGGCCGAAGGCCGAGTGGACCAAAAGCGGCTCTCCGGCGGCTACCTTGCCAAATCCGACTGGCCCAAGCTCGAGATGGCGGCACAGGCACTCCAGGACGCCAACATCTGGGTCGACGACTCCCCCGGTATCACGGTGCTCGAGCTGTCGGCGAAGGCACGCCGGCTCAAGACTGAGCAGGGGCTCGATCTGGTGATGGTGGACTATCTCCAGCTGATGTCGGGTGGTTCGCGTTTTTCCAGCCGGAACGAGGAAGTTTCGGCCATCTCTCGCGGTCTGAAGGCCATCGCGAAGGACCTCGACGTGCCGTTGCTGGTGCTCTCCCAGCTCAGCCGGCAACCCGAGCGCCGTGGTGGCGACCACCGGCCGCAGCTGTCGGATCTTCGTGAAAGTGGAAGCATTGAGCAAGATGCGGACGTCGTGATGTTCATCCTTCGACCATCGGTCTACGATCGTGAAGTCGAGGATCCCCGCAAGGCCGAGCTCATCATCGCCAAGCAGCGCAACGGCCCCATCGGTGACATCGACCTCGTCTTCCAGCACGAGTTCACCCGCTTCGAGAACGCGGACACCTCTCATCGTGAGGGCGACGCCCCGTGGTAAATCCGTTCGGTTGAGTCCGTGGCAACCAAAGACACCATCTTCTTTTGTACCGATTGCGGCCACGAGACGAGCAAGTGGCTCGGCCAGTGCCCCGGATGCGGTGCGTGGAACAGCTTCGCCGAGGAGCCCAAGGCGCCCAGGACTAGCCGCAAACGGACCTCGAAAACTCCCCTCCGGCGCGGCGCCGGCGCCGTGCCCATCACCGAGGCCGCCGCCGTGGCCACCTCGCGCACACCCACCGGGCTCGACGGAGTTGACCGCGTCCTCGGTGGCGGTCTGGTTCCGGGATCTCTGGTGCTGGTGGCCGGCGAACCCGGGGTCGGCAAGTCAACCCTTCTGCTCCAGGTGGCTGCCGCCACGGCGGCCAATCGCGGACGGGTCATCTATGTGACCGGTGAGGAGTCGTCAGAACAGGTCGCACTGCGCGCGCGCCGCATCGGTGGTCTCGAACCAGAGCTCTTGCTGCTGCCCGAGACCTCCTGCGAGGCGGTTATGGCCCAGCTCGAGGGAAGCTCGCCCCACCTCATCGTGGTGGATTCGATCCAGACACAGACCTGTGAGGACCTCGACGCCGTCGCCGGCTCGGTGAGCCAGGTTCGCCAGGTGGCTGCTTCCTTCCAGCATCTCGCCAAGACCCGCGGGATCCCAGTGATCCTCGTCGGCCACGTCACCAAGGAGGGTCACATAGCCGGTCCCAAGCTGCTCGAGCACCTGGTGGACGTGGTGCTCTCCCTCGAGGGCGAACCGGGGCACGATCTGCGCGTACTGAGAGCCGGAAAGAACCGCTTCGGAACGGTGGCCGAAATCGCCCTCTACTCCATGACCGAACGCGGTCTCGAAGGCGTTAAGAACCCATCGGCGTGGCTGCTTGAGGATCGCCGAAAAGGAGTCCCTGGATCCGTCGTTGCCGCAGCTTTGGAAGGCACGGCGCCGCTCCTCGTCGAGGTTCAAGCACTCGCAACGCCATCCGCCCTGGGTATGCCTCGGCGGGTGCCCCACGGCTTCGACGGCTCGCGCCTCGCCCTGCTGGTTGCAGTCATCGAACGATACGCCGGGGTCCGTTTCACCGACCGCGACATCTTCCTCAATCTCGTCGGCGGGCTGTCCCTTCGGGAACCCGCCCTCGATCTCGCCGTTGCCGCTGCTATGATCTCGTCGGCGGCGGATCGACCGATTCCCACAAACCTCGTGGTCTTCGGCGAGGTCGGGCTTCTGGGTGAGGTTCGTGCGGTGAGCCGGACCGCCGTGAGGGTCCGCGAGGCCGCGGCCCTGGGCTTCGAGCGGGTCGCACTGCCGGCACGAGACGCCGATGCCGATCTTCCACTGCCAACGATACCGATCGAATCGGTCTCGGATCTGGTTGGGCTGCTCTCTTAACCCGCCCTTTTATTAAACCGCGAAGACGCCAAGTACGCAAAAAGGATAAAATGATGGAGGGACGAAAGCCCCTCCATCTGTTTATTACCTTTGCGCTCTTAGCGTCTTTGCGGTGAAAAAATCCGGCCGTCAGTCCTCACCGGACTCCGGTGCAGCCGCCTGGTAGATCTCCGTGAACATGGCGTAGAAGGCCATGGCCGGTTGGAGCTGGGCGAGCGCGATCTGATCATTGACCGTGTGCGAGTGGAGCTCGTCGGCCGGCCCGAAACCAACGGTCGGGATGTCGAAAAGCCCGGCCGTGGCGCACCCACTGGACGAGAACTTCGAGCGGTGCATCCGTGGTTTCCTCCCGAGGACCTGTTGGGCGGTCGCGATGGCCGCAACAACGGCCGCACCGTCAACCGGAGTTTCCCAGGCTGGGAAAACCTTGTCGGTGGGATAGGCAAAACCACGCCAGGAGGGCTGGTTGTAGTCGAGCAGTTTGACCTCGGCATCAACGGCCTGCACCGCGGCCAGCTCGTCAATCTCGGCAATGGCGCCCTCCGGGGTCTCGCCGATGGTCAATCGGCGATCAATGTGAATCCGACTCTCGTCGGGGATCGCAGTCAGCGACGGTGACTGCGATGTGAACTCGGTGACCGCGATGGAACCACGCCCCAGGGTCGGGTGGTCGGTCGTGAGGTTGCCGTGGAGCTCGGCCAGGGAGTCGACGATGGGGCTCATGAGGTAGATGGCGTTCTTGCCCCGATCCGGCTGCGATCCGTGGGTAGATACTCCTCGCGCCGTGACCTCGATTTCCATCCGGCCCCGCTGGCCGAAACAGACTCCAAGGTGGGAGGGCATGGAAACCACCACAGCCTCGGGCCGGAGGTCCGTCTCATTCACCAGGTACTGCCACGCAAGGCCTACGCAATCTTCACCGTTGACGGTCGCCGTGACCCAAACCGAGAAGTCGTCCGGTAGACCGATCCTGGCCGCCAATGCAACACCGTGGACCACCGCCGCGAGGCCTCCTTTCTGGTCCGACGCCCCACGACCGAAGAGGATGCCACCGGAGACGACACCTCGGAACGGGTCGTACTTCCAGTGCGTCGGGTTACTGATTCCCACCGTGTCAATGTGGGCATCAAAGGCCAGCACTCGAGGCCCGCTGCCGAAACGGCCGAGAACGTTGCCCATCTCGTCGATGTGAACATCTCGGTAGCCCAGCTTCTCCATTTCCAGCATGACCCGCTCGCAGGCCAGTCGCTCTCCACGGCTCGGCGACGGGATGGTCACAAGATCCCGAAGGAACTCGATGCATTCCGGGGCGGCCTCTTCAGCCAATCGAAAAGTGTGCGCCGCCTGCTCAGGCGGAATGACGTTGTTCTCATCCATGATGTGCTCCACGACTCTCGCCGATGAGAATATTTTCACAAAGAGGGGAAGGGAGCAAGGGGAATAACTGAGAGTTTTCGAGAAAACACCCTCTTGCCGCTCTGAACTCCGGCGCCGGCTTCAACTCAACGCCCCCGAGGCCCGAAAATCGCTGTGCCGACGCGGACAAGGGTGGCCCCTTCAGCGATCGCGATCTCGAAGTCGTGACTCATCCCCATGGACAGCTCCGGCAGAGCGTGGCCCGTTTCATCCTGAAGCCGATCCCGCAGCTCGCGCAGCGAACGGAAATACGATCGTGAGGCCTCGGATTCAGCCGCGAATGGCGGGATCGCCATGAGGCCACGCACGGCGAGTCGATCATGAGTGCGAACCGCGTCAAGGAGCTCTCGCGCATCAGCAGGCATCACACCCGCCTTCTGGGATTCGTTGCCGACATTGACTTCGAGTAGGACATCCACCACCCGTTCGGCCCAGTGCTGCTCGAGGAGGAACTGGAGCCGATCGCCGATCTCCGGCCGATCAACGGTGTGGATCACATCAAAGACCTCGAGCGCGACTTTGACTTTGTTGCGTTGGAGCGGTCCGATGAGGTGCCACCTTGCATCGCGAACCCCGGGTTTCTTGGTTCGCGCTTCCTGGACGCGATTCTCCCCGAGATCACCGGCGCCCGCAGCCACGGCTTGATCCACGACCTCGGCCGGGTGGGTTTTTGAAACCGCAACCAGCGTTACTCCGCGGGGATCGCGACCAGCAACCTCCGCCGCCGCTACGATCCGCCTTCGCACCGCATCCAAACGGCCAAGAAAATCCCTTGTCACCTCAGGCGCTTTCGGTCGCTGCGGCCACCTCGTCAAGTATTTCTTCCATGTAGAGAATCCGGTGGCAGGTCTCGCAAGAGATGATCTCCTCGCAGCGCCGTACCCGTTGCTGCAGATGGGGTCGAAGGGCGAAATGGCAGAGCGAGCATGTACCTTCCACCACCGCCGCCATCGCGATGCCTTTCTTGGACTCGAGCAAGCGCATGAAACGCGCACGGTTCTTGGGAGCGATTTCAGCCTCGATCCCCTTGGCTTCAGATACGAGAGAGTGGACCTGAGCCATGAGCTCCTGCTTTCGATTCTCCCATGCTTCGACCACGTCCTTATGCGCCGACTCTTCCTCCGGCCGCGCATTCCGACGCTCCTCGATTTCTGCGGCGAGAGCGGCGTTGGCGTCTTCAAGCTCGCTCCGGCGCGTCGCTGCCTCTTCGAGGGCCTTCGTGGCGTAATCGATCTCGGAGATCACCGCGGTGAACTCACGCTCGTTCGTGACCATTCCCTTCTGGCGCTGGAAATGCTCGAGTTCGAGCTTGCACTCCTCTTCCTTCTTTCGGACCTCTTTGAGTTCCTCTTCGTGTTTCTGCACTTGCTCTTCGAGCTTCTCGAGCTCGACCTGACGGTCAAGGTTGGCCTGCTGGAGTTCCCGAACTTCGTGAGGCGGGGACTGGCGTTCTCGAATCGCCACGGCGATGCGGTCGTACAATTCTTGGAGTCGAACCAACTGAGCAAGATCTTGACGCACGTTGTTCACCGCTTCCCCTTGTTGCAAAGTTCTAAAGAACCAGTTCGATACCGCAACCGTCGAACCAGATCGACGAGCCATGGGCCCACCAGGATTCGAACCTGGGACCGACCGGTTATGAGCCGGCGGCTCTAACCGCTGAGCTATGGGCCCAGCGTATTCTAGCTCGCACGGGGTCGAAGAACAAGGTGCGGAATTCGATCCGGAGCGAACTCTCGATGCTCTGGGGCAACACAGAACGGTGTGAGTCAGCAGCGAGGAACGTAAGTCGTCATCCGTGAGTCGTGAATCGTGAGTCGTAAGTCGTTCCATCTTCTCCGGAAGGCCAGGAAGGTACCGCTGATACGACCGGGCGATCCGTTGACGAACGCATCTGAAAACAGAGCGCCGTGAGTGTCAAGTCCTGACGAAAAGTTATCACATCAGGCGGTGGTTCGTTACCGGTGATTGATGGCTTGGCCGGCACCTGGGCTTGAGGGCTTGAGATCTTGGGGGCTTGGATCGACCCTCACGCCCTCATGCCCTCACGTCCTCACGTCCTCACGACTTACGCAAACCCAAGCCGAAGGCGGACGGCGGTCAGTTATTGCCCTCGGAGAACGGCTTGAGCAAGTGCGCGCGGGTGGGATGACGGAGCTTCCTCAGCGCCTTGTACTCGATCTGACGGATCCGTTCGCGGGTGACGTTGAAGGTTCGCCCGACCTCCTCGAGGGTGTGCTCGGTGCCGTCGCCGATACCAAAGCGCAGCTTTAAGACCTGTTCTTCTCGCGGTGTCAGCGACTTGAGGACCGACTCCGTGTGGTCCTTGAGGGTCCGCATGATCACCGCGTCGATGGGCGAGACCGAGTTGGTGTCCTCGATGAAATCACCCAGGTGGGAGTCCTCCTCCTCACCGATGGGGGTTTCCAGCGAGATAGGCTCTTGGGAAATCTTGTGGATCTTTCGGATTTTGGAGACCGGCATTTCCATCCGGCCAGCGATTTCCTCAACGGTAGGCTCGCGACCGAGCTCCTGCACCAACATGCGGGTGGTTCGGGTCAGCTTGTTGATGGTTTCGATCATGTGCACCGGAATCCGGATGGTCCGCGCCTGGTCGGCGATGGCACGAGTGATCGCCTGACGGATCCACCATGTGGCGTAGGTCGAGAACTTGTAGCCTCGGCGGTACTCGAACTTATCCACTGCCTTCATCAGACCGATGTTGCCTTCTTGGATGAGGTCGAGGAATTGGAGACCGCGATTAGTGTACTTTTTGGCGATGGAGACCACGAGCCTGAGATTGGCGACGATAAGTTCCTGTTTGGCCTGATCGGTATTGGCCTCACCTCGGCGCACCTCGGCCAAGAGAATCTTGAGATCGTCATACGGAGTTTCGAACCGGCCCTCGAGCTTTTCGAGTTCGTCCGTGTAGCGGCCGATCCGTGCCTGATAGAACTGCCGCCGTTCCACGTTGCGTTCGTGCTGCAGCTTCTTCCGGTCCCGGTTGATAGTCTGAATGGGGATGGAGAATTGACGCTCCACCTCACCGAGGAAGGTGAGTAATCGATTCCTGGTGGTGGTCGTGAAATCGGCCCTGCGCACGAGCAGTGCAATGTCGGCTGTGTTGGCGTCGATCTTGTCGGACAGCTCGTTGTGTCGTTTTCCGCTCTTCTTACACCGCCGCAAACGACGCTTGAGCTCCTTCGATTCGTCATCCAGACCGTTGATCGTCCTGAAGATGTTCAGGCCTTCGCGTACCCGGTCCTCGGCCTTTTCGTCGAGTTCGGCGGAATGACCCTGAAGCAGCTCGCGAACACCGCGGCGCTCACGCCGGGCCCGCTCGTTGGTTCTCAGGAAGAGCTCGAGCAACTCCGGTTCCTTGGAAAGCGCAATGAAAACTTTGGCTTCACCGGCCTCAATCCGCTGGGCGATCTCGACCTCGCCCTCGCGATCGAGCAGTTTGACCGTCCCCATCTCACGCAGGTACATGCGAACCGGGTCGTTGGTCTTCTCGAGCTGCTGTGCGGCCGGAGACGCCACCGGCTTGGCCGGGGCCGCCTTCTTGTCCTTGACGTCGGCCGGCTTCTCGCCTTCCTTGGCCTCGGGCTCGACGCTGTCGGCCTCGACCACGTCGATCTCGAGCTCACCAAGCCGAATATAGATGTCATCGAGCTTCTCGGCGATGCCCGTGACTTCTTCAGGGAGCTGCTCGAAGAGCTCCTCGTACATGATGAACCCACGCTCTTTGCCGGTTTGAATCAGCTTGACGAGCTCGGGGTACTTTTCCTCAGCCAGAACGCGCGGCTGCTCCATCAAGTGTCACCTCGAATCGATGTTGAATTTTCGTTGTGCCCTCTTCCCCAGGTTGGACGGGCGTAAATCTCCACACGCGGTAGAACAACAGGCTCCGACCGCATTCACTTCCCATACAGAAAACATCACAGAGATACGTCCATCGGGTACGAGAGCATGGCGGGCACTTCCAGATCCACAGAGACCTTCTTTCGAGGTCTTAGGGCCATCTGAAGAAATATGGGCCCCAATGTCTGATTTGGCAACCCCTGAGACGAAAATCGATGAAAAAACTCCTGATTTGGCCGGATCTACATCCACAAGGCGGTGAGAAGCGGGCCTAGAAGTCGGGCTTCCGCGATCTCAACTCACCCAGCTTCTCCTGCAGACCGGCCACCCCCTGGAGGTCATCGCGATCTTCCGCCCGCCGAATGGCGGCGGTGGTTTCTCGGGCTTGGGTCTTCCACTGCTCGAGCATCACCCGTTGAAGCTGCAGCCGAATCTTATCGTCGGTGAGATCAGGGCCCGCCCCCGCGCTGACCTCCGCCACCAGCATCATGAGCTCTTCGTCCTCGATGGTCTCCTGTAGCCAACGGACGAAATCCTCATCGTCGTTCACTTCATCGGCGCTGAAGATCCGCAGCGCTTCAATCAGGCGGCCCAGCCGCTCATCGTCGCGATGCGCCGGTTCCACCTGGTCGGCCACCAGGCGCCGCCAACGGACCCCACCATCGAGGATGATACGGGCGAGGAAAAGCTCCCCGGCGCCCAACGAAGGCCTGACCGAGGGTGCGCGATCGGAGCCCCGGTGACCACCCATCCGCCGCGCAAGATCGCGGAGAACGCCCTCGGAGAAACCCATTCGCTGGGTCAATTCCATGAAAAGTTCGTCGCGGATGTGTGGATCTCTCGCCGCGCCCACAAGGGTCGCCAGTTCAGCGGCGTCACGTTGTCGGGCAGCCCGTTCGTCCGGCAGATCCTGGACGAGGAAGTCGACCAGTGACGACGGCTTGACGAGCAGCTCACCCATGGCATCGCCGCCTTCGGCGCGAACGATGTCGTCGGGGTCGGTCCCCGGCGGCAGGCCGACCACCGCCACTGCGATCCCTGCTTCAAGGAGAATTCTGGCTCCGGTCGCGGCAGCGCGCCGGCCGGCTGAATCGGCGTCGTAGCACAGCACCACCCTCCCGTCGGCGCCAACCCGACGCCGCAGCAATCGCGCGTGGTCCGAGGTCAGGGCGGTTCCAAGGGTCGCCACGACATGGGTGATACCAACCAGGTGGAGGGAAAAGCAGTCAAAGTACCCCTCCACCACCACCGCCTCGGCCTTGTCGGCGATGGCCCGGCGGGCGCGGTCGAGGCAGAAGAGGGTCGAGCGCTTATGGAAAAGCGGACTCTCCGGACTGTTGAGGTACTTGGGCTCGCCGTCACCCAGGATACGACCGCCGAAGGCAATGAGCCGACCCTCGCTGTCACGCACCGGAAAAGTGAGCCGACCACGAAACCGGTCATACGGGTTCTTTCCGGAGTCGGGCTGAACCGCGAGGCCCGCCTCGACGATCACGCCCTCGGGGTGGCGCCGGGTCAGGTGTTCGAGCAGTTGACGCCAGTCGTCGGGTGCGTAGCCGAAGCCGAAATCGCGCCATGTCGCCCGTTCATAGCCCCGCCGCTCGAGTTCCGACCGTGCGGCCGCACCGGCGGGCCCATCGAGCTGCTCCGTGAACCAGTGCTGCGCCTCCTCGAGGATTGTCCGAAGTCGATCGGCCGTCTGGCGCCGCCGCCGAATATCCGGGCTTGCGGGCGGCAGGTGGACCCCGAACCGGCGAGCCAAGTGCTCGACGGCTTCGGGGAAGCTCAACCTCTCCAACTGCATAACGAAGTTGATGGCGTCGCCCCCCTGGTGGCAACCAAAACAGTAGTAGAGCCCCTTGTCGGGATCGATGGAGAACGAGGGGGTTTTCTCTTCGTGGAAGGGACACAAGCCCTCGAACTTGCGGCCGCGCTTCTTGAGCTTGACGTGATCGCCGGCTACCTCCACCAGATCCGTGGCGTCCCGGACCTGGGCGATCACTTGCGGGTTGAGATCGGCGTCGATCATCGTTGGTGCATTCTCGCACGAGCGGTCGCGCATTCGGACTTAACGCAGAGACGCAGAGACGTCGCAAACCACAGATCACACAGATGGACACAGATGAC
>Ga0164313_10004097_pt1 | contig 13023 bp, 12 predicted proteins | sample GuaBasSedimGuay4_FD_113735 | JGI IMG/M metagenome (GOLD analysis project Ga0164313, IMG submission 113735) | Subseafloor sediment microbial communities from Guaymas Basin, Gulf of California, Mexico - Guay4, Core 4569-4, 0-3 cm | ecosystem: Environmental > Aquatic > Marine > Hydrothermal vents... | reverse complement strand
ATTATTCTAAATTCATCTTCATTAAAGGTAATACTCACTTCATCTAATACGGAATAGAACAAACGAACTTGCTCATTAATCAATTCAATATCGACTCTAGAATAATAAATATTTTCTTTTACCTTTTTTGTGATTCCGGCCCAGCAGACAACAAACTGTTCTTTAAAAACTTTATAGTTAGCATCCAGATCTTTATGGCGGTTATAGTTAAAATCGATTACACCATCCAGCGTATATTCTATATTATTTTTCGCCTTATTCTCTATCGCTTTTACAATTGCTGAATTCACATCCTTGATTTCTATATCAAAATCCTTAGGCATAGAAATACTTCCATCTCTTAGGAAAATGGAGCCTCCCCAATATTTCCAGATATTTTTCCGAAGGGATGTAATTTCTTCAGTAGCGCGGATACTCACCAAGCCCACAACTTTATCTGAAGGAAGATGAGGAAAAGCAACATTCTCATACATGACTAATGGAGGGTTTGATAGGTAAGCGTTGATGAGATTTTGGATTTTACTATCATCAAAAAAATCGACTCCATTAATTTCGTTGGTTTCATCTTCAACACCCACAACGATATAGGAATTGTTTTTCGGATTACTATTGCTCAAGGCACAGATATGTTTTAAAAACTTCGCTTTACCTTCTTTTGAACTTAAATTAATCTTTCTTTTTTTATCATAGAAACTGCTCTCATCGTTGTGAGCTAATAAGTTTTTAATTAGTAACCGCTTGTTGATCAAATCAATTATTTATTGTTATTTCTATTTTTTATTAGTCGAATTTTGAGCCCTTTCGTTCTGACGATTTAAGATAATTCATAAATTTTGAAATCTGATCAATTAAAACTTGTGCTTTATTTTTCAACACCTTATATAACTCATTATTTATGTGTTTTCTGTCAAAAGCCCTTTGTAATTGAGCTTTAGTTTCACAACAGGAGCCTCTTGAATACCCTAAAGTTAATAAATTCTTTATTCCCTCCTCTACCAAATCCTTCAGCTATATTATCCATTACTGAACCAGAAGAGCCATTAATTTGTTCTCTTAATTTGTAATCTTTTCCTAAAGGAGATTCAATTATTATTTTCCAAATTTCTTGACATAATTCTCTAGAAAGCTGATAGATTTGCAAATCTTCAAAAGTTGTATAGTGTGCCATATTGTAAAAAATAAATAATTTTAATAATTAATAAAAATAACAATAAATAATAGATAGAAAGAATAACAAGATTTTAAGTTTTTTTAACCCTTTATTAACAAGGTTTTCGAGCAATTTTCTCCAATTTGCACAGCCATATTAAATAAACATCATGGAACAAACAAATACCGCTCTGGATATAGGAGCTTTAAACGAAAAAATAGAAAAAGAATCTGCCTTTATCGACATCCTCTCAATGGAGATGAACAAGGTGATTGTAGGGCAAAAGCATATGGTCGAGCGTTTGCTTATTGGCTTGCTGGGTGGAGGACATATTTTATTGGAAGGGGTGCCTGGTTTGGCAAAGACCCTTGCCATCAATACGCTTTCTAAAGCAGTTCATGGAGATTTTAGCAGGATACAATTTACTCCTGATTTACTCCCAGCCGATGTAATTGGAACCATGATTTATAACATGAAGGATAATGATTTCAGTATAAAAAAGGGTCCGATCTTCGCAAATTTTGTCTTAGCAGATGAAATAAATCGTGCTCCTGCCAAAGTGCAATCGGCATTATTGGAAGCCATGCAAGAGAAACAAGTCACCATTGGAGATGAAACTTTTATATTGGACAAACCATTTTTAGTCATGGCTACTCAGAATCCAATTGAGCAAGAAGGAACTTATCCATTACCAGAAGCTCAGGTGGATCGATTTATGTTGAAGACCGTGATTAAATACCCTCAACTTCAAGAAGAACAAATGATTGTTCGTCAGAATTTAAAAGAAGAATTTGAACAAGTAAATCAGGTGGTTACCCTTGAGCAAATTAAAAGAGCCCAAGCAGCAGTACGGGAAGTTTATATGGATGAAAAGATTGAAAAATACATACTCGATATCATCTTCGCAACACGAACACCTGAAAATTATAATCTAGCCGAATTAAACCCACTAATCAATTTTGGAGCCTCTCCAAGGGGAAGTATCAACTTAGCCATAGCGTCCAAATGCTATGCATTCATTAAAAGACGAGGCTATGTTATTCCTGAAGATGTTAGAGCTGTAGTTCATGATGTGTTACGCCATCGTATCGGGATTACCTATGAAGCCGAAGCGGAGAATGTAACTTCAGAAGACATTATCAATAAGATTGTAAATGAGATTGAAGTGCCTTAGAAAGTCATTCCGCATTTATTGCGGAATCGTTTTAAAATCTAGAGAATGATAAAAAGATTCCTGCCTTCGCAGGAATGACCCTAAAAAAATGGATACAAAAGAGCTCCTTAAAAAAGTACGGAAGATCGAAATTAAAACACGTCGATTAAGCGATCACATGTTTGGTGGCGAGTATCACAGTACGTTTAAGGGGCGTGGAATGACATTTAGTGAAGTTCGTCAATATCAGTTTGGCGACGATGTGCGGTCGATAGATTGGAATGTTACCGCCCGATATAATGAGCCTTATATTAAAGTTTTTGAAGAAGAACGAGAGTTAACACTAATGCTTATTGTCGATATAAGCGGCTCCGAATTTTTTGGAACAGGGGGTCAGTTTAAAAATGAAATTATAACCGAAATTGCTGCAACCTTAGCTTTTTCTGCCCTTCAGAATAATGATAAAATAGGGCTGATCTTATTTTCAGATGAGATAGAATTGTTTATTCCACCTAAGAAAGGGAAGTCTCACGTATTAAGAATAATTAGAGAATTAATAGAATATCATCCCAATAGCAAGAAGACAGACCTCAAGATGGCATTGAAGTTTTTTTCCAATGTGATCAAGAAAAAAGCGATTGTTTTTGTGCTCTCCGATTTTATAACCGATGAATATCGGGAGACTTTAAAAATTGTTTCAAGGAAACACGATGTTACAGGAATTCGAGTGTATGATAAAAATGAAGAACAGATTCCGAATCTAGGTGTGGTTCAGATGCAAGATCAAGAATCAGGGGAATATGTTTTGGTGAATACTTCATCTAAAAAAGTTCGAAATCACTATAAAGCACATTATTTAGAAAGTGCAGAATATTTTAGAGAATCTTTCAGGAAAAGTGGCGCTGGAGCATTAAGCTGTAGAGTGGATGAGAGTTATGTGAAGAAATTGTTGGGGTATTTTAAACAAAGAGGCTAGTTGATTTAAGGGTTATGAGCGCAGCACTTAAAGAAAAGAATAGAGAAAAAAGATGTTAGAGAAAAGACAAAATAATGTTAATATGTCATTCCGCACCACGTTGCGGAATCTTACCGTCGTTTCGTTTTACTTAATTAGCTTCTCTACTTTTGCTCAAGTAACATCCTCCATAGATACCACACAGATAAAAATAGGTGAGGAAATAATATATTCCATTCAAGTAGTGGCCGATTCCACAGATTTGGTCTTATTTCCTGAGGGGCAAACTTTTAATCCTTTAGAAGTTATTGAATCCTATAAAATTGATACGACACGGTTTCAGGATAAAATAACACTCATTAAAAAATACGGACTTACTCAGTTTGATTCGGGACGATATACACTGCCTTCACAGAGAATAGTCATCAACAGCAAACCGTTTAATACCGATTCTGTAAGCATTGAAGTGGCAGATGTTTTGGTAGATACAACAAAGCAAAAAATGTATACTATTAAGCCAGCTTTTGAAGTAAAAGACCCTGCGTTTAATATTCTGAAAGTATTTTATTGGTTAGTGCCAATCCTCCTTTTAATGGGGGTTGTTGGATATTTTTATTTCAGAAGGAAAAAGAAAAAAGCCAAAGAAGCAGAACAACTTCCTCCCTATGAAGAAGCCCTGGAAGCATTAAAAACATTAGACCACTCCCATTTTCTGAAAAATGATAATTCTAAAAAATACTACTCTGCTTTAACCGAAATAATTAAGCGATACCTACATCGTGAAGTGGATGATTCGGCTTTGGAAAGTACGAGTAATGAACTAATTGAACGACTTGTTTTACATAGAGATGCAGGGCATTTTGATTTCGATTCTGTTACTATTAAGAAACTCGACAGTATTTTTAAACGTGCAGATCTAATTAAGTTCGCAAAAATGAAAGAGGAAGCGGGTCAAGCAAAAGCTGATCGATCTGTTGTGGAAGATATTATTAATGAAACTCAAGAAATTATTCCTGAACCAACAGAAGAAGAATTGTTGGAGGATAAACGCTATTTAGAAGAACTTCAAAAAAAGCATCTAAGAAGAAAACGAATTAAAATTGCACTAGGTGTTTTTACTGCAATACTACTTTCGGGTGTTATTTATGGAAGTATTCAGGGCTTTGATGATTTAAAAGATAAAACTCTTGGTAATAAAACACGAAAACTTTCAGAAGGTAGGTGGATTAAGAGTGAATATGGAACGCCACTATTGTTTATTGAAACACCCAAGGTTTTAGTAAGAACCTCAATCGATTCAACAATTTCAAAAAACCCCGCAATTAAGGAAATGCACTCCTTTGAATATGGAAGTTTAATCGATAAATTATTCATAAAAGCGAGTACCATTCAATTTAATCAAAAGCAAGAATTAGAGTTGGATAAAGCTTTGGATGCCGCTTTAAGCTTATTGGAAAGAGCAGGGGCTAAAAATATGGTGGTAAAAAGAGATGATTTTGAAACCGATAAAGGGATTAAAGGGCTAAAGGCTTATGGAGATTTTCAGGTTCAAGTTTCAGAAAACAAAGTGCTAAAAGATAAAAGCAACTATGAATTATTAATTTTTGCACAAGGTGATGGTTTGCAAAAAGTACTAATAGTTTATCAAGATGACGAAATATATTCTGAATCGATAAAAAATAGAATTGTTAATTCCATTGAAATTGAAATAACAGAACAAAAAAAGGATGAGTAGTAATTTTGAATTTGTAAACCCTCAATTATTCTGGTTGTTATTAATACTTCCAGCCTTATTGCTATGGTATTTATGGAAACGAAATCAACAAACCGCCACCTTAAATATTTCCAGCTTAGCGGGTTTTAAATCATCAAAAAATTGGTTAGCAAAAATACGCCCGGCCTTATTCGTCTTAAGATTAATTGCTTTGGCATTGATTATAACCGCCATGGCACGTCCTAGAACAGTAGATGAGTCTACTCGTGTAAAAACGACAAAGGGAATTGATATTATAATTGCAATAGATGTTTCAGCAAGTATGTTAGCGAGAGATCTAAAACCAAATAGACTAGAAGCATTAAAAACAGTCGCCTCCCGTTTTATAAAAGCACGGCCTAACGATCGCTTGGGATTAGTTGAATATGCAGGAGAAAGCTATACAAAAACACCATTAACCAGTGATAAGAGTATTGTATTATCTTCTTTAAAAACTATAAAGTATAATACGTTAATAGAAGGAGGAACTGCTATAGGGATGGGTCTGGCTACTTCTGTAAATAGATTAAAGGATAGTCGCGCAAAGGGAAAAGTGATAATTCTGCTAACTGATGGAGTCAATAACTCAGGGTTTATAGATCCTAAAATTGCGAGTGAATTAGCAGTAGAATTTGGAATAAAAGTATATACAATTGGATTGGGATCTAATGGGATGGCACTATCTCCAATCGGAATTAAGCCAAACGGAAGGTTTCAATATGGAAATGTACAAGTAGAAATTGATGAAAAGTTGCTTAAAGAAATAGCAGAAACCACAGGAGGAAAATATTTTAGAGCGACTAGTACAACAAAATTGGAACAGATCTACGAAGAGATCAATAAATTAGAAAAAACCGAAATAGAAGAAACTAAATATAAAAGTTATAATGAATTATTCAGGTCATTAGTGTTATTCGCCTTTGGACTATTATTGTTTGAATTGCTATTGCGATATACAGTATTTAGATCCTTCGTGTAGCATCCCGATTAATCGGGATGCTACATGATTAATCGGGATGCTACATGATTAATCGGGATGCTACATGATTAATCATGAAGCTCTAAATGAAAAGAATCGAAAAAATTCGTTAAATTAATGTCAATATGTATCAATTAGAGAAACCCGTATTTTTTTACTTACTATTCGCCATTATTGGGGTGATAGTACTTTTTCTATTGGTATTTATCTGGAAGAAACATGCACAGAAACGATTCTCCAATTTAAAAACATTAAAGAAGTTAAGTCCTGATCGATCCTTTTTTAAATCGTGGTTAAAAGTGTTCGTATTGTCATTAGCGATCGCGAGTCTTTGCTTAGCTTTGGTCAACCCGAAGATAGGCACCAAGATTGAAACGATTACAAGAGCTGGAGTCGATGTGGTCTTTGCATTGGATGTTTCAAAAAGTATGCTTGCTGAAGACATCGCTCCAAATCGAATAGAGAAATCCAAGCAATTAATAACTCAGATTATAAACAGCTTAGGGGGCGATCGAATTGGTATTATTGGATATGCCGGCAGTGCTTTTCCGCAGGTACCTATTACAACCGATTTTTCAGCAACAAAATTGTTTTTAAATAGCATGGATACCGATATGGTTTCATCACAGGGAACAGCTATAACAGAAGCAATAAAAATGGCTGAAACCTATTATAACGATGAAGATCAGGTAAACAAAGTCCTGTTTATTTTATCTGATGGAGAAGATCATGAGGGGAATATTTCAGCGATTGCAAATGAGGCGTCCAATTTGGGGATTCGAATTTTCACGATTGGTGTGGGAACAACACAAGGTGGCCCCATTCCAATTAAACGAAATGGAATTTTACAATATTATAAAAGAGACCAGAATAACGAACAAGTTATCACTCGATTAAATACTGAAACCCTTATAGAAATTGCAAATAAAGCAAAGGGGAAATATATTGACGGGACCAACACTAAAGATGTTGTGGAAGAAGTGACCTCCATATTAAATGGAATGAATCAAAAGGAATTTGAAGCGAAACAATTTACCGATTTCAAAGACCGATTTCAATGGTTTTTAGGACTTGCCTTATTTTTATTAGTTCTTGAAGTGTTGTTATTAGAAAGGAAAACCGCTTGGCTTAAAAAATTAAATTTATTTAATGAAGATTAAATTCAAAATATCAAATAAATTACAATCTCTGAGGCTCTCTGCGATTCTTCGCGGTTCTCTGCGGAATAACTGTTTTTTAATAATTGTTATCATCGTAAGCACATTCACATCTGTAAACGCTCAAGATGATAAAGAAAAGCAAAAAGCATTAAAAGAATCTCAAGAACTGTTGAGTGAAGCAAGTTTTGAAATGAATAATGAAAACTTCCCTCTAGCCGAAGCAGAGTATAGACAAGCCATTGCATTAAACCCAAAAGATGAAACAGGAAAATACAATTTAGGGACAGCTTATTATAACAGAGAAATGAATGCTACTGCCATGCATCGATTTAAACAAGCTGCTGCGATATCGACTAACAAGGCAGAAAAGCATCAGGCATTTCATAATTTGGGGAATACCTTTATGAATGAAAAAAGATATGGAGAAGCGGTAGAATCTTTTAAGAGTGCTTTACGGAATAACCCTACAGACGATGAAACCCGGTATAACTTAGCCTTAGCAAAAAAACTTCTTGAAGAGCAGGAAAAAAATGGAGGGGGAGATGAAAATAAAGACGATAAAGAAGAAAAAAAGGAAGACGAGGAAAAAAAGGAGAACGAGGATAATAATAAAAAAGAAGGAGATGATGGTGATAAAAAAGATGAAAAAGATAAGGGTGAAGAGGAAGAAGATAAAAAAGAAGGTGATGAAAATGAAGATAAAGGAAATCCAGACGAACCAAAAGATGAAAAGGAGAATAAACAACCTCCTCCTCCAGTACCCGGAAAACTTTCTCCTCAGCAAGTAAAAAATCTCTTGGAAGCGATGAATAATGAAGAAAAGAAAGTACAGGAAAAAATAAATGCCAAAAAACAAAAAGGCGAAAAAGTAAAATCCGAAAAGGATTGGTAATGAAATTAAGGTCTCTTTATATACTATTATTTATATTAAGCTGTGGATTTGCACAAGCTCAGATAACCTTTGTTGCTAAAGTGAGTAAAAAAACACTAGGTGTTAACGAACGGTTACGGGTAGATTTTGAAATGAATAAAGATGGAGATAATTTTGTTCCTCCTAGTTTTGAAGGGTTTAGAGTTGTTGGCGGACCCAATCAGGCAATTAGTAATTCCTATTATAACGGCAAGCGAAGTTATTCGAAAACCTATTCTTATTTTTTAGCACCAAAATCCCGAGGGACATTTTCCATAAAACAAGCGACTATAGAAATTGAGGATGAAATATATAAAACACTTCCTATTCAAGTTGTTGTTACATCAGCAGTAAAGAAGCCAAAAGATGGAAATAATGCCGATTTTATTGCCAGTGAAAATGTACATCTGGTAGCTGAAGTATCCAATTCCAAGCCCTATTTAAACGAAGCAATAACAGTAGTTTACAAATTATACGTTTCAAATAATGTTAGTATCACAAAAAGCTGGCAGGAAATAGACTCTCCTAAATATGCCGACTTTTGGAGTCAGAATATTGACAATACAGGACAGTCTAAAATTTATGAAGGGACCTATCAAGGAAAGGATTATCGTTATGTAATATTAAGAAGGACTGTTTTATACCCTCAAAAAACGGGAAAACTAACCATTGAGCCCTTAACTTTAGATGTGCCGATTGATGTGCAGGGAAATACCAGAGATATTTTTGGTAGAAGAAGAATGACCAGAGTGAATAAAGTAATTTCAGCTGGAAAGAGAACCATAGAAGTTAAACCATTACCAATAGAAGGTAGACCCGATAATTTTACAGGAGCGGTTGGGGAGTTTAGGTTTAGTGTTATAACCAATAAGACTGTTTTAGACGCTAATGAATCACTGGAATTGAAAACAAAGGTTTCAGGAAATGGGAATTTAAAGCTTTTCGATCTGCCTTCCATTAACTTACCTAGTTCTCTGGAGGTATATGAACCGGTTCGCGACAACAAGGTTAGCACTACATTAAAGGGAATGAAGGGATCTGTTACCGAATCCTATACAATAATTCCTCAATTCAAAGGAAATTATCCAATTCGACCCATCACTTTTTCATATTTCAACCTGAAAACAAACTCTTACAAAACCATTTCTTCAGATGAATTAATTATCAACGTTGAAAACGGACCGATTCCTGCTCAAACGAATACTAAAAAAGAAACCGCAAACACTAATAAAGAGCTTGTTCTTACAAACGATCAATTTAAATATATAAAATTAAAAGGTGATCTAAAGCCTATAGATCAGCCGCTATTTTTTAAATCGTCATTATTCTGGTGGCTTACGGGATCTCCATTTTTATTGATCCCCTTATTTATAATTATAGGAAACAAAAGAAGAAAACACTTAAGCGATGTAGAAGGGAAAAGACTTCGGAAAGCAAATAAATTGGCTAAGAAATACTTGTCTGAAGCAAAGAAGAATGTTGGGAAACAAGAAGCTTTTTATGAAGCATTGGAGCGAGCTTTACACAATTATTTAAGAGCTAAATTAGATATAGAAACCTCAGAATTTTCTAAGGAAAAAATAGCGATGTTACTTTCAGAAAGAACTGTGGAAAAGGAAACGGTAAATGAGTTTATCAACCTATTAAAAAGTTGTGAATTTGCTCGGTATACCCCAACTTCAGACGTTACTATAAAACAAGATTATAGCAAAGCTGTGAGCGTTATTTCAAGGATAGATAAACAATATTCAAATTAAGAATTAAGAATTAAGAATTATGAGATTAGAGTTTAGAGTTATGAGTTCTATAAAACCAATTTTAATATTGGTGTCAATTCTATTGATCTCAGTGAGTACTTTTGCTCAAAACGGTGCTCTTTTCGAACAAGGAAAAACCTTATTTAAAGCTGAAAAATATGTAGAAGCAATTAATTCCTGGATGAAAATTCTAGACAACAAGCAACATTCTGCAGCATTGTATTATAATCTTGGAAATGCTCATTATAAGCTTAATAATGTTGGTCCGAGTATCTACTATTATGAGAAAGCACTTCAGCTAGCACCCAACGATAGCGACATTAAAAATAACTTAGCGTTTGCACAAAATGCCATGGTAGATGATATTGAACCCTTACCGAAAACGATATTTTTTCAATGGTATCAATCCCTCTCTGGAGTACTAACTTTTGATGGCTGGGCAATAGGTGTGGTTGTGTTTTCTATGAGTTTTGTATTGCTGTTTTTACTGTATTATTTTTCTTATTCTGAAGGAAAAAAACGAATGTTCTTTGTTAGTTCATTATTTGCGATCCTATTTTTATTAGTCACGTTGTCGATGGCTATTTCTACTCATACCGATTCTGCTAGAAATAAACCTGCTATCATTTTTTCTGAAAGTATTGCTGTAAAAAGTGCTCCTAGTTTAGGGAGTGAAAATTCATTTGAGTTACACGAAGGCACCAAAGTTCAGATTATTGCCAGAGATGGAGATTGGGTTCGTATTGAAATTGCTAATGGTAAGGATGGATGGATTCCTGTAACTGATCTTAAGGAATTGTAAAAGGAGTAATTATTCCTGCTTCACCATACTACCCTCAATTCCTTTATCAGGGATAACCCACATGATTGCTACAGAAATATAGCAGACTATTCCTAACCATGGGTTTAGAAAGCATAAAACGATTCCAATAAAATAGAATGCAAGAGATATTTTCCCTTTGAAGTTTTTTCCAAGAACACTGCGTAAAGCAAAATCATCTTCATGATGTTTAATGATGTTTGCTTGTAAAATGAAATATGCAAAGCCACTCATTAATAATATAAAACCGTAAAAAGCCACCGGTATCGATAATACATGATTTTCACCAATCCAAGAAGTGGCAAAAGGAATTAAAGACAGCCAAAATAATAAATGTAGGTTTGCCCAAAGTATTTTACCGTTAACTTTTTGAGTAATTTGAAATAAATGGTGATGGTTATTCCAATAGATTCCAACAAAAATGAAGCTGATCATATAACTTAAAAATACTGGGATTCTAGGGAGCAAGGCTTCCCATGTCATTTCGTGGGGTGCTTTAAGCTCTAAGACCATAATGGTAATGATTATGGCTAAAACGCCATCACTAAATGCTTCTAATCTACTTGTTTTCATATTTATTAAATTTAACTATGCTCAATAAGAATCCCCATTTTTCCCATTTGATAATCCCGAATAGCTTCCAAAATTTCTGTTTGAGTGTTCATCACATAGGGGCCATACTGAGATATAGATTCATTGATTGGCTTTCCACAAAGCAATAAAAATTGAGAATCTTTAGAGAATGTCATGCCAATCGCATCTCCTTCATTTTCAAAAACCACAAGATTTTCAGCATCAACAATTCCGTAGCCATTTAATTTCATAGCTCCTTTAATTAAGTAGAGCATGGCATTAAATCCATTGGGGATATTGATAGTTTGTTCTCCGTCTTTTTCAGCTGTACCCCAAAGTATCAACAATTCATTTTCTGTGGAGACGCGATTAATCGTGGAGACGCGATTAATCGCGTCTCCACATGAATCACCATCAAATTTCCCTGCAATAAGCTTGTTCTTAATTTTTTTATCTTCTGAAATGATAACAGGAATTTCATCTAAAGAAAGATGCCTATAATACGGCTCCTGCATTTTTTTATCTGCTGGACTATTGATCCACACTTGAATAACTTCCTGAATACCATTGCGGGCAGCTAAGGCTTCCGAAGGCCGTTCACTATGGACAATTCCAGCTCCTGCATGCATCCATTGTACCTCCCCTTCTTTTGCAATCTTATTGTTTTCTCGACTATCCCGATGATGAATCTCTCCTTCAATCACAAAAGTAACAGGTGAGAATCCACGATGAGGATGAGGTCCAATCCCCTGAATCTTTGCAGGCCTGTCATCATAGTATTTTGTACGAGCATGATGGACTAACAAAAAAGGATCTACCTGATCCACTTTATGAGTAGGCAAAGGCTGTTTTACAGGAAAACCTCCCATATCAACATCAACAGCAGGCAAAAGGTATTTTACTTTTTTTAGTTTGTTCATGTATACATGTTTCGGTTTATCGATACATCCCAATGAAAAATCGGAACACTCAGCAAGCTATAATCTTGGAACACTTCAACAATCTGTAGTTCGATATTCGTTATTCTTCCTTTTCTTTTTCAAAGATATCCTCTGGAACCTCAAAATCTTCTATTTCTTCAATTAAACTTGGCAGTACCATTGGAGCAAGAGATGCTACGGGATAATATAAATAAGAATTGTCTTTCTTTTCTTCAGGAATCACATAATCTGTAGGATTCCAATAATTGAAAAACATAAAGAGAACACTCACTATAAAAGCTGCGATTAGAGCGTTAAAAACTCCGCCTAATATCTTGTTAAAAACTCCTAAGAAGGCAAAATCGGCCATTTTGGTGAGAAATTTCCCAGCCCAGGATATAAGAATTACAATAGCAACAAAAGTAACAGCCCGAGCTGTTATATTCACTGTTTGTTCACTCCAGTCAAACCATTCATAAATATATCCGGCGGCATAATCGGAGAAATAAAGCGCTCCAATAACCCCTAAAACCAGACCTATAAGGGAGGCAAGTGTAACAAAGAGTCCTTTTTTCATTCCACTAACAAAGGAGAGAATTAAAATTATTCCTAAAATAATATCGAGTAAGTTCATAATTGGTATTTAGGGTAAAGATAGTAAAAGTGTTTGTCAAGATTGTATATTTGTTTTAACCTGAAAAGGATAAATAGGTATGTCAAGAGACGAATTATTAAAACAGCAGTGGAATGAAGTGGTTGTAATCATTAGTAACCGATTTGCAGACGGAGAAGAATTGGATCTAGATGCTATCATTTATATCATAGGGCTTCAGGAATTAGGAAAAATATCTTTAAATATTCAGAAGGATGAAAAAATAAATTTAATGCATATT
>Ga0164313_10004096_pt1 | contig 13024 bp, 13 predicted proteins | sample GuaBasSedimGuay4_FD_113735 | JGI IMG/M metagenome (GOLD analysis project Ga0164313, IMG submission 113735) | Subseafloor sediment microbial communities from Guaymas Basin, Gulf of California, Mexico - Guay4, Core 4569-4, 0-3 cm | ecosystem: Environmental > Aquatic > Marine > Hydrothermal vents... | reverse complement strand
TCTCCCTGAGATTCGATGCTTTGAACTACTAGTCCAACATCTACATACCCACGTGCTGCGGCTACTGAGTTTGTTCCTCTGTAAGAGAAACTTTGAGTAGCGTTATCACCTAATGAGAGACTGTACTCTTCATCTGTAGGTCTTAAGTCACTTACAATGACTGTTTTCAAAGGATATTCTCTTTGAGAACCGTCTGTCTGTGTGTAAACATCTCTCTGACCGTCGACATAATACTCATCTCCGAACATATCTCCAGATAGAACTCGTCTACTTAAACCAGTTCCTCCTGCTTCTTCATCCGTTTGCTGATAAATCATAACAACAAGTCTCATATTGTCCTTCGCTAGTAAATCAGCTAAGTCCAAATCAGTAAGAGTACCGTTTATAAATTTACTTCCTTTACCTGCAAACTTAGAGAAAAGCTCTAAATCTCCAGCTGTAGTTTCCACATCTACTGAGAACTCAATAGGAAGAGTAAGCGGTCGAGCATAAGGATTTAAGTGTCCTAATTCTTTAAGCTGTTCTCTTGTTAAGTCTGCAGAGATGTTAACACTCTGAAGTCTTAGAGATAAGTCATAATCTCCAAGTCTGATTAACGATGCGGCTGTAGGTTCAGCACTAACTAAAACATCACTGTCAGGGTCAATGACACCTGAGGCAGCAACAGTTAAGTCAATTCGCCTAGCACTTGTGTCAACACCTGAAATGGTGACTACCGTTGGGTTAGAACCTATAAGAACTGTCATACTAGAGCCAGCGTAAGATTCATCAATGTCACAAAGGTCATCTACAAAAACCAACTGGTTAGTCGATACATTTGTAGAGTCTTCTTTGAGCTTAATGTTACTCCAAGCTATTCCGCCTAAGTTAATAGTTCCGTCGTTAAACGATCCTGCCAAACTGTTTGTAGCAGATATGACCTCTCTAGCCGGACCACCTTTACCTGGGCCGTCAGTTATAATTAACGGAAGGCCTACAAAGTTAGTCAAGTCTACGTCGCTCGATATGCTACTACTAAATACAATAGATGCTGGATTAATAGTTGCTGCTGTTAAGTCAGAAGAAACAATTAAGTCCGGATCTACTAGGTAAGCTTCTATTTGGCCTTGACGAATACCACCAACGTCTTCCACATCTTCAGTTCCAATAGGAGCGAAGTATTGTGCAGAAACGAAAGTAGAGTCAGCGCCTGCTGGCTTACCTGTAATTTTAGCATACTCATCTGCTGCATACATAGCAAATACTTTATCGCCAGCGGCATAAGCTGCTCTTCCTGGTGGAAGAAGTGCATCAATAGATGCAGACAGACCGTTAGCAAAAAAGTCTAGAGTGTTACTAGTTGAATCATATAAAAAGTATTGAAGAACATTAGAAGGAATACAATCACCGTCAATAAAAACTGGTAATAGTGTAGACTCTCCTACTGTTAATCCTGCAGCTCTTGCAAATTGAAAGAGGATAGCTGGTCTTCCAGTTTCATCCTTTTTCAAGAAAGCTACTGAGCTGTCTTCAAGTGTTGCAATAGTTCCAGAAGAATCTAATGCAAGAATCAACTGAGTTTTTGCTCCCATAGTAGCTGGAGCAATTTCTCCTGCTTGGGTTCCTACTCTCCACTCTTCCCAAGACACGTGTCTTGCTGAGTTAAGTAGCCAAAGTTTTTGTTCTGTTTCACCGTTATAGTTTTCTGATGAGTTATCATCTGAGCTATAAGAAAGTTCTATAGAGTTAATAAAAACCTCAGGCAGAACCTTTGTAAACTCAATGTCGTCATCAGCAGTACCAAGAGCACATTCTTGTTGAATAGGTGACCAAATGTCAATTCCCTTAGATACTCCACATTCACGGCCAAAGTCAATCAACTGTACTCCGTGAAGGTACTTACTTATGTTTCCAGAATCATCTTTTACAACAAGGTTGGCCTTTCCTGTTGAATCAGAAGCTGGGTATAGTGCTAAATCATCCAAGTTTCCTGTACTGGTGTCTGTACCACTAACTGTTCCAAAGAACGTTAATCCATCTGATTGACGGATATTGTGGTGAAGGTTTGTAGTAGGTACCTTTGCTAATGTTGCCATTGTATAGATACTACCGTAATCCATACCTTCTAGTGTAACAGCAACTTCAGGGCTATCATCTACTACGTCAGTCAAGTTAAGTTGACCAAGTTCAAACATATCCGTAATATTGAAAGTTGTAGAACTTCCTAAAGTTTGGATACGATATAGAATACGTCCTTCAGCCAGTACGGACTGTGATGCGTATATAATCCGATTTCGTCGACTCGCCATTATCTGTAAATCTCCTTTCCATTTTCATACGTATGAAATTAAGTTTATTCTGAATAACCCTCTTTAATTAGTGAGTCAAAACCACCTGCCGGTTCGTTTAATCCACTGAATTTACCTACTAACGAAGGATCCCTGTCAGTATAAGTTATCGTCATAAACTCTATTCGCCCCGAGTGTCTGACTGAATCAGATACATTCTGTCGGGGAGAGGTGCTGTAAAGCATCTCAATATTAACAAAGTACAAATTTTGACCATTTCCGGGGTTTAACGTAAGATAACTTTGGTATGTATTTCCTTTAAATTCTACATCTTGAATGAAGTCTTCATTTACGGCTCCCCACTGCTCTAGAGGCATCCCAGTCCTGTTAAAATCTATAACTGGTGCGTGTTTGTTTATCAATACTCTCTGTAACTTGTTCAATAATCTACGTTTTTCCTGTTCACTAGACGCAAAGACATCAATTACATATCGTCTTTTAGATTTAATGCCCGGTCCCATTTGAAATCCTTGATCCATTCCTTTTACTGGATAGATAGCTATTACAGGAAGATTAGGTACATTACCGTCTGTAGGAAAAGCTTCTAAGATAGACACAGAATGAAAGCAATAGTCTACCTCTGTAGGAGTATTTCCTAAAGCTCCACTAGGCGTAGTGGCAGAAGGCCACCGAATTCGTCCCTTTTCATAGTCTATTCTATAGTAATCCCGAGGTATTATAGAACCAAGTTGATCTCTAACTTCAATTAAGGTTGACTCTCTTTCCGTGGGAATACTTAATGACGAGCCTTGATAAGGAGTACCATAAGTGTCTATATATCCACTTGTAGTAGGGTCATATACCTGACAGGCAGATGTTGTTTTTGGTTCAAAACTCAACCAGCCTCTGCCCTCTGTTACTGGTAGATCACTATATGCTCCTGTAGCTAGGTCTACTTTAAAAACGTCATTTCTAATAGAACCATCAGGAGCCTGTCTAGACTCTACAGCCAAAGGTTCATTCTGCACTTCTATGGAGAATTCGATGGAAAGGAGGCCTTCCTTATGGTAAACTAAAAGGGACTTTAACTCTAACTCTGTACGATCCATTATCATAAAAGGACATATTTTCCCCTATATTTATAGGACTGCTGGTAATACGTCTACTAAGATAACTATTACCGCCGTTCCAACAGCATACCAAGTAATACGCTGTAGCCTTTTGTTTCTAGCTTTATATTTTATGACATCCTGTCTAGCCCCTATTAACTCTTGAGTTAAAGAAGCTAGTTTTAAATCCTTATGTTCTAGCTCCTTATAGAGCTTATCAACTAGGGAAGTGCAGGTGCTCAGACGGTCCATATCCCTCTCTGAGGCATCTAAAAGAGAAATTATATCTACAGTATCTCTTTCTGTAATACATACGTCCTCAGCATTCACAGGAACTGTCAGGGTTAATAACAAGACCACAATGGCTATACAACTAATAAAGTACTGTTTCAACATTTTTAGGTCCTTTTACTCTTCTTTCGTCGCTTCTCTAGTAATTTTCTCTTATATTCTAAGAGGAGTTTCTTCTTCTTCTCAGCTGAAAGTGAGGTAACGCTTTTCTTTAGTTCTTCGTTAATCTGATCATCTAGCGCTTTGCGATCCTTAAAGGCTTGAACCTCTTCCTTTAACTGATTGGTACGGGCCTGTTCAACAGCTAAATCGTCCTTAAGTTCTTGAATTCGTTGACGATCCGCCAATTCTCGATAATAGTTTAGTTCATAACTGTAGTAGGCTCCTCCTACCAAGATAACCATTATCAGTAAAACTGCTAACTTATGGGTCAATAGACTTTTTACTATGAGACCTGTAGCTGTAGAATTAGAAACATTTATAATTGCTTGCTCTCGCTTCATCTCAGCGAATGAACTTAACTTCTTAACTACTCTCTTTAATTTAGTTGACATATCACTGTCCTGCCTTAGACATAAATTTCTTTAGTCCGCCATTCTCAAACTCTGAAGAGTGTGCTTTTTTTATAACTTCCTTGTCTTTAGATATAGATTGCCACTCTGTGGCTGCTTTTAAAGCTATAATAGCTACTAAAACTGCTGAACCAAATATACTAACGTGGCCCATAAGAGAGTCCATATAAATAGTTTGAGAATGAGTAACTATATTGGAAAGCTGTTCACTGTTAATATACTCCTTATCGTGCAACTGTTTAGCTACTTCTATGGAGGTATAAAAACCTTTTTCTGCGCTTAGCCAGGCTAAGACTAGTAAACTAATTATAATAGAGAAAGCCCAAACTTTGAAGGATACAAACATCCACGCCAGCTTTGAGCACCACTCTTTAAACATTACCTAGTGACCTCTTTGTTTTAAAAAAGTTATACGTGCAGAAACTTTTGAAGAAATTCTTTGACTAGCTCTACTTCCATCGTTATCTAATTGGCGTTTAGCTAAAGTCAACAAAGACCTATTCTTACAGTTATTAACTGCATCTATTGCTTGATGAACGTCTGCCGCTCGTACAATGTGGTCTAAAGTAACTTCTGCTTGAGCTGCACTTCCTTGTACAGCAGGTCTAGTTTGTCCTCCTGCTGTTGAGGCTTCAGATGTTGGAGGTCCGTCAGAAGAACCTCTACTTGCAGAGTCTAAGCTGTCTCCTGTCATAACTGCTGATTCATTACCTGCGGCTGAAGCCGGGGTCATAGTCTGATCAACAGCTTTAATATTAGAAAGATCTTGGTTAGAAGTCTCTACCGGGGTAAGCACCTCTTCACTAGTCCCGCCTACGTTTTCTGGTCCTTGGCCTCCCACTGTTGGAGAGGGGTTTGCTAGAAAAACTTTTGAAACTACCTCAGCTCTCTTTTCGGCTTGAGGTTCCGTAATGTGAGCATTGGACGGTCTTGCCTCTCCTTGGAAAGGAACTAGAGGTGCTGTTGCAGGACTGTGAGCGTTAAGGCCTCCAGAAGCAGCACTATCGTTTTCTTCATTTAACATATCACCAGTCATTGCTTGAGTTCCTATTTTTTGGGCAGCAAGGATTTCTTTTACAGAGCTTACTCTATTTGCCGCACGGACTGTCTGGGCGTCAGGTTCTGGTGAGGTCTCAATTTTTCCTTGACGAGAATCTATGTTAACTGGTATCTGTTCTCCGTGTGTACTCACTTGCTGCTGCCTAAGCTTAGTTAATTGACTAGCAGCTTGTTCTTGACTAGTTGCAGTAGTTACTGGTCCTGATTCAACAACTGTAGTGCCTCCTGTGAACTCAGCTCTGGCGGTTAGGGCGGACTCAGTTAGATGTAGAGAAAAGTCTGGTTTATTGATAATTCTACTTTCAATCCAAGAAACAAACACTGGGCCTGAGTCTGCATCTCCAGCTCGTTCTCCATATTTTTTTGCTAGGGTCTCCAAAGATACTTGATGTCCTACAGGCCATCTCTCACCGAATGTAAAAACTGAGCTTGAACCATTATACTGTAAGTAACCTTTACTCTGTGCTGCCATTTTAATTAATCTCCTTTGGATTTAAATGAATCCCAACTACTATGATACCTTTTATCGTAACTTTTATCAAGGTATTTATCTATGCCTCCGTGAATAAGATTACTCAACCTGTGTGTTAAAATTATTCCTATACAAAAGTTTAATATAAAATCAAACGTTGTTAGACTAACAAAAGACAGACTCTCTACGGAGAGACACGAGAATCCTGAATAAACTAACAGTGTAATCCAGAAAGACGTACAATATCCACAAGATAGAAGGCTATCGAAAAATGCATTTAGATTCTTGACCTTATCCACTAAGGGACTGATTAAGTCTGCCTGTAGAAGCATATAAGTTATATACTCAACGATTAGAGACAAGATTATAAGAGTCGATAAAATATTCATTTAATACTTAGTGTACATTATTTAAACTATTCAGTCAATTACAGTCTTAAAGCTGCTTGTGAGGCTAAAGATAAAGCTGGGTCAACTATTAAGGACTTGAGCAGTGCTTCAGATAAGATAGATTGAAACAGATCAGGTTGCCCGGAGGCTCCAGATTGTGGATGTTTTTTTACAAGAGGGGCGCCTAAATCAGACAACCTTTTGTTCTTTTTTGCTACTTCTTCTGAGGAAGATTGGATTAATAGCCCAGTCCCAAACCTACCCAAATGAGAGGATGTCAATCCTGGAACACCTTTCAGATTGAGAGAGGCTGCGGGGACCCAGTAAAGGTTGTCTTCTAAATCTCCCATCACAAAGAAGAAAAGCCATCTCATTTCCGTTGAATCTGTAGAAGAGGCTGGTCCTCCGGTGTCGATCCCTAAAAACTCATCTGAAAGTAAAGTTATAGTAAAGTCTACCGTATTTCCTACTGTGACTGTAGCTTGAGCTAGAACTAAATTTCTCTCTACTTCTGCTCGTATAACGGACGTATATCTCTCTAAAGTTGGATCAGTCTTGTCATCAGAAACTCCTGAGAAAAATCCTCCTAATACACTAACTTTAGATATAACTAACGTAGCTAGATGCTCAACTACCTCAGGATGTATTATTCTATTTCTGATCTGTAAGTTTAGTTCTTCTAAGAATCTAACTTTTAAATTAGATACTTTAGCTTCAACTTCTTTTTTTACGGATTTTACCACGCACCATCGTCGCTAGGTATAATAGGAGGAGTAGTCGGGCTTGCTGCTGACGCTTGGTCTGAGGCCTGTCCTACTAGGTCCTTATTAATTCTAGGATCTCCATCATATTTAATAGTTACACTGTCATCTACCGGAACTTGAATAGCATAAAACTCTATCAAGTGAATATCTCCTAACCCTTTCACTCTTGGGGGAGTATCTACGATACACTTCACTCCGTCTATAGTAAACGATTTGGAATCTCTGCACAAGGCATAATGTTCCTTAAAGGTTTTAATTCGGCAAATAGGAACTCCATCTCTGCCAGCTGACAAATCTAAAAACTCTTCTTTTGGGTTCCACGTAATATGCGCTCTAATACAGATCTTATTCTCTTCCGTAAGAATTCCTAAACCTCGGCAAACAGGGCATATACTGGACTTTAGAATCTTAGGATTAGATAGAGAAGGATCGTATTGAACATCTGGTGATATATCATCCTCTGTAGTGTCGAACGGTTGCGGATAAACAGTTTTCTGAATAGGTTTTCCAGGAAAAATATTTACAGGCCTAATAAATTGTAAATCGTAAACATTAGCAGATTTCTTTGCTGAGGTATCGTACAGGCAATTAGGACAATCAGTAGAATAGGGAGGTAGAACTACAACTATATCTCTACCCATTTCCTGGATATACTGAGAAATACCTTTTTTAAATTGTTTTTTTAAGGTTCTAGGTATAGTAATCATCTTCTACTCTACCTTGTAGACAGGTAAGCTCATAAGCTTACATCTTGTTTTAACCTCTAATGCATTCTTTAAACAGTCTTGTACCGTTTTCATATAACTAATTAGATGCTGTGGACGTCTGCTTGTATCAAAAGTACTATCACTGTCTTCTAAGCTTACAGCTTCCTTTATATAAACCGATACATCCTTAGAAAGAAGTGCATAAGAGGTAGACAATATTAATAGGTCCTGAGAAAGCTCCTGAACCGTTAAGTTACATTGAGAAACAAGAAAGCTAGTAGCTCCTGTATCGTACGTGTTAATAATTTCTAAATCGGAGTGTCTAAACGTTTCATAAATAACTGACAAAGGAGTATTAGAAACTAACGGGCCAGGAACTGTATCCCACTGCAAGTATTCGTAACTTAAAACTGAGACGCCGCTTGTAACTGGAGTGCCTGCAACTATCACCTCCAAAGGGTAACCTTTAGGTTCTTCCAAAGCGTACATAGATCCCTCTACCTTCGCTCTACCACACAGAGCTACATCATAGACATCGTCTACTACAGTTCTTTTTTCATCACCTACTAGTTGTCTAATCCTGAAAACTATAACTTGCTCTTCAGGAGTTAATATTACTTCTTGTGGAAACATTAAATACTCCTATGAATTTATTAGGAAGTTACCTAGCATAGCTAAAGTTCCTCCTACAATGCCGGAGGCAGCGAGTTTCAAAAAATCAAAAACAGTCTGACGTGCGAATACTGAGTCAGCTTTTTCTTCTACAAGATGTAGAGATTGAGCATTCTCAACACTACGCATTCTATGATCTAGGATACTTATTCTGTTAGTTATGGAATCGTTACCATTATTGCCTCTAACTATAACGGATACTAAGTCTAGTTCTTTGCACATATTCCTCATATCCGCTTGCATCGTGGCAAGAAGAGCAGTATTCTCTTTATTAGATTCAATAAGGGTTTGCATTATTTGAGTGGTGGACTCTAGATTTGCTACAACTTGTATTAGGATTTCTCTATCTAAATCTTCCTTATCTTTACTTGCGATCATAAAAATCCTTTTTTGTAGAACCTCTATTTATCAAGGTTTTAATGCACTCAAAATCTTTGCATAAAGATTTAAGTTGGAGGCACAACCTCATTCTAGAGATATTCTGCAATTTCTTTAGCAGCTCAGATTTTGTCTGAATACAGGTAGTATCCGTTGATAATTCACTTACAGGCTCTACGATCTCTAACTCTATCGGCATATAACTATCCCTTATGACTTTATTTGCAATCTATATACTGTTATAGAACATAGTACAGAGGACGGATCATAGAGGTTGCAGTCTTAGAACTTCATTAAGCTAGTTCTTCTCCAGATCCCACCAGTATGGAGGTACAAGAAGTTCCCACTTCGTCGTAATTCACCGTCTGTCCCAGTGTCTAGGGAGTTACTAGGGGCTACTCCTGAGGAAACTACTAATGCACCGCTTACAGTTAAAGTATTCTGTACGGAAATGTCGATTCCATCATTAGTGAGAGCAGCTGAGGATTCAAATCCTGAGCCGTTGTGTCTAAGAGTTTCGTTGATATTCCCAGATATAGCGGAAATGCCGCCGCCGAAGTCTCCGATATATCTGAATGCCTCTATATACAGTGGAGTCGCATATCCCAGATCCGAAGGAGTTAGTCCGTCTGCAAACAGAATAAGGCCTTGCTGCCAATTAGGTATCCAGGCTCCTTGAGTAGTGAAGATTTCTGAACCGTTAGCTTGGTACATTCTAATAGAATATCCTGCTCCAAACTTGGTATTGGGGATAAAATCTTTAAGGGTAGTTGAGAAGGGGTTACCTGCTATTGATCTGCAAAAATAAGAAAGTCCATTAGAGGTTAAATCCTCTGTTAAGTATACACGGCTGTGTAAAATGGCTGAGCCTGGGGCTACTCCAGAGTTAGAACTAAGAGTTACTGTGTAGCTTCCTCCTCCGTTATTTACAACAGCTGTAATCGAGTATACATAGGATGCATTCGGGTGTACATCACTAATCTGATACCCTATTTCTGGAACTATACTAACCGTACTTATATCCCAATCAGTACCGTTAGAAGCTAAGGTTATACTTTCCCCTTGACTTCTATCCTGTACTACAGAGCCAGATACCGTTGCTGCTGCTTGAGCAGTAGCTTGGTCTGTTGCTTGAGGAATTTCAGGATCCTGGGCCCAAATGTCTTCAGTAAATATAATGTGAGATGAAGCTAACTTCTCTTCATACCATTTCTTTCCACCTAGAGACGGATCGGTATTAGAAGTACCTTGGATTCCAAATAAATGCTTGAATGAAGCATTAGTTTTTTCTGTAAAGGAAAATTCAGCCATATCTTATTAAGTCCAATTCGACATCTCTATTCTGGTAATTCTTGTAGACACTCCAGCGGGATGAACGTAAGTGACTCTCACTTCAACCGCCTTATTTTCTGCAAAAACTGTAGAGAATCCTCCTAATGTAAATTCAAAGTCTGGAGCTACGAAGCTTCCTGTAGTAACAAAACAACCATCTGTATTGTCTCCTTTAAAGGTGGCAATATTGTAGTTAGTATTTAAACTTAGCCAGCCAGTACCTTCATTGCCGAAGCCCTGAGTACCGTTACCTGGTATATGGGTTCCTACTACCCTTAAGTCTATTAACACGGCCCCACTAAGTCTGGCTGCTTCTGTTAACCCTGTAATAGTCAAGACTCCGTTAGATCGAGCTACTCCAACAGTGTCTATAAATTGTCTGGAATAACTAAGGTCTAAGGATCCAGCTGGTATGCCGCTATAGTCAGGGTTAATACTAGGGTCTATGGAAGAAAAATCAGTCTGTGGATATATTAAGGCTCCAGGCATTATCTGTAGTCCTCCGGACACTGTCAGCGACTGAGTCGAGTCCCACTCTCTAGCGTCCCTGTCTACGCCTTCTATATCCGTAATAGAGCCAGAACCTAATATTAACCTAAATGATTCGGATACAAAGTCCTCCTGTCTACCTGTAGAAGTATCTGATAGAGTATGTATCAGTACCTCGGGGCTAGCTGAAAATAGTGAGCCATTAGTAGTGTTAAATGGATCTCTCAGCTGAAACCTCATTTTCTGGAAAACTCCAGAACTGTCTGGGTTGGATATTCCTGCACTTATGGCCTTCACTTCGGAGTAAATAAAAGGATCATCGTGGTTAAAAGGATCAGAAGGAGGTTGAGTTCCGCCACTGATAGTAGCAGCACTGTAATTAACAAGATAAGTTCCTAGTCCCAAACTTGTGGCTTGAACCTCTAATAAGTCTGCTCTATAGGTATCCTTCCACATATCGTCAGAGTCTAAATCCACTTTAAGAGTACTTCCAGTAGAAGCATATTTAATACCAGACAAGTAGTCTACTACTGCAGTATCTAGTTCTACCCCTTGGCTGCTGAAAGAAGGTGCATTCCCTTTATCCAAGAAAAATTCCAGAGACTGAGGGTAGCTAACAGTATCTATTTCTTGGACAGCTTCTACTAAGAGATAACCAGTATCTCCCAACAAAGAGTTTGCGGGAATGGACACCTGAAGATAACCTTCTACCTTATCCAAGTTATCTTGGAGGGAGGTGATCTGCACATACCCATTAGGGCCACTACTTTGATTAATTAAAGAACCATCTGGATTTAAAACTTCTTGCACTAATATGTTTCCGTTTCCATCTTTATAGGTTACAGTTATAGAGCCTGCTTGTAGATCTGTTATAAAGTTGGCTGGAACTCCATTCCACGGCAAAACATTTGTCGCTGTTATATCTTGATTTGTATCGTTATCGAACCCACCGGCATAGTACGGGGATCCTGGGGAGGTTGGGCTGGCAACTCTACCTGTGGAGAAGGAAGGATCAACTAGAAGTCCGATGCTGTTGCCGTCTGTAGTCCCTAAGTGACTGGCAAAATCTCCGACCACTGGAACAGGAATAGAACCGCTAAAACAAATCCACTTACTATTATCTGGATCACTAAGCTCCAAACATTGAGTAGTTCTGTTATAAATTAGTACTCCGTGTAATTGAGGATATTCCCGAAAAGGGAGTTTGTCGGCTTCCTCTACAAAAGGAATAATACCTAAAAATCTTCTAGTAGTACCGTCTTCAGAGAAGGCAAACCCCTTGGCTGAAAATTTTACATTAGTACTAAAATTTATTTTAGTGCGTTTTCTATCGCCCTGGGTCACTAATCGCTACCAAATTCCTTTACCGATTGTTTGATTACTGAATGTTTTTGGGGATAGACACATCATTCAGTACCATACCATTCTATCATAGTTACTATAGTACAGTCTAGTGATTTATGGCCCACAGTGTAAAATAAACTAAAATAAAATAAAGACATAACAACGTTATATCTACATAAAAAAGGCCCCCACTTTCGTAGGAGCCTTTCTGTTTAACCTAGTAACATTGCTAGTAGGTTTATGGTGCTCTGTTGATAACTCCCATTTGAATCATACGTGTATCCAATACTGCGAGTCCAATTTCCTGCCAACCATAGAAGCCCTGGAGCTGCTCACGGTGGAGATTTTGAGAATCGTCGAACATACGTAGTTCTTCACGAATAGGCATAACCAGTGAGTCATTCGCAGTAAGATCAAATCCGTAAATCTGAGTCTCCCCTGCATCAATCACGTTTAGGTTAGAATCTACTTTATTGGCATCTGTAGGTGTGTAATCGTTAAACGATCCACCAGAACCAACACGGAAAAGGCCGCCAGTAGAGTCTGCACTATTAATGTTGTATCTACCACTCATACCAAGTTGTTGAACTTCGTGGAAGTTAACGCCCCAGATGTTGCCCATTCCACCAGAAACAAAGATTTCTCTTCGAGTAGTTGGATCGACTTGAGACTCACCCCATTCACGCTGATCAGCCATATCTTCAGGAGATACGTACAGGTCAGTAAGAGTACGACGAGTTCTTTTCATCTTAACGATCATTTGGTTAAGTAGTTCTTTACTGAAAAATCCAGCGGCTGGGCCACCAGTGATTTCAGTAATTGGAGCCGGACGACTTGGAAGAAGTCCTTTACCTTGGAACTCTGAAGTAGCTGCAGGAGCCAAAAGGCGCCAAGCTGACTCTTCTTCATAGTCCACTAGAGCACGAGCAGCGTTTCTCATAGCTCGCTCTGCAATGTTAATCCTACCCTCACGAGCGAATCGTAGTGACCATTCACAGGCTGTTGCCAGTCTGAATGTTGGTACAACTATCTCTTCACCAGCAGGTTCAATGTAGTTACGAGGAACTGCACCGACTTTTGGTAGAATAAAGACTGGAACATCGAAGTCATCCGCTAGCGGATAAGCTGCCTGTGCTCCTGGCTCAAGAACTTCAACTGCGAACAGTTGACGTGCTAGAG
>Ga0164313_10004092_pt1 | contig 13028 bp, 9 predicted proteins | sample GuaBasSedimGuay4_FD_113735 | JGI IMG/M metagenome (GOLD analysis project Ga0164313, IMG submission 113735) | Subseafloor sediment microbial communities from Guaymas Basin, Gulf of California, Mexico - Guay4, Core 4569-4, 0-3 cm | ecosystem: Environmental > Aquatic > Marine > Hydrothermal vents >... | reverse complement strand
TCCCCAGTACCGGTAGGGGTCGCGACTGACGTGCAGCGGCTGCGTCCGGGGCCGTGACCGTGACCGTTCCCATCGCGCTCCTAAAGACACAACCAACAAAAAGGCCGTACCAGATGCGCGAAGCGCATCAATTCATATATATGTTATGATCGTATGCATGAGAACGACAATCTCCCTCGACGATCGAATCCTTGAAGCGGTCAAACGGCGTGCCACCAACGAGGGTCTGAGTGTCAGCGCCTGGGTCGCCGGGGTTCTGGACGAAGCCGTCAAGAGGTCGAAGACGCCGACCCAGGAGCGTCCCTTTCGGTTGGTGACCGCAGGTGAGGGCGGCGCCTACCCCGGCATCGATCTCGACCGACCGCGCGAGCTCATGGTTGCAGAGGACGAAGAACGCTTCGGCTAAGGGATCCCAAAACCATGCTACTTCCCGATGTCAACGTGCTCATCTACGCCCACCGGACCGACTCGTGCAACGAGCACCCGGCGTATGCATCGTGGTTGACCGCACTGGCGACCGGACACGAACCCTTCGCCCTGTCGTCACTCGCGCTGGCGGGTGTTGTCCGAATCGTGACCAACGCGCGGGTTTTTCGCCAGCCGTCCACCCATGACGAGGTCTTCGGTTTCATCGGCGAGCTCGTCAACCGGCGCAATGCGCACGTCGTCCATCCCGGCCCCCACCACCTCGAGATCTTCGAAGATCTCTGCCGGCGCTCTAGCGCCACCGCCAAGCTCGTCGCCGACGCCCAACACGCAGCGGTGGCCATCGAGCACGGATGCACGATGGTTTCCACGGACTCCGACTTCGACCGTTTCCCAGGTCTCCGCTGGCAGCATCCACTTCGGTAGAACCAATAAAACGATTTGAACTGTACGTACATATTTGAGAGACATCGCAGAAGTTTTTGGTTGTTAGTTTTTGGTTTTTGGTTTTCATCGCAGGCAGCCGGGGGGCTCTGGACGCCACAGCTCAAGAACGGACGATACCGTCGAGGCTCGGTCACATCGCCCGCGGGGACGCAGGCGCTACAAAACGCGACGATGTGGACTCCCCTTGTAGCGCAGGCGTCCCGCCTGCGATGGCGGCGCTGAGGGACAGACACATCGCCCGCGAGACACGAGCGCTGCAAGGCAGCCACCACGAAGTCCCTCGACCTTGAGACTGGGTGTGACCCACTCTCAACTGCGATGACTTTCTGACCCCTTCGTGTCTTTGTGTCTTCGTGGTTGCGACGTGCGATGATGCGATGAAATCTGCGTCCATCTGTGTGATCTGTGGTCTGCGATGGTTGCGATGGCTGTTCCACCCGTAATCATGTCCCCCGATGCGCGAAGCACATCAGTTGCAGCGCGTGCCGCCCGGTCCCTTTCGAAGCCATTCCCGCAGGTCGGACCTCGACAAGGGGCCCGGCGGTGCGCGGTACATCACCACCCTCCCGAAGCGCCACCGCCGCCGAAGCTGCCTCCTCCGCCGGAGAAGCCACCGCCACTGAATCCGCCCCCGCCTCCCCACGAGCCGCCCGACGAACCCCAGGTCGTCCAGGTCGGGTGCGTGGTTCTGAAGCCCTTACCGATGTTGGTATGCCAGAGCAACATCCGCAGGATGGGGAACCCGATCAGCCATACAACGACCAGGATGACACCCCACTTGGCGCCGAGGATTGCACTCGGGAAGGCAAAGAAAAACGGCACCAGAAAGAGGTAGAGAAACCAGGCCCCTCCTCCCTTGGAAAACAGCGCGGAGAAAGCAAAAACCCCGATAACACTGGTGAAAATAGCTGCCATTGCAAGGAGAGGAACGGCGTCGGACGCTTCCATAGAAGTATCAGGGAATGCTGCCGATGCTTCCGGATCGCCCCTCACGAGACCGGCAATCAGCTCGACGGTTCGTTGGGTTCCGCCCGAGAAGTCACCCTGGCGGAAGGCCGGCTTCATGGCGTTGTCGATGATCCTCCCGCACAGTACGTCCGGGAGGACTCCTTCGAGACCGTAACCGACCTCGATGCGGATCTTCCGGTCATCTCTGGCGATGAGGATCAGAACGCCGTTGTCCCGGTCCCGAGTTCCGAGCTTCCACGCGTCGACGACCCGCATGGAGAAGTCTTCGAGGGGCTGGCCATCGAGGCTCGGGATGGTGAGCACCGCCACTTGAGCGCCGGTCTCCTGCTCAAGGGCTTTCAGGTCGTTCTCCATGGTCGTCACCGTCGTCGAAGAGAAAAGACCGGCGAGATCCGTCACCCGACCATCGAGGCGGGGGACCTCGAGCGCGAAACCACGAGTTGCCACGATGAGGACGAGAACGACACCGAACGCGAAACGACGCATCATCGCTCCCGCATCCGCAGCTCATTGGTGAGCTCGTCGGTGTCTTCTGGGCGAATCTCCACCCTGTGTTCTTCGAGTAGCCGACCGCACTCGACGATCGCGGCGATGAGCGCCTCGGCAGGCTTTCGGGCACGGATTCCGGCGACAACATCGTCGATGATCCGATCCCATGCCCCTTCGGGAACGGCACGGTTGATACCGACGTCACCCAGCACCACCACTCGGTGCTCGAAGAGGGCGAGGAAGATCAGAATTCCTGTTCTCTCACGGGTCGAGAACATCTCCTCTTCGAGGAAGGCGATTTCCGCACGCTGCCGCGCCCGTAGGTCGAGGATCTCATCGGACACCAGGGAACGGCGAATACCCTCGATCCGTCGAGACGATACAAGGCCGACAATGGCGAATACCATCGCCGGAAGGATCACAAAGGACCACGGCGATCCACCCCAGAACCCTCCAAAGTAATGCAGGACAACCCCGCCGGCGCCGCCGATCAGCGCACCGAGAACGGCCGCTTTCCAACCCGTCTCCCGGTAGTCGTCGCAGGCGCCCACAACGTAGGGGACAATCTCCCCTGAAGTACTGCCCTCGGCACTTCGGGCCGCATCAGCGATGGCCCGCCGATCAGCTTCGGTGAAAAGCGACGTCAGATCAGACACCGCTAGAACTCTACGGCGGGAGGCGTCTCTGCCCCCTCGGTGGCCTCGAAGTAGGCCTTCTCATCGAAGCCGAAGAAGTTGGCGATGATAACCGTCGGGAAAGTCCTGCAAATGGTGTTGAAGTCGCGCGCCACCTCGTTGAAGCGGTGGCGTTCGACGGCAATCCGGTTCTCGGTACCCTCGAGCTGGACCTGGAGGTCGCGAAACGCCTGGGTTGCCTTCAACTCAGGGTAGCGCTCGACCACGACGAGCAATCGTGACAGCGCGCTGGACAGCCCATCCTGCGCAGCCTGAAACTGTTTCATCTGCGCCGGATCCGGGGTTTCGGCGAAATTGATCTGCCCGACCTTTGCCCGTGCTTCGACCACCGCTGTAAAGGTCTCCTGCTCGAAATCGGCGGCGCCTTTGACCGTTGCCACGAGGTTGGGAATGAGATCCGCACGGCGTTGATAGACATTCTCGACCTGGCCCCACGCCGAGTCGACGCCCTCGTCGAGGGCGACCAGGCGGTTGTAGCCACCAACGCCGACCATCGCTATCACGCCGATGATCAATACCAGAACACCACATCCAATAGCTGCAAACTTCATTTCGCGTCGCCTCCCGCTCTCACGAATTACTGGCGGCATTGTACCCGGCGTTTCTAGAAACGGACGAGGTGCCCGAGATTCCATAGTTCCACAAGTTCTCAAATTGACATCAACCGCCGCGAGGTTCAATCTTACAATCAGGAATCGGTGCTGACCCGCCGGGGCAGAATCGAGGAGGAGGCAGACCGATGAAGAAGCTGTGGTTCGTCATTCCCCTGGTCGCGATCGGCATCATCGCCATCGCCGCTTTCGCCGGATCACCCGCCGGCGATGCCGCCCTCGGCACCCTGAGCTACGATGACTTCGAGCCGGACGACGTCTGCGCCGAGTGCCACGTGGACATCGCTCGACAGCACCAACAGGCCATGATGTCGAGGTCATTCACACACCACTGGGACGAGATCGAGTACTACGATCTTGCCCTCCCTCACTCAGAGAAGGTCGAGAAGGTGGCGGGGATCAAGGCCGGTTGTATGGGCTGCCACGCGCCCCTCGCCTTCCTCGCCGGTGACATCCCGCCAAAACGACCTGTGGAAGGAACCCGAGCCAATGAAGGTGTAAGCTGCGCCCTGTGCCACGCCATCACCGGTCACGATGGTGATGTGCCGTTCAACTTCAATTTCACCGTTGATCCCGCGGCCGGGTCCCAGGGCACCCGAGCCGGGGTCGAGAGCCCCGGCCACGAAATCGTCGTCAACTCCTACATCGGCACAGCAGAGTTCTGCGGCACCTGCCACAACGAGAAGGACCCGTGGGGGCTCTGGGTGAAGGCAACCCATCTGGAGTGGAAGCAAAGCCCTCAAGCGAAAGCCGGCATCGTCTGTCAGGACTGCCACATGCCGCCGGCCGCCGGCAACTCGGCGCCCGAGACCGGTGGAATCGATCACCCCAACGTCCGCCAGCATCTATTTCACGGCGCGCACGACACCGGCAAGCTCATGGGCGCTGTCGAGGTCCGAATCCATCCCTCCGAACTGGACGCCAAGCCGGGCCGAGAGATCGTCTTCACCGCAACCGTTGTCAACGCCAAGGCCGGGCATATGATCCCGTCAGGCTCAGCTGAGGAGCGCGTCGTCTGGCTCCATGTCGAAGCCGTGGATGCGTCCGGTCACACCCACCATCTCGCGGTGGATGCCAAGGGCTTCGACGGCGAAGAGCTCACCATTGCCTCGGCCGACGCTCTCGCCTACCAGGACATCGGCGACATCAAGGGGCTCGAGGACTTCGTTGGGCTGAAACGCGACGGCAATGTGCCCGCCGGCGATCGGATCTTCCGGCTGCCCTACCTCGACGAGAAGGGTCGAATGACCGTTGCCCAGTGGAACACCGCAGCCTTCGGGACCGACTACCGTTTGGCGCCGCTGGAGGCGAAGAACGAGACCTTCAGCTGGACCCTGCCCGAAGATCTTCCACCCGGCACGATCACGGTGACGGCAACGGTCTGGTACTCCAAGCTCGTGTCTTCGGTCGCCGAGTACCTGGGAGTCCCGGCCGAGGAAGCCAAGCCGATCAAGATGAGCGAGCACAACACGACGGTTGTGGTAACGAACCAGAGTTAACTCCTTTTTTTTCGACAACAGGAGCAGCTTGCGCCTGGCGCAAGCTGCTCCTGTTGTCGAAAAAAAACATGCGATACTTTCCTGGAGCGCTTCGGGAGGCAACGCATGTGCGGCCTGGTAGGGATCTTCGGCGGAAAAGGCGACCCGATCGAACGGCAGGAGATCGTTCGCCGGATGGCGGCCACCCTTGTCCACCGCGGTCCCGACGGCGAGGGATACATGCATACCGATGGTTGCGATTTCGGTTTTCGTCGCCTCGCGATCATCGATGTCGCCGCCGACTCACCACCCTATGCCAACGAGGACCGCAGCATCTGGTCCATGGCCAACGCCGAGATCTACAACTCGGGTGAGATCATCCCCGAGCTCGAAGCCCGTGGCCACACGCTTCGAACCCACGTCGACACCGAGGTCATTCCGCATCTTTATGAGGAGTACGGCATCGACCTTGTCGACCACCTCAACGGAATGTTCGCCTTCTGCGTCTGGGACGAGCGAAAGAGGACCCTCCTTCTGGGCCGTGATCGTACGGGCGAGAAGCCGCTCTTTTACTGGTGGAACAACGGCCAGCTGGTCTTCGCGTCGGAACTCCGCGCCATCCTCGCCCACCCCGAGGCGCCGAAAGCGGTCGATCCCGTGGCCATGCGACGCTATCTTCTGCACGACTACTTTCCCGCCCCGTTGAGCCCGATCGCCGGGATCCGCAAGCTGCCGGCGGGCCACGTCCTCACGGTTCGCGACGGTCAGCTCGACGTTCGCTGTTACTGGGACCTCGCCAATTTCTTCGACCAACCGGAGATCGCCGCTATGAGTCCGGCGGCCATCGCCGACGAGGTCGACCAACGATTGGCCCTGGCGGTCAATCGACGCCGGCGGGCCGACGTTCCGGTGGGTGTCTTCCTGTCCGGCGGCATCGACTCGTCAGCCATCCTCGCCTACCTCGCCGATCAGATCGGCCCCGGGGTTCACGCCTTTTCTCTCGGCCACACCGACCAGAACTTCGACGAGTCCCGCTTTGCCCGTGACACCGCCCGCCACTTCGACGCCGATTTCAACGAGCTCGTTCTCACCGAGAGCGATCTTGCGGAAGGCCTGCGACTGGTGGGGCAGGGTTTTGACGAGCCGCTCGGCGACGCTTCGATCATCCCCACTCACCTGTTGTCCCGGTTCGCCGTGAAGAAAGTCAAGGTGGTGCTCTCTGGAGAAGGAGCGGACGAGCTCTTCGCCGGCTATCCCACCTACATCGGAAACCGGGTCGCCGGCTGGTACCGCAAGCTCCCGCGCGGCATCCGACAGAATCTGGTCTCCGGGATCCGCAAGTTGCTGCCGGTTTCCATGGGGAACGTGGGCGCCGACTATTTGTTGAGTCGATTCTCCGCCGCAGCCGAGCGCGATCTCGTCGAGCGCCACCACACCTGGTTCGGCAGCCTTCGACCGGAACGCCATGAGGAGATCCTGTCGGCAACCGTGGTGGCGGCTCTTCAGACTGACGACCCATTCGGATCGGCCAAACAGAGGGTCGCAGGGAAGGACTTCCCGGACCCGTTGTCGGTGCTGCTCTACTCGGATTTCACCATGTATCTGCAGGACGACCTGCTCACCAAGGTCGACCGGGCGACCATGCTCGCCTCGCTCGAGGCGCGGACACCGTTCCTCGACCACGAGTTCACCGAGTTCGTCGCCGGCATTCCGTCGAAGCTCAAGCTCAAGGGGATCACCACCAAGGCGATTCTTCGAAGCGCGGTCAGAAAACGGCTCCCGCCGGAGGTCCTCAAGCGACGAAAGCGCGGATTCAACATCCCCTTCTCACGCTGGTTGCTCCACGGTCTAGGCGATCAGCTCCGCGAACGGTTCTCTGCCGAGAGGGTCAAAGCCCGCGGCCTCCTCGATCCTGTTGGGGTGACGCATCTCATCGATGAGCATATGAACAGCGAGGCTGATCACCGCAAGCCGCTGTTCTCACTGCTCGCCCTCGATCTCTGGTGCGACGCCACCTATGGCGAAGGAGCGCGGGTGCCCATCGCCGGAGCAACCGCCGAGCGGCCACCTACAACGACATGATCGCCGACCGCCACCCACCCCTTCTGATTGCGTGGTCACTGATCGCGATCGTCGCGCTCGGGTGGGGGCTTGGCGGCTATCCCCTGATCGACCAGGACGAGGGACGGAACGGTGAGGTGGCTCGCGAGATGGCCGAGTCCAACGACTACGTCCTGCCACACCTCAACGGCCTGCCTTACATCGACAAACCAGTACTCTTCTTTGCTGCGGCGGCCGCGGTCATGGAGATTCTCGGCCCCACCGAACTGGCGGCTCGTCTTGTGCCGTTCCTGTGTGCCATGGCAACCGCTCTCCTCGTGGGATGGTGCGGCGGGCGGTGGTACGGCCGCGAAGCCGGTTGGGTCGCTGGCATCGCTGCTGCCGTGGCGCCGCTGCCCCTCGCTTTCTCCCGGATCGTGATTATCGACAGTCTGCTCGCCCTGCTCGTGACCTCGGCGTTACTCGCCTTCCACACCGCCGTCGAGGCTCGGGTTGCCGGGAGACCCGAACGCATGTGGACGCTCATCGCCTGGGCGGCCATCGGGCTTGGGATTCTGACCAAGGGTCCGGTGGCGCTGGCGGTGCCATTGATGGTCGCAACACCCTATGCACTTTGGCGCCGGGCCTCGTGGGCGGTTTGGAATCCACTGGGCCCCGTGCTGATGGTGGCGCTGATCGCACCATGGGTTTGGTTCATGGAGGACAGGCTCCCCGGGTATCTCCAATACGTCGCGATCACCGAAACCTGGCAGCGCCTCAGCAGCGACGAACTCCAACGCACCCAACCGTGGTGGTACTTCCTGATCATCGCCGGCGTTGGATTCTTCCCTTGGTGGCCTCTGGCCCTCGGCCGGCGCCGATTGGACGGTGGAACCGATCCTCGGAGGGTCTTTTTGTTCCTCTGGTTGGTGCTTCCGCTGGTCTTCTTCTCGCTATCTCGATCCAAATTGCCACAGTACATCCTGCCGTTGATGCCCGCCGTCGCTCTGCTCTTAGCGTCACGCTGGGCTCCAGGCACCAGCCTACCTCGACGTACGACCTTGATCTCCGTTGCCGGTTGGAGCGTTTTCGGAGTGGTCATGGCCGCAGCCGGCGCGGGCGCCCTCGATAACAGCCGCGTCCCACCGACAATCTCAGAAGCGCTATCAATGCCCTCATGGTTGATGGCAGGGGTCTGCTTGATCTCGATCATCGGAACGTTCGCCTCTCTCCGCTCCGGGCATGGACCACGTTTGATCGCAGCTCTGAGCCTACCGATAATCGCCATCCCTGTGGTCCTCCACCCGGCTATTACCGCCCTCGCCGAACTCCGCTCTGAGCGCGCGCTGGTGAAGCTGATCCGTACCGAGCTTCCCGATGAGACCGAGGTTCTGGGAGTGCAGAGTTGGCGCCCGTCGGTATCGTTTTATCTCGGTCACACGGTTCCGATCATGAGCACCAACGGAGACGAGATTCGGAGCAACTACATTCTTCGAACCTACGAGCGCTGGGTGGATCCAGATGGAGTTCTCCGACCGGCACCGCGCCTACCGGGGTTATTCGGCGCTTGCGATCAACCCACCGTGTTCCTGGTCCATGCACGACGATCTGAACTTCAACAGACCTTGGAAGTGGCCGGTCTGGAGAAAATCTGGGCCGGACCCAAACTCCACGCCTATTTCTGCGATCCACTTCGGTCATCGACGCACCCGGCGGATTATTTCGAATAGTCGTTGGTGAGATAGGCACCAACCTGACCAAATCAAATTCTCTGAACAATACGTATTTTTCGCACATGTCTGGTGAAATTCTGCGGTTCGCCTTTATAATGCACTGTTGGGAGTGTCATGATCCCGTCTGATTCATCGACAAGCTCGGTCGAACTGTCGCCGGACGACGCCACCGGGCGTGGTGTTGAATCATCGACAAACAGGGCCGTCCGGTCCCAGCGCGACGGGCCGCTACCCGTTCTCAAATGCCTGGTCGTCTCGCACGACGAAGACATTCGATCACTCCTCGATTCCATGCTCAAGGTCCGACGCCACGTTGTCACGACGTATGATCAGTCCGAGATCGACAATGTCGACGTCGTCGAGTTCGCACCCAACCTCGCGATCATCGATTGGCGACTGCCTGACGGCCTCGCCCTGGATCTGGTCAAGCGGATTCATAGCGATGACCACCTGGCGTCCACCTGCCAGATCCTCGCGGTGGTCGACTCCTACACGAGCTCGGAAGTCTCGACGATTCTCGACAGCGGGGCTTGCGACGTGCTGACGGATCCGCTGGAACCCGCCTCGGTCGAAGCGAGAATTCGGGTTCACGAGCACATGGCGGCAGAGTTTCTGAAACTGGAGAAGGCGTACACCGAGCTCAACTTAACCCATGAGAGGCTCCTCATTTCCTGCGGTGGCCAGGAGGACGGGCTCTGGGACGCTGACCTCCGCTCCGGCGAGCTCACGTTGTCGCCCAAGTGGGAGGATCTGATCGGCCCCGAGGTTGCGCAGCAGACCAGCATCAACAACTGGCTCGAGCATATCGAGGAAGAAGACCGCGATCGGATCAGGCAGCTCATCGAATCTGTGGCTCGCGGCGAGCTGCAGTCGCTGGAGGAGCGCTACCGACTGATCACGCGCGACGGGACTCACCGTCGCTTCATGATGCGCGGCGAAACGGTTCGTGACGCCGGGGGCGAGGCATTGCGATTGGTGTGCCGTCACACCGACGTCACCGACGACAAAGTGACCTACGAGGAACCCCGCACCAATCTGCTGATTGATCCGCTCACCCGTCTGGCGAGCAGGACGGTGCTCCTGGATCGTCTTCGTCACGCATTTGCCAGAGCATCTCGAATGAAGGACAAGCCGTTCGCGGTGCTTTTCTTCGATATCGACCGGTTCAAGACCATCAATGACAGTCTCGGCCACCTCGTCGGCGACAAGCTTCTGATGGCCATCGCCGACCGCGTTCGGTCCATTTGCCGACCCAGCGACACAGTCTGTCGATTCGGCGGCGACGAGTTCGTCATTGTTGCGGAAGATGTCGAGTCGGTCCGCGATGCGACCAGTATCGCCGAACGCCTCCACAAAGAGTTTCAGATCCCCTTCCAGCTCGGTGAATCCGAGGCCTACGCCACCGTCAGTACCGGGATCGCCATGTGGCACCCGGGCTACGAGAAGCCTGAGGATCTTCTGCGCGACGCGGACAACGCCATGTACCGCGCCAAAGATCTCGGTCGGAACCGCTACGCGGTCTTCGATGAGAAGATGCACGCCGAGGTGGTCGCCACCCTCGAGCTCGAAAATGACCTGCGACGCGCCGTGACCCGCAAAGAGTTCCGACCCTTCTACCAGCCCATCATTTCCCTCGCCAAGGGCAACCTTGTCGGATTCGAGGTCCTTGCGCGGTGGGATCACCCAACCCGCGGCCTGGTCCTTCCGGGGGAATTCATCCCGGCATCCGAGGAAATGGGGATCGCGGTCCAGATCGACCGGATCGTCGCAGACATTGCATGCCGCCAGGTCCGGCCCTGGCAGGTCCAATACCGCATGGATCCTCCCATTTCCATTGCTCTCAACATCTCGACCACTCAGTTTCTCCAGCTCGAGTTGGTTTCCAGAATCGACCACACCCTCCGTCAGAACGGTCTCTACGGGCGGGACATCAAGCTGGAGGTCACCGAGAGCATCCTCATGGAGAACACCGAGCACGCGACGGCGATGCTGGATCAGCTCTCCGCCCTCGACATCGGCCTGAGCATCGACGACTTCGGCACCGGGTACTCCTCGCTGGCGTATCTCAAGAGATTCGAAATCGACTCGCTCAAGATCGACTACTCGTTCGTGTCAAGAATGCTCGATGATACGGACTCGATGGAAATCGTCCGCACCATCATCGACCTCGGTCGGAATCTCGGCAAGACCACCATCGCCGAAGGCGTGGAGACCGATGCTCAGCTCGAAACCCTTCGCGAAATGGGCGTCGACCAGGTCCAGGGGTTCTACATCGCCAGACCCATGCCGGCGGAACAGGCCGGTGAACTCCTCGATCGTATCCACCTGTCGAGGAACCACCTGCAGACTCTCCTGGTGGATCACCTCGTCGAGGAACAGAACATCGATCTCGACGAAGACTGATCTCTCCTTCAGTCGTCCTCTTTTCTTCCGTTGGGCGCGAATCCGCCGATGCCTGTGTTAAGCTCATCAACGGCACAATTATTGGAGTCATTTCGTCTCGCAGCCCGGCTCACAGACCGGGGAAGGGATGCGCATTGCGACCACACTCGAGCGGCATCAACGCGACCGCATCGAAACAGACTTCACTGTGTCATTCAGTAAGAAAATTGAGATTCATTCTGCCCGTCAGGATCCCGTTCGAGTTGCCCAGAGGCACACTCGAATTCGCGGGCTCACGGCGGGTATCTTGGTGAACCAACCAAAGAGGAGGAGGAGGAGATGAGTCATTATTCTTCGTACCGGCTGTGCACGACAGGAAAACTGGTTCTCGTTGCAGCCATGATCGGTCTCTTCGCCATACCCGGTGAGGCCATCGACCTGTCCGGTTCTTCGGGCAAGTACACACTGAACCTCGACATCACCGTGTCGTGGGGCGCCCGGTATCGGGTCCAGGAACAGGACACGGCGATCATCGGCTGGTCCCCGGAGGGCCCGGGCACGGCCTGGTCGGTCAACGGCGACGACGGCAACCTCAACTTCAAGAAGGGGAGCATCGTCAGCAACACACCCAAGGCGACCATCGACTTCGGCTTCGGATACGATCTCGGTGACAACTACAGCATCGGGTTCTTCACCCGTGCCTCCGCCTTCTACGACTTCGCCCTCGAGCAGGACTGTTGTGAGCGCACCGAGCTCACCGACGAGGCCCTCAGCTGGGCCGGCAGCCGGACCGAGCTCCTCGACGCCTACTTATGGTGGCAGTTTCCCATCGGTGAGATCCGCGTCGGCCAACAGGTCCTCAACTGGGGTGAGAGCACCTTCATTCAGGGTGGCCTGAGCGTCATCAACCCGGTTGATGTCTCCGCGCTGCGGGTTCCGGGCGCCGAGCTCCGCGAGGCATTCCGACCCGTCGGCATGGCTTGGGCATCGTTCGACATCACCCAGAACATCTCCATCGAGGGCTTCTACGAGTACGAGTGGGAGCCCATCGTCATCGATCCGCCGGGCACCTACTTCTCGACCAATGACTTCGTCGGCCCGGGGGGCGAGAGCGTCTTCCTGGCCTTCGCCAGCTTCCCCGACACCGGCGAGCAGCCATTTTTCATGGGGGCGGACAGGGACACCCTGTACCCCTACCCGTTCATGGCCGTTCCCCGCACCGATACACAAGACGCCAAGGACGACGGCCAGTACGGCCTCGCCCTGCGCCTGTTCATGCCCAACTGGGGCGGCACCGAGTTCGGCTTCTACTACATGAACGTCCACAGCCGGCTGCCGACCATCAACGGCATCACCGGAACCGCGCAAGCCGCCGGACAGGGTTTGGCGGCGGCGCCAGGCGCGGCGCTGGCGGTCTATGCCGCGCTCGGTGTGCCGCCCGGGCTCAGCCCCGAAGCCGACGCAGCGGCTGCCGGGGCGGCACAGGCGGCGGTGACCTCCATCTACGCCCAGTCCGCCAACTGGTTCCTCGCCTACCCCGAGGACATGAAGCTCTACGGCCTCAGCTGGAACGCCCAGCTCGGAGGATCGGGCATCGCCTTCCAGGGCGAGGTCTCCTACCGCCAGGACACGCCTTATCAGGTCGACGATGTCGAGCTGCTCTTAGGCGCCCTGTCGCCGATATCGCCTTTTCTGGCGGAGAACAACCAGGTCGTCCCCGGCGGGGTCGGTTTCGAAGAGGAGATCCTCGGCTACCGC
>Ga0164313_10004090_pt1 | contig 13029 bp, 8 predicted proteins | sample GuaBasSedimGuay4_FD_113735 | JGI IMG/M metagenome (GOLD analysis project Ga0164313, IMG submission 113735) | Subseafloor sediment microbial communities from Guaymas Basin, Gulf of California, Mexico - Guay4, Core 4569-4, 0-3 cm | ecosystem: Environmental > Aquatic > Marine > Hydrothermal vents >... | reverse complement strand
CTGCTACCATGGTGCGCATGGAAGGCACGGTCCTGGTCATCGACGACGACGCCGGGGTTCGCAAGGTCCTGCGGCGGATTCTGACGGCCGAGGGATTCGGTGTCGAGGAGGCGAACGACGCCTTCCAGGCGCTCGATGCGCTTGACGCCAACCCGCCGGACGCCGCCCTCCTCGATATCAAAATGCCGGGGATGGACGGTCTCGGGTTGTTGGACAATCTTCGCCAGCGCGGCCTCGAAATCCCGATTGTCATCCTCACCGGCCATGGTGACGAGTTCACCTCGAGTGAGTGTCTGCAGGCTGGCGCAGCGGGTTATCTGACCAAACCGCCCGACCGCGCCGATCTGCTGCTGGCGGTTCGCGGCGCCGTGGCCCAGGGACGGGTCGCGCGGGATCAGGGCGGGACGGCGGATCCGCCGCCGCTGCTCGGCGAGAGCTCGTCGATGCGGCAGCTTCGAGAGGAGATTGCCCGCGTCGCGCCGTCCCGCGCCACCGTGATGGTTCAGGGGGAGTCGGGCACCGGCAAGGAGTTGGTGGCTCGCCGGCTCCACCACCTTTCCGACCGTGCGAGGAAACCCTTCGTGCGTGTCAATTCCGCGGCGATTCCCGAGGAGCTCATCGAGTCGGAGCTCTTCGGCCACGAGAAGGGCTCGTTTACCGGCGCCCACCGCCGCCAGGTCGGCAAGTTCGTGCAGGCCGACGGTGGCACGATCTTCCTCGACGAGGTCGGGGACATGAGCCTCAAGACCCAGGCAAAGGTGCTTCGCGTGCTCCAGGATGGTGAGGTGGAGCCGGTCGGCGCCGGCGGCGCCTTCCAGGTCGATGTGCGGGTCATCGCCGCGACCAACAAGGATCTGGTGGCCGAGGTCCAGGCCGGCGCCTTCCGCGAGGATCTCTACTACCGGCTCGCGGTGGTGGTCTTGCGTACGCCGCCGCTGCGCGAGCATCCGGAAGACATCCCTCATCTGGTGGAGCATCTCACCGGCGAGTTCTGCCGCGAGTACAACCGGCGTCCCAAGACCTGGAGCGACGACGCGATGGAGACCATGATGCGCCACCCGTGGCCGGGGAATGTGCGCGAGCTCAAGAACGTGGTCGAACGGGCAGTGATCATGGAGCTCGATGACACCATTCAAAGGGTGGACCTCCCGGCTCTGCCGGCCGGCAGTGCGGTCGACTCTCTGCTCGACCTGGCCTCGCTGCAGGAGTTTCAGCGGCAGTCCGAAATCGCCTACCTGCTTCATCACCTCGAACGCAACGGCTGGAACGTGGCCGCCACCGCCCGCGTGATCGGTACGCCGCGCTCGAACCTCTATAAGAAGATGCGTGCCTACGGCATCGAGCGGGAGAAACCGTGAACCTCACGCTCGACGAGCTGACCGCGTGTGGCGCCCACCAGAAGGGGCACTTCCTGCTTTCCTCCGGCCTTCACTCGGGGGACTACCTCCAGTGCGCCCTCTACCTCGCACATCCGCGCCGAGCGGCCCGTGCCGGCGGGCAGCTCGCCGATGCCGTGTCCGGCGCACAACTCGACCCGGAAATCATCATCGCTCCGGCTATGGGCGGGCTGATCATCGGCCACGAGACGGCGCGCGCCCTCGACCTCCCGTTCCTATTCACCGAGCGCTCCGAAGGCACCATGGTCCTGCGCCGCGGGTTCGGCGTCGCGCCGGGGCAACGGGTCGTCGTGATCGAGGACGTGGTCACCACCGGGCGTTCGACCCGCGAAGTGATCGAGATCCTCGAAGGTCTCGGTGCCGCGGTGATCGGTGTGGCCTCGATGATCAACCGGTCGGGCGATAACCAGCCCTTTGCTCCGTTGCCGAGCCGCTCCCTGCTCGACGTGGACTTCCCAACCTGGACTGCGGACGAATGCCCTCTCTGCCGAGACGGCGTGCCAATCGCCAAGCCCGGGTCGCGACCGGTCGCGTAAGCAGTTAAGAGTTAAGAGTTGGGTTCCGTCCACCCACATTGGGTTCAGGGAGGGGGGTTGGTGGGAACTCTCAACTCTCAACTCTCAACTCAAAACTCAATACTTCGAGGATTGCATCCGGTTCGCGATCGCGCGCGTCGTCGGCAAGGTCACTAATCGTGCGTCCGAGATGTGGGTGCGCCCAGTCCGGCGCCACCTCGGCGGCTGGCTCGAGGGCGAATCGGCGCTCGTGCAGTCTGGGGTGGGGAAGGGTGAGCACCGGCCCGCGGCACACTACCGACTCGGCCAGCAGCATATCGATGTCGAGCACCCGAGGTCCCCAGCGCGCTTCTGCCGACCGGTTGCGCCCGGCCGCACCTTCGAGCTCCAGGCACCGTGCGAGCAGCGCCCGAGGCCCGGCCGGCCACTCGATGATCGCTGCTGCGTTGAGATAGTCGGGCTGGGGCGGCCCGACCGCGCGGGTGCGCCACAGCCTGGAGACGGCAATAATCCGCCCCTCCGCAGCCAGCTCCTGGAGACACTCGGAGAATGCCTTTCGGCTGCCACCTCTATTGCCGCCGAGACCGAGGACCACGCGAACCATCCTCAGAATGATAGATGACCCATGTCACATCCTGTTGAACGGCTTTTTCATACAATCGATATGAGGGCCTGACGCCGATAGTCGGCAATGCTGCAAAGGAGCACAGATGAAACCAATAGCGACACGACTCCTGTTGGTGTTTGTCTCGATGGTGGTTCTGCTGTCCTGTGCCGCGACAGTTGGGAGTGCAGAGCGTGATCGGGGAGAGCAGAGGGCCACGCGCGTGCTGCCCTCCGATGACGGCACGCAGGAGAGGCTCGGCGGTGTCATCACCGTCGTGTGGGGGAACGTACGACCCGGCGGCTCAGCCGTGGCGAACGAGAGGTTCTTCCTGCACGAGGCCTCAGGTGCAGAGACCGAGCTTTTGATCCCGCCTGATCTGGTGCGAGCTGCCGGCGGCGCCCGGCGTCTCAGCGGTCGGGCTGTGGAGGTTCGGCTGTTCTCGACGAGATTGGCCTACGCAAAACGAAATCCGGAAGTCGCGGCGGTCGTGCGCTCGCTTCGCATCCTGCCGAATCGGCCCGCCACCAAGGCGGCCAAGGCGGTGACCGGTCCGCAGCCGTGGGTGTCTATTCTGTGCAAGTTCTCCGACGTCACCGCCGAGCCGAAATCGCTGTCGTACTTCCAGGGCATGTACTCCTCGAGCTACCCCGGGCTCGACCACTACTGGCGCGAACTGTCCTACGACAACGCCAATGTCTCGGGTAGCGCGGCGGTTGCATGGGTGACCCTGCCCCATCCGGTCAGCCACTACGCCACTTCGGGCGGCGGCGACCTCGGCGCGCTGCTGGCCGATTGTACGGCGGCGGCCGATCCCTACGTCTTCTTCCCCGATTTTGTCGGCATCAACATGATCTTCAACGAACAGTTCGGCCCCTATGCCTGGGGGGGCCGCCAATGGGTCAGCCTCGACGGTCAATCGAAGATCTACAGAGTGACCTGGGAGCCGCCCTGGGGTTACAGCAACGTCGCCGTCATTGCCCACGAGATGGGCCACGGGTTCGGACTTCCGCACTCGAACAACGCGGACGGCGATTCGAACCCGTACGACAACCCGTGGGATGTCATGAGCGACAGTTGGTACTGGGCGCTCCACGACTCAACCTACGGCACCGTTGGCAAAGGCACCATTGCCTACCATTTGGACATCCTCGGCTGGATCGCGCCCGCGAAGAAGCTCGACATCGACTCCATGGGCATCTACACCGCGACCCTCGACAACCTCGAGCTCCAGTCGACGATCAATCTACGCCTCGTGACGGTCCAGATTCCGGATTCGACGATGTATTACACCGTAGAGGTCAGAGATCGAGCGGGGTATGACGGGAGCCTCCCGGATTTCGCGGTCGTGATCCACGAGGTGTGGCCGAGTCGGAAAGAGGAGGCCTGGCTGGTGGACCCCGTCAACCCGGACAACGGTGCTGACGAGGGTGCCATGTGGCGGGTCGGCGAGTGTTTCGAAGACGTGGCGAACGAGATCGAAATCTGTGTGCAATCGGCAACCACAGAAGGGTTCACGGTGCAGGTATTCTACGGAGATACCGGCAAAATCTTCACCGACGGCTTCGAAGGTGGCGGTACCGGTGACTGGAGCACCATTTCCCCGTGACAAAGTTTTGTTAACGGGGAGGGTGGTTCCAAGACCTGCTGATAGTCTTGAAGTAGTGGCATGCGGCGTTCCGGGGGGTGGGGCCCACGCCACTGAGGGGTAACAATGTACAGGGCTCATGCGATTCTCAGCACGCGTGCAACTCTCGTGGTTGTATTGATCTTGGTGCCCGCGGCCCTTGTATGCGCAACTGAATTTCCGCAACTTCCTGCTGCGCGGCTGGAAACCTCAAATTCGCATCTCTTTGCAACAGAGTTGGGTGGGAGAGTGACGGCACGATCAATTCCACTCGATGGTAAACCTGCACCGGTGGATCTTGAACTGAGACGTCTCCGGGTTTTCGCCGAAGACGCGAAGATTGTGGTTCATTCAGAGAAGACTGAATGGTTGGAAGCGCCTCCCAATAATCTTTACTTCACAGGCAACGTCATGGGTGTGGAGCGGTCTCGCGTATTTTTGACGGTACGTGAAGGTGGCGCAATACGGGGTGTAGTCAGTGCTGAAGGTTCATTGTGGATTGTGTCGGCAGTGGGTCGCGACACGCCATTGACATCACGGAAGGTGGCTGCTGGGGAACTGAAAGCAAGCGGCCGTACCTTTAATTGCGGTGCCGATGAGATCACTCCCAAGGGTGAGGGGATCTTCGAGTACCTCGTTGGGAACGACGATAATTCGGTTGCCTCATTAGTTGCCGGGAAGCAATCGGCCAGCTACACGGCCCGTGTGGCGGTTGAAACTGACTGGGAGTTTTTTCAAATCTTCGGAAACACCAGTGACGCGATTGACTATGTGGGCGATCTGATTGGATATGCCTCCGGTATCTATGGTGACGAGGTCGATACAACGTTGGTTGTTCAAGAGGTGTCAATCTGGACCACCAGTTCTGATCCGTGGGATGAAATGTCAACGATATGCGGTTTGTTTGAGTTCGGGCAGTACTGGAACCACCACAACGGTGATGTCAACAGGACAATCGCTCATTTCATGAGTGGAAAGTCTCTCGGTGGCGGAATTGCTTGGACTGGAGTTCTTTGCTCTGCTGCTTTCAATCCCGCTCCCTGGGGATACACTCCGTCTGCATTAGGGTGTTCCACTCTTACGCCGGATAGTGATTTCTACGGTGGGGGATACGGTTTTACCGCGAACATTACTGGCGGGTTCGACCCGTCCAGCCCGAGTCCGGTGTGGGACATAATCTCCGTGACTCACGAGATCGGCCACAACTTCAATTCCCCGCATACCCACTGTTTCAAGAACATCGGGGGCAATGTTAATCCGGTGGACGAGTGTTACGCTGGGGATGAATGCGTCCAAGATCCGGGAAGCTGCAACTGCAATACGCCCAAACTCCCGTGCTCTCAACCGGGATCAGGTTGCGGCACGATTATGAGTTACTGTCACATGCTGAGCGGAGGATTTTCGAACATCTCACTTACGCTTGGGGAGGGTCACTCTTATGGAGTTCAACCGGAACGGGTGCCCGCGAGAATGAGTTCCCACGTGATTTCCGTTGCGTCTTCGAACCCGTCGTGCCTGGCGTTCACGGAAAACGACTCAATCTTCACCGACGACCTCGAGTCGGGTGGCACTGAAACATGGAGCAGCACCGTCCCCTGACCCCGAGGGTGGACGGAAAACTAAAAACTAAAAACTAAAAACTAAAAACTGAAACTTCGATACTCGCGGGATCTCCCGTCATTGGTTCCACGCCACACCATTGCCACAGATCCGCCATTCAACCTCGCGCCAGCATCTGCTAGAGTCCCCACGTGATCACGAAGAAAGTCGTACCGAAGAAGAAGCCCGCAGCTAAGAAGAAGCCCGTGGCGAAGAAAAAGTCGGCCGCGAGGAAGAAGACCACCGCCAAGAAGAAATCACCGTTCGGCGGAGGCCTCATGTCTGTGGTCACCGTGGTGCTGTGGGCGGCGGTGGCCGGCTGTCTGGCGGGTGCCCTCTTTGGCTGGATCGTCGCCCAGTCGCTGCATGTCCCCCAGGTTGACCTGCTGGCCACCTTCGAGCCGGCCGCGACGACCAGGATCTATGCCGCTGACGGCGGACAGGTAGCGTCGTATGCCATCGAGCAACGAGTGGTTCTGCGGCCGGAGGATATTCCGGACGACTTCAAGCTCGCGGTGGTGGCGATCGAGGATGCCGACTTTTACACCCACGGCGGGGTCGACCCGAAGGCGGTCCTGCGGGCGGCTTGGTACAGCGTACTGGACCGCCGAATCGGCTCCCGCGGCGGGGCCTCGACCCTGACCCAACAGCTCGCTCTCAACCTCTTTCTCAAACGCGAGCGCACGATCGGCCGTAAGGTCAAGGAAGCCCTGCTCGCTCTCGACATCGAGAAACGGTACTCGAAGGACCAAATCCTCACCCTGTACGCCAACCAGATCTTCCTCGGTCACGGCGCTTATGGTGTGCAGGCGGCGTCCGAGCTCTACTTTCAAAAGCCGGCGATCGAGCTGAGCCTGTCCGAGGCAGCGCTGTTGGCGGGCATGATACCGAGCGCCAGCAACAAGTACGACCCCATAAGACGGCCCGAAAACGCCCTCAACCGTCGTAACAAGGTGCTGGAACGGATGCTCGAGCTCGAGTTCATCGATGCCGCCGCCTTCGAGGAGGCAGCGGCACAGCCACTCGGCGTGGAGCTCCACCGCGAACGGGTGGTGAGCGGGGCCTATTTCCTCGAGATGACGCGCAAGGAGATCGAGCGCCGATTCGGCACCGACGCGCTCTACACCAGCGGGCTCCAGGTGCACCTGACGATGGACCCGTGGCTTCAGGAGACGGCGGAAACCGTGCTTCGCAACGGACTCGTCGAGCTCGAGATGAACTACATTGGCTATCGCCGACCACCCAACGTGATTGCCGAGGGACTCGTCGAGTCGGTTGATGAGTATGAGGATCGCTCGTGGCAGCAGCTCGAGCTGGTTCCCGGCAAGATGGTCAAGGCTGTAGTGGTAGGCGTCGAGACCCGTAAGGCCGAGCTGCGCATCGGCCCCCGTTCGGCGAGCCTCGACCGCGAGGCCTTGAAGTGGACCCGCGCCTCCTCGCTCAAGCGGATCCTCAAGAGCGGCGATTTGGTGCTGGTGCGGCTACCCGACGCCTTGCCCGAGGATCCCGAGACCACCCTCGAGGTCCAGCTCCTCCAGGAACCTGAGATCGAGGGTGCGTTTGTCGCGATGGACAACCGGACGGGAGCGATTCTCGCCCTGGTTGGGGGCTTCGACTTCCGGCGCTCGGAGTTCAACCGGGCAGTGCAATCGGAGCTGCAGTGCGGCTCGGCCTTCAAGCCCTTCGTCTATTTGACTGCTTTTCAGCACGGCTTCACTCCGGCCGATTCGCTCTTTGACGGGCCCTTCCTGCTCCCCGACGCGACCGGCGAGCTCACCTACTGTCCCAAGAACTACTACAACCAGTACTACGGCATCACGACCCTCAGACGTGCCCTCGAGCTGAGCTACAACGCCACTGCGGTCAAGCTACAGCAGCTGGCGGGCAGCCAGTCGGTCGTCGAGACAGCGAAAAATTTCGGGATCAGCACCGAGCTCCATCCTTATGCCTCGCTCGCTCTCGGCTCGCTCGGGGTGAGGCTGATCGACCTGGTCCGCGCATACTCGGGGATCGCCAACCTCGGTGATGTGCCCGAGCCGTACTACATCTCGGAGATCTTCGACCGGGACGGCCGCCTCGTGGAGCGGTTTTTCCCGAGCAGCCGGCAGGTGATGCCCGAGGCCGTGACCTACCTGGTCCTCAACATTCTCGAGGGCGTGATCGACCGGGGCACCGGCGTTTCGGCGCGCTGGCTGCCGGCCAACCTCGGCGGCAAGACGGGGACCACCGACTCGTACTCCGACGCATGGTTCGTGGGCTTTTCTCCCCGGATCACGGTCGGTGTTTGGGTCGGCCGCGATCGTAAGGAATCCATCGGCAAGAAGATGACCGGCGCGAGGGCCGCACAGCCGATATGGAACAATTTCATGGCCGCCTATCTTGACACGCTCTCGGACAGCGAGCGCGCCGAGGACTTTCCAGTGCCGGCGGGCGTGGTGTTCACGCCGGTGGACGCGATGACCGGCGAACGCGCCGTGCCTCCCTGTAGGTATCAGACCGATGTCATCCTCGAGGCTTTTCTCGACGGCACCGAGCCGATGGAACCCTGCCGCGAGGAGATGGCCGAAATCAAGGAGTTGATCTGGCCCTTCCAGCTCCCCTACTACACGCCCAAACCAGGCGAGCCCATGCCGACCTTCGAGTCCATCGAGGTGGCCGACGAACGCCTCAAACCGACGCCGACCGCGGCGGAGCAGAGGGCGTTGGACCGCGAGGCGGCTGGCGCCAGCAATTAGCAATTAGCTGTTAGCTCATCGAAACAGACACCTTGAAATCAGAACGAATGAGGAAACCGATCCACACGGGTGGCTTTGATGAGTGGCCGAGCTAATTGCTAACAGCTAATAGCTAACAGCTCTCCTTCAGCTTTGCTGGAGGATTCCCTCTACTTTTTCCAGGAATCCAGTGGGCGGCATGTAGCCGGGGATGCGCCCGATCTCACGTCCGTTTGCGTCGAGGACGAGAACGGTCGGTAGACCATCCACGCGATACCGGTTTGACAGCTCACGGCCGTCCCCCTCCACATTGAGGTTGACCGGAACCACCCGGTCGCTCAACAGGGCGGCCACCTTGGCGTCGCGCAGGGTGGTTGACTCGAGCCGCTTGCACCACACGCACCAGTCGGCATAGAAATTTACGAGCACCGGTTTGCCTTCGGACTGCGCACGTTCGATGGCGGCAGAAAAATCCTTCTCCCATTCGACGGTCACCGCGCCGTGGTTTGTGACCGTCTCCCCGGCGACCGGCGGCACGGTTTCGGAGCGGCCGCAGGCGGTTCCGACCAGGGTTACCGCGGCGGCGATCGCGGTCAAAATGAGAAGCGGCACACTTTTCACTCGAATCCTCCTCGTTCCCGCGGTAAGCGGGACGCGGGCAGTATATCACCCTTTGGAAATACAGTTTTCTGGGATGGGGCAACGGTCCCTCGCGTTCCTTTATGCATGCAACCCGTAGGGGGTTACGGCCTTGCGCCACGGTGCCGCCCGTGGCATGATCCGCCCATGTCGAGATCGTCAATTTCACTGTTCCACCGCATCGAGCGTGCGCTCGAGACCATCGCCCTCGGCTCGAATCCGCTCGAGACCATTCACAAAGCCGCGGACTTCATCGCCGAGAATTTTGCCGATGACCTCGGGATCAAGGGCGGCCGAATATATGCCCAGGACGATGGCGCCTACGAGCTGGTCGAGACATTCGGTGACGCCTCTCAAGATCCGATCGGGCTGCGGGTGTGGAAGACCTATCCGCCGTTCGAACAGCTCTTAGACGTCGGATCCGTGGTCATGAGGCGGGACGACCCGCGCCTTGACCAGAGGCTCGAGACCGATCTCCGAACTCGCGAGTGGTTCGCGGCCATCGCGGTGGCGGACGCGCGCTATGTGCTCTCCTTCGATCTGGAGTCTGCGGGCGACGATCACGAGAACGTCGTCGCCACCCTCAACATCATTCGCCTCGCCATCAACCAGAAGCTGCGCGAGGAGCGCATGGTGGCAATTATGGAGGATGCACGCCTGATCCAGAACTCGATCCTCCCACGCCACCTGCCGCAGCCAGGCGACTTCGAGATCGCGGCGCGGACGGTTGCGGCCGAGATCGTCGGCGGCGATTTCTACGACGTAATAACGCTCGACGACAACATCTTCGACGTCACGATCGCCGATGCCACCGGACACGGTCTGCCGGCTGCGCTCCAGGTGCGCGATGTCTTCACCGGTCTGCGGATGGGTCTTTCCCGCGAGTTCAAGGTCACCCGGACCATTCAACGTCTCAACCGGATCATCCACCGCAGCCGGATGGCGACCAAATTCGTGTCGCTGTTTCTGGCCGAGATCAGTCTTGACGGGACAATCATCCACTGCAACGCCGGACACCCCCCATCCTTGCTGGTCCGTGCCGACGGAACAGTGACCCTTCTCAGGACCGGCGGCATGATTCTGGGACCCAACCCGGATGCCCGCTACGCTATCGGCATCGACTCCTTCGATCCGGGGGATTTGCTGGTGCTGTACACCGACGGAATCACAGAGGCGACCGACGAGAACGACGAGGAGTACGGCAGCGACCGATTGACCCACACGGTTCGAGCGGCGCGCCACCTCGATCCCATTGCCATCGTCGACCGTGTCTTTTCCGACGTCGATGGATTTTCGGTTGCGTCGCCGCCGATCGACGACCAGACCCTGGTTGTCGTCAAGCGCCGCGCGGCCGATCCCGAGGAGATTCCCGCATGATTGATCTTCGGCCCGCCGCGTTCTTCGAAATCGAGGGCTTCGCCCATGCAGACCTGCTGGAACCCGACCAGCCGGTTTGGTCGGCTCTCGGGCAACGGCTTGCGGACTACCTCGAGGGTTGGCGCGACTGGGAGATCCACGTTGACCTTCCCGACGGTGTCCATCTGTTGGGGGACCGCATCGCGATTGCACCGGGCTGTCGGATCGAGCCGGGGGCGGTGATCGTCGGCCCGGCCATCCTCGACGAAGGGGTGCAGATCCGGACCGGGGCGTACATCCGGCAGAACGTGGTGCTTGCCGCCGGCAGCTTGGTGGGTGCCCACAGCGAGGTCAAAGGTTCGATCCTCCTCCCCGGCGCCAAGGCGCCGCACCAGGCGTACGTCGGCGACTCCATCCTCGGCCGCGACGTCAACCTCGGTGCGGGCACGATCTGCTCGAACGTCAAAAATATCGGCAGGGAGGTCAGCTTCCGAGCCGGCGGCGAGACCGTCCATACCGGCCTGCGTAAGTTCGGTGCCATCCTTGGAGACGGCTGCATGACAGGCTGCAACACCGTACTCAACCCGGGAGTGCTGATGGGTCCGGGTTCGGTCACCTACGTTAATGCCAGCGTTCGCAGCGGCTACTACCCCGCAGACACCCTTATCAAGGTCAGGCAATCGCAGCAGATCACCGAGATGCGGAAGCTTAGGCGGGAGTAGGTGGCAATTTCGGATTTCGGATTTCGGATTTCGGATTCTCGCCCCTCCACCCATGAATGTTGGCTTCTTTCTCTTTTGTTCGCGCCGGGCCCGCAAGGCACGGCGCGAAGAAAAGAGTTGGCACGACCGTTGCAAATACCGAAGATGTAACGGGAGGTGGACCATGAAAAAGGTCCTGATCGCGGGGTTGTTCCTCGCACTTACCAACGCGGCGATGGCCTCTACCGAGGACGAGTTGACCTCGTTGAGCTACATCTCGTACCTCGAACGGTACGCCACGATTCTGCCCGCCAACCAGGATGAGAGCCTCGAAGCAGTAATCAATATGCCGCTGGTGGCCGGCGACCGGGTCGATACCGCCCGCGAGGCGAGGATGGAAGTCGTTCTTGCCGACGGCAACACTCTTTGGATGGACGAGTACACGACCCTGAGCTTCGACGCCGTAGCCTTCAGCCGCGACTCCGAGGCTGAGCGCACGGTGATCTTTTTGGCCGAAGGTTCGATCATCGTCGAGGTGAGCGAGTTCGTCCTCTCCCCCAAACCAACCCGAATCGACAGCCGGGGCGCTACCGTTTACTTGGACGAGCGGGGGCTCTATCGTCTCAGAGCCTTGCCCACCGGTGGACTCCGCCTCGAGGTCCTGGAAGGCCTCGCCGAGGCCGCCACCACGGCCGGCGGGGTGCTCATTCGTGGGAAGACCACCGCCGAAGTCGGTGGTGGCGAGGTGCAGCGGACTGGGCTCCAGTTCACGTGGGACGACGACTTTGCGGCCTGGGTCGAGATGCGACGCCAGGTTGCCGCGGGTGAGAGCTCCCAGCACGTCGACCTCCGCTACTCGCGGCAGGCTGCCCAACTCGACAACTACGGGAGCTGGATGTACGTCGACTCAATCAACGCCTGGGCCTGGCAGCCTTCCGTGGGTGGGGACTGGCAACCATACCGCGCCGGGCGGTGGCACTGGACATCCACCGGCTATCCGTGGATCTCGTACGAGCCCTGGGGATGGCTTCCCTATCACTACGGCTCGTGGTACCACGACGTCGGTTTCGGATGGGTGTGGTCGTGGGGACGGTATTGGGGTCCGGCCTGGGTGAGCTGGCTCTGGTGGCCCGGCTATGTTGGCTGGTGTCCTTACGGTTATTACAACTCCTGGTACTGGAACTCCTACGGCGGATTCTACCCACCGTACCGCCCACCCTACCGGCCGGGCTATCCGGGCGGTGGTGGCGGCCATGGCGTGCCGCGCCGTGACGTGATGCCCCCGGCGCGCACCGCCAGCGGCAGAATGGCCGCCGACGCTTCGTCGTCGCGGATGGCGTCTGGGCGTGCGGTCGACATCAACGGCAGGGTGCGGATGGCCTCGGTGGACCGCAGGGGATGGACGGTCGTCGCGCAGAATGATTTCGCAAGCCCAAATCTGTCCCGCCTGGCAAGGTCAGGAGATCGTGTCATGCCGACCACCGGAGATCAGATGGGGGTGGTGATGAGCGGGCCTCTGGCGACCAGATCGCCGAGGGTAGCAAGCCCCCGGACCGAGATCGAGCGGGTCTTCCGGGGTGTCGAGTCGCGCGCTACCGCCGATGTCAGCCCCCTGATGGCTCGGGACAGCTCCTTGAGTGCGGACGCCGCGCGGCAGCTCGGACGGCAGACCAATCTCGCCGATCTCAGCCGTCCCCCGGCGGATGTTGCCCAATCCAACCGTCAGACAGTAACGCCCCGTCTGACGGCGGGCGCCGGTTCGCCATTCGCGCCGTCGAGCGGTGCACGGACCGTCCAACCCAATCTCTACCGGCCGACCATGTACACGGGAAGCGGCCAAACGACCTCGGGAACCGTAGGTAGGAGTTCGTCGAGCG
>Ga0164313_10004089_pt1 | contig 13029 bp, 8 predicted proteins | sample GuaBasSedimGuay4_FD_113735 | JGI IMG/M metagenome (GOLD analysis project Ga0164313, IMG submission 113735) | Subseafloor sediment microbial communities from Guaymas Basin, Gulf of California, Mexico - Guay4, Core 4569-4, 0-3 cm | ecosystem: Environmental > Aquatic > Marine > Hydrothermal vents >... | reverse complement strand
ATACCGGGTGCCCGAGGAATTCTATAACTTTAAAGATGATCCCGACGGCCTGAACAACCTGGTCCATGATCCGGCATATGCCCTGGAGCTTGATAAGTTCAGGAAGCAGATGTTGAAAATGATGGAGCGGTATAAGGATCCGGCCGTGGAGGCATTCAGGAATAGGGATCAGACAGGCGTTATGGAAGAGTTTATGGAGCAGCAGAGAGAAAAGGCTAAAAATACCAGGCCCGTGGAAAAGTTTTAAAGCCGTACGCATGTATAGGCTTCTGATGAAAGTGTCAATTTAAACGCAATGATATGTATAAATGTATTCTTTCAATCGTCGTATATTTTTCCTTTGGGATAGCTGTACTCTTTGCACAACAGGAACAAAGTTATGACCCCTGGATCTGGGTGTCAGAGCCCCCTGAGGATTGCCCCTTTGAACAATCCACTGAGATTGTGGGTGTCGCATTGACAGAGAACTATCGGCATTATAAACTTGAGAATGGTTATTCCTTTGCAGATACCTGGTATCCCACCTGGGCTGCCAATGATACCATGTACTCACCCTGGACCGATGGCAGATGTCCCCGGCTGGATGGTTCCTGGGATCACTCTCAATCGGGTCACCTTAATTACAACAAAGAACAGGTGTATACCAATGAGGGAAAGATAGGTATGCAGGCCACAACAGGACAGGCGGTTATGGTTGGTGATGACCCTCTGAACATGCAAATCTACAGCCTAGGCAAATATAACGGCGATCCGGCGCCTTACAATGGACGTTATCCATGTGGAAGTCTGGTTTACAATGGAATCTGGTACTATGGCACCTACTGCCTGGCACCGGCAGGTACTGCAAATATCGGAGGATTTGATTACAATTGGCCCTGGCTCGGACCACTGGTTGGATTTCGTACCTCAACAGATTATGGCAAAAGCTGGCAGGATACGCCACATACCCCTGAAAATTCTCTTTTCGGAGAAACCGGTATGTGGGGGTATCCGGTGAAGATGGGGGCACCTCATTTTGTAGATTTTGGTAAAAATATGGAGTATTCACCGGATGGTAAGGCTTATCTGGTTGGTATGGGTGCGGAAGTTAATGACCTTATGCCGCGAGAGGCCAACCTGAGTTGGATCAGTGGAGACCAGATTTATATGTGCCGGGTTACGCCTTCCATTCAAAATATGAACGATATGTCAAAATATGAATATTTTGGAGGGCATGACGAGAAGGGTTCAGCCATCTGGACAGCTGACTTTAAGGAGATAAAACCACTGGTGGACTGGAACGACAATTGCGGATGCGTTACAATGACCTATAATGCGCCCTTAAAAAAATATCTTCTAACCATCACCGATGGTTGGCCAACAGTAGCAAAAATGAACTCCTACATTCTGGAGTCTGACAATATTACGGGTCCATGGAAGCTGGTATCCTACATGAAGGATTTTGGTGAGCAGGCATACTTTTTGAATTTCCCAGGCAAATTTATTTCAGAGAATGGCAAATCTCTATGGCTATGTTACTCGGGGAATTTCGCAATGGGATGGAACGATATGAAGATCAGCTCATTTCCCCCGGGAAGTGATTATGGATTGGTCATGCAGGAGATGATTCTTCTGGATAAACGCAGCTACAAAAAAATTGTGAATAACCCGGTTCCGGAGGCGGATTGATCGGTCATCCCTTCAACGGAGATTCTGTTCTGTGAGTGGTGCTAGCCCTGGATGAGGGCTTACTGCAGGAATCCCATATAATCATCATACCTTTCCCTTAAGAGATTTTTGACATCCATGTGGTTCGGATCCTGCGCCAGGTTTTGCAATTCCAGCATATCATCTCCCAGATGATATAGTTCTTCCACCTCCGGTTCCACGTTCACATAGCGGATATATTTCCAATCCACGGAACGTACACCCCTGCTGTCGGGGATCGGGTTCTCTGCATCGACGATACCCACGTGTTCCATAAAGAAGTCTGATCTTGTTTGACCTTGATACCCTGAAAGGTATGGGAATAGACTTATGCCATCCATTTCATCCGGGATGGTGATCCCTGCCATATCCAGGATGGTTGGTGCAATATCTATGTTCAGAGCAAGTTGCTCAAGCTTGCTGCCCTGCATGGAATCCAGGATGCCGGGTCCGCGAAATATGATGGGGATCCGTATGGATTCTTCATACAGGAGCCATTTTCCTCCCAGACCATGTTCGCCCCATAAATAGCCGTGGTCCGAGAGAAAAATAACGACGGTGTTCTCATCCAGTTCCAGGTCCTGCAGGCTCTGCATGATCTTTCCCACCGACCGGTCCAGGCTTTTTACACAGCGCAGGAAATTCTTTTCAAAACTGTCTTTCGTGGCCTCGTCTTTTCTCTCATCAAAGTAGCACCACCTGTTCAGTGATTTTTCCATCACATGTGGCGCCATGGCTTTATAAGCCTCCGGTGTATCCGTTTCTCTTTTGGGGATTTGCACATCTTCGTACAGGCCTTTATCCCGCTTATCCGGCTGGTAGGGGTGGTGGGGGGATTTATAGCAGACCGTAAGACAGAAGGGCTGCCCTGTTGTACAGGATTCGAGGAACTCCCTGGCTTTTATGGCCAGCCATTCCGCATTGTGGATCTTCCCGCTGTCGGTATCATGAAAGTACACGCCCTGTGTCATCCATGCATTAAAGACATCAAAAATCTCATCTGTGCCTTCCGTACTCATTCCCCATTTACCCAGAATCCCCGTCTTATATCCCCGGTCTTGCAGCGCCGCCGGGTAAGTTTTACTGATTACTTCCGGATGCAGAGGGGTTCTGAAATGGTTCATGCCATGGGTGCTGGCATACCTTCCGGTCATAATACTTGCTCTTGACACAGCACAAATGGGAGTAGTGACAAATGCATCCGTGAAATACACACCATGTTCAGCCAGCCTGTCCAGGTGCGGGGTATGCAACTCGGGGATCAAGGGATGATCTGCATAGCTCAGCTGGTCCCATCTCTGATCATCGGAGATCAATACCACGAAATTAGGTCTCCGTGGTGTTTCTGCCTGGTTTCTGCATGCATGGAGGCTGAGACCTACAAAGCAGATGATCAGAATTTTACTGCTTAAGAGGGTCATTGAATGACATGCACGCATACCTCGAGTTTTATGGAGTAATAAATAAAAATAGCACAATAAAATTTACTATTTTTCTAAAGCGCTGAGTTCTGCATGAATTCAAGGTCATTACACCGGTCTTAACTAAAACAACATCATGTGCACCGAACAAAAACCAGGCAGTCCGCTCCTCCGGATATGGATCATGTTCTTTTGCATCTTTGCGACAATAACAAGCCTTGCTCAATCCGGGACCACGATGATCAGTAGCTGGTCCTTTGATGCGGAAGATGGGCGCCATTCATTCGATGACATCCAGCAGAAGAAGGATTCCATTTACGGAAGTTTTGAATATGTGCCCGGCGTATCAGGAAATGCCATAAAACTGGATGGTTTTCGAACCTTTATAAAAAGGGACCGGTACGATTTGAGTAATCTGAAGAGCGCATTTACTGTGGAGGCCTGGATTGCACTGGCAAGTTATCCCTGGTCCTGGGCACCTGTGGTGGATTGTTCATATGAGAGGCTGAAAGGATTCTTTTTTGGAATTGGTCCCGAGGGACATGTGGGTTTCAAAACTGCTGCGGGCAATACCTGGCATGAGCTCATCACCGATATAAGTATCCCTTTGAGGGAGTGGACCCATGTGGCTGCAGTATTTGAAGCTGGCAATAAAATAACTGTCTTCATTAACGGGGCAGAGTCGGCGTCTGTGGAGATTACAGGAAATTTTGTCCCGCAGTGGGATGGCTCGCTCACCATTGGCCGGAACAAGGAGCCACAGACATGGCATGAACCCCAGTTTACCACAGATAGCGCATATTTCTTTCTGGACGGGATTCTGGACGAAATAAGAATAAGCGGGACATCCAAAACAGTGGAGGAGATCAGCACAGGGCTAGCCTCCGTAAAAGAGCTGCCTGTTCCGGCACTTAGCCACCGGGATTTTTTACCTAAGGGTCCTGCCGGATCCGGAAGCTTCGGGGCCTTCTATACCCGGCTGAACTACTATAAGGAATGGGATGATCTCTGGCGGGTAAGTGAGGTGCCGGATCTGTTTGTTCGATTTGAACAGTCACCGGTTCAGCTGGTATTCTGGAGGGGAACCAGCTTCAATCCCTGCTGGGTGACCGAAAATGACATCTGGTACACGAATGAGTGGCTTGAAACATGGGGCAGCGATGTGGTAAGCTGCGCCGAACCGATCATGGACAGGCACTGCAGGTATTCCCATGTAAGGCTCATTGAAAATACGGATGCCCGAGTGGTGATACACTGGCGTTATGCACTTTCCGATGCTTTATATGATTTTGTAGCCCTTAGTGATGATGGCAGGGGAGAGTGGTGCGATGAATTTCATATCATCTATCCTGACCAGGTGGGTGTAAGGAAAATGGAACTGCATTTCTCCAGACCCGAACGCCGGCACGACTGGGTGGAACAGATCGTGGTCCTGCCTCCGGGAAAATATCCTGAGGATGTCATTGAAAGGGAAAGTATCTCGCTTGTGAATATGTCAGGAGAAGTGCAGAAATATTCCTGGGATAAGGAACCTGAAATACCCATGCCTGAACCTGAAGGAGCCAATATGTCATATGTACATCTAAAGTCCACCTACCGACCCTTTTTCATTTTACCGCCCGATCCTGTCGAAACAGTCGAAGGGACATGGGATTCACCCTATTTCCGAAGCTATGCATCCCATATGGCAAGTACCAGGTATCGGCCTGATCCAGTGCCTTCTGCATACGGATGGTGGGATCATTGGCCTGTGGCCCAGATACCCGGGGATGGCAGGTGGGTGATCACACCAGACCGCCCCAGCCATTTTAACCTGACCACATTCGTGCAATGGAAGGATTATGAATACACCGACCGTAAGCGCACCAGGATCATGCTGCAGGGAATGACAGATAAGAAAGCCGGAGAGCTGGTTCCCCTGGCCAGGTCCTGGCTGCATGCACCGAATATGAAAATTACTTCTGAGTCCTATAGGGGGGGGATATATGATCAGTCGGAAAGAGCTTACCTCCTTGAAGCAATGGATCCAACAACTGCGACCCCATGTTCCTTTGTGCTGGAGGCATCTGAAGATTCCCCCCTGATTAATCCGGCCATCATCATTAAGAACTGGGGCAGCCAGCCGGCCTCCTGCAACATCAATGGCTTACCTTTGACAGATGGTAAGGAATTCAGACAGGGGATACGGAAAGGTACCGACGGCGAGGATCTGATACTGTGGATTAAGCTGGAGGAAGAGAAGCCAGTGAATATAAAACTGAACAAATGAAACCATCTTTGCCATCGATCCTGCATCTAAGCCTTGCTCTGGTATTATTAATCCTGTCAGGGTCATGCAGCCGGACAGAAGAGCAGCAAAAATCCAATATCGTGTTCATTCTGATGGACGACCTGGGGTGGACAGATGTGGGGTACATGGGATCTGACTATTACGAAACACCCCATATCGACAGATTGGCCGGTGCGGGGATGATCTTTACCCAGGCCTATGCCAATGCTGCGAACTGCGCACCTACCCGTGCCTGTTTGCTCAGTGGACAGTACAGTCCCCGCCACGGAATATACACAGTTGCCAGACCTGACAGGGGCAGATCGGAGGATCGCAGGCTCATACCTGTGGTCAATTCTCGGGAGATATCCCTGGATAAAATTACCATAGCCGAGGCCATTGCGCCTGAAGGGTATGTAAGTGCAGCCATCGGGAAATGGCATGTGGGCAATATTCCCCTTGAGCAGGGTTTCGCCTTCAGCATCGACAGGCATGAGATGGGTTATGACGGGCATTTCAATGAAGATGGGGAGTATTTAACGGACAGACTTACAGATGAAGCCATACAGTTCATAAGCCGAAACAAAAACAGACCATTTTTCCTATACATGGCTCATCATGCAGTTCACACGCCCATTCAGGCAAAGAAGCCTGTAATAGAGAAATACAGTAACAAGGAGAAGTCAGGGTGTCATAAGCATGCGACCTATGCCGCCATGATCGAAAGTATGGATGAAAGTGTGGGGAGGATCGATAGTACGCTGAAAGAACTGGGATTGAGTGAAAACACCCTCTTGGTTTTTTTCTCCGACAACGGGGGACATGGAACCTTTACCTGCCAGAAGCCTCTGCGCGGGGGAAAGGGCATGTTTTACGAAGGGGGGATCCGGGTACCGATGTTTGTACACTGGCCGGGAAGGGTTGAAGCCGGAACCACTTGTGACTTGCCGGTGATCAGTACCGATTTCTACCCCACATTTGTTGAACTGGCAGGAGCAAAGTCCCCCGAGGACTACCCCCTGGACGGGAGGAGCCTGCTTCCCCTGCTGGAAGGGGCGAATGAGCTGGAAAGGGAAGCCATCTTCTGGCATTTCCCGGCATATTTGCAGGCATACGAGGGGCTTAGGGATGAATCCAGGGATCCCCTTTTCAGAACCCGTCCTGTAAGTGTGATCCGTAAGGGAGATTGGAAATTATTACTGTTTCATGAGGAATGGATTCTAGATGGAGGAATAGCCGATATGGCCACCAACCATTCAGTGGAATTGTACAACCTGGCCAAGGATCCTGGTGAGGAAATGGACCTGGCCAACGTGGAGACCGTTAAGCGTGATGAACTTTTGAACGATCTTCTGGAATGGCAGCAATCTGTTCATGCTCCGGTTCCGGATGAGCCAAACCCTGAATATAAATCAGAGCCATGAGAAATATATGCATAAGTCTTGCCGCGGGGATATTGTTCTTATGTCTATCCGGCTGTAAAACAAGAGATACAAGCGGGATCACTCATCCTGAGCCAGAACAGAAACCGAATATTGTCTATGTCCTGGCAGATCAGTGGAGGGCCCAGGCCACGGGCTATAACGGGGATCCGAACCTAATTGGAAAAACACCGAACCTGGACCGGATGGCAGATCAGGGCATTCATTTCAGGAATGCAATCTCTGTCTGTCCTGTCTGTACTCCTTACCGGGCAGCGCTTCTTACGGGAAAATTTCCCACCACCACAGGAATGTTCTTCAACGATCTTCAATTGCCCCCGGAATCGCTTACCATGGCAAAACTTTTTAAGGAATCGGGATACCGGACCTGCTATATTGGGAAATGGCACCTGGACGGCATGGGCCGGGATCAGTTTACTCCCCCTGAACGCCGTCAGGGATTTGACTATTGGAAGGCCCTGGAGTGCTCTCATGATTATCAGCAATTGTATTACTACGAGGGGGACAGCGATGAGAGAAAGGTCTGGGAAGGATATGGCCCCTATGCAGAGACTGAAGATGCCATTAGGTATATTAGGGACAATGCCGGGAACGAAGAACCCTTCCTGATGGTGCTCGCCTGGGGAGCCCCGCACTTTCCGCACCATAACGCTCCCGAAGATTTGCTTCAGCACTTCAGGCCCGAGGATATTATCCTGCGGGAAAATGTGAGTGAGGCCATGAAAGAATCGGCAAGAAAGGAATCAGCAGGCTACTATGCACACATTCTGGCACTGGACAGCTGCATGGGCATGTTGCAGAAGGCCATGGATGAATCAGGAATTAGCCATAATACCATTTTTGTATTTACATCCGACCATGGGGAGATGATGGGTTCCCAGGACATCCGGCCCAAACAGAAACAGGTCCCCTGGGCCGAGTCCGTCAGGATTCCTTTCCTTCTCAGTTACCCTGCGAAATATGGAAACAGGGGAATCATCGTGGATGTGCCCCTGAATACCCCGGATATTCTTCCCACCCTGCTTTCCCTGTCTAATGTGCCCGTTCCGGATAACATTGAAGGCGAGAATATGGCCGGTGCCATTGAAAACCGGGAGGCCTTTGCAGACAGGGCAGCACTTTTTATGAATGTCTCCCACTTTGCCGGTGAGGGCAAGGAATACCGTGGTATTTATACGGATCGATATTGCTATGTGAAATCGCTGGAGGGCCCGTGGTTACTGTATGATCATCAGAAAGACCCGCTTCAGATGGATAACCTGGCCGGCAAACCCGGCTTTGAGAGTTTACAGGAAGAGATGGAAAGGATGCTTCAAAGGGAGCTGGAAAAGGTGGACGATCCTTTTATGCCCAGGCAGTATTATATAGATAAATGGGCTTACAGACTAGGGGAAGGTGGGTATATTCCCTATTACTTTCAGGATGATCTCTCATCCGGGGAATCCCGGGGCATTGAATTTCAGGGTCCCGAATTAAATAAAAAATACAGGAAGGAATGAAAGTAATTAAGATCATTTTATGCATTGCAGTTCTTATCAGTGCAGGTTATCTGAATGCCCAGAATATAGATCCGGCTGAGGTAAAAGCTGTAATGCAAAAGATGGCCGACTGGCAGATCGAACATATCAACGATCTGTACAGCGGACGAGAAGCACCTCACCATCCGCTGGGCTGGCAGAAAGGAGCTTTGTATGTGGGTATGGTAAAATGGGCCGCCATGGCCGGCGATGATAGTTATTACAACTGGCTCAGGACCATTGGTGACGAACACGGCTGGGTATTGCACAGTCGCCGCTACCATGCGGATGATCATACGGTGGGACAGATGTATGCAGAGCTCTACCGCAAGTACAAGGATGAGAAGATGCTAGAGCCCACCAGGGATCAGTTTGGCTTTATCATGATGCACCCTTCTCAATCGGTGCTGAATTGGCTTACACCTTATCACCAGGACCGCTGGAACTGGTGTGACGCCCTGTTTATGTCGCCTCCTGTATGGGCCAAGTTATACAACATTACAGGAGAGTGGAAATACCTTGATTTTATGATGAAAGAGTATCGGGCAACAACAGATTTCCTGTTCGATAAAGAGGAGAATTTGTATTACCGCGACGAAAGTTACATGGACAAGAGAGACCATGGAACAAAAATATTCTGGGCCCGGGGCAACGGATGGGTATTTGCCGGACTATGCAATATCATGAATGAACTGGATCCAGGGAGCAAGGAGTACAAGTATTTCCTGGATGTTTACCAGAAGATGGCTAAAAAACTGCTTGCTATTCAAATGCCACAGGGTCACTGGGCGATGAGCCTGCTGGGTCAGGAGTTTTATCCAGGCCCGGAAACCAGTGGCTCCTCGTTTTTTGTTTATGGACTGGCGTGGGGAATCAACCGGGGAGTTCTCGATAAGGCGACCTATATCGATGCCGTCAAGAGGGGCTGGAACGCAATGGCAGGATATGTGACAGAAGAGGGCATGCTGGGCTATGTACAACCCATTGGAGGAGGGCCCGGCATGGCGTGGGCCGATAAATCCGAAGTATATGGAACAGGTGCTTTTTTAAGTGCGGGTTCTGAAGTGTATACCCTTTTTGGAGGTGAATAGAATGCCATGAGATTAAAGCTACCACGAAACCTGAATGATATTCAAATGAAGAAGAGAGTCTTAGGATGTATATGTATAGCTGCAGTTTTTATTTCATTTCAATCTTGCAATAAAAACAGTATGCCTGACAAAAAACAGCCCAATATCATCTTTATCCTTACCGATGACCAGCGATGGGATGCACTTGGGTATGCAGGTAACCCCATCATCCATACCCCCCATATGGATGAACTGGCTCGCTCGGGTCTGTACTTTCAGAATGCCTTTGTAAGCACCCCCATCTGTGCGGCAAGCCGGGCATCGCTGTTTACCGGCCTTTACGAACGCACGCACAATTACACCTTCGGAAAGCCGCCTCTGGATGACCAGCTCATGTATAGGAGTTATCCCTATTTACTGCGAAAAGCAGGATATCAAACGGGTTTTGTGGGCAAGTTTGGCGTGAAGGTAAATGATGGGATGCAGGATTCCATGTTCCAATCCAGTGTGCCCACCTGGTATCCTTATTTCGTGGATATAGACGGACAGGAGGTGCACCTGGCCGATGTTCATGGGGATCACGCGATCGACTTTATCAGATCAAACAGGGAAGAACCTTTCTGTCTGTCTCTCTCCTTCTGGTCACCTCATGCCAACGATGACGAAGAGCAGCAATATTTCTGGCCCGAATACTGTGACAGTCTGTATACAGATGTGGATATCCCTGTCCCCGAAACAGCCGACCCTGCTTTCTTTGCGGCTTTGCCGGAATTCCTGAAAACCACCATGAACCGGAAACGGTGGTACTGGAGGTACGATAGCCCTGAGAAATACCAGCAGATGGTCAAGGGATATTACCGGATGATCAGCGGAGTTGACCATGTGATTGGCAGGATTCGGGTGGCCCTGGAGGAAGAGGGACTGGCAGAAAATACCGTGATCATTCTTATGGGGGACAACGGTTATTTTCTGGGCGAGAGGGGATATGCCGGGAAATGGCTGATGTATGAGCAATCCCTGCGGGTACCTTTGATCATTTTTGATCCTCGGCAGGAAGAGGCCAGGAGGGGCAAATCGGCGGAGGAGATGGTTTTGAATGTGGATATTACACCAACCATACTCTCACTGGCCGGCGAGAAAGTTCCAGAAAGCTATCAGGGAGAGAGCCTGACTGTTTTTTTGGACGGCAGTCCGCCTGAATGGCGATCGGAGATTTTCTGCGAACACCGCCTGGAAAACAATGAGCTTCTTCCCAAAACCGAATGTATCCGCGACGAGACCTGGAAATTCATACGCTACGAGGCGCGGCCTGATCTGGAGGAACTATACAATCATAAAGCGGATGTTCACGAAACAATGAACCTGGCAACTGAAGAAGCATATGCCGGCATGCTTGAATACTACAGGAGCAAATGTGATTCCATTGCAGGCCGGTTGTTATCAGAGAGGAAGCCATGAATCTAGTTTTTTATTGCAGATAGCCCGCGTATATTTACGGTTTTTCCTGTAGACAACAGGGGAATAAACAATGAAGGAATTTATGTTTAAACAAATACTCTGGTGTCAGGTGCTTTTGTTGCTAATGGTACTAACAAGTTCTGCCGCAGTTCGGGTTTCACCCTCCGATCCCCAGGTACGTTATACAGGGCGTTGGAATTTTGATAATCCCTCCATACCCTGGGTGGGCTGGCAGGGTTCCTCTATTATGGTAAAGTTTGAAGGAACAGGCATCAGTGTTGAGATGGGCGGAACCCACACCGATCAGTACAGGGTAATCATAGATGGGATTCCCGAAAGTACCCGCCGATATTTCTCATCAAGCACTAACACCTATGTACTTGCTGAAGGCCTGAGCGACTCAATTCATACCATGGAACTATTGAAGGAGACTTTCTATGGTATGTCCTATTTCCATGGACTGGATGTAGAGGGAACCGGGATTCTTCCCCTCCCTGAACGACCTGCCCTGCGCATCGAGTTTTACGGGGATTCAAATATGGATGGTTCTTCCAATTACAGTGAAAAGAACAGCGGTGATATGGGTACCTATTATGCTTTCCCGGCCATGGTCACCCGTATGCTGGGTGCGGAGATGAACAATCAGTCGGTTGGTGGGGCCCAGCTTTACGGAACAGGCGATAATTGCGTGGGATCCTTTATATTCTCACAAGATTACTATACCCAGGACCCGGGATACCGCAGTGGTTTTGATCCGCATATCATTGTAGTCAATGCAGGGGCCAATGACATATGGGACAACAGTAAATCCGCCATTAAAAACAGGTATAAAGATGTGATTTACGATCTGCGCCAGGTTTATGGTGCGGGTCCAAACATCATACTGATGAATGCCTACGGATGGGACATCCAGGAACCAGCAAACTACACAAAGGAAGTGGTGGATGAGCTCGGAGACTCCAATCTATCGGTATGCCTTTTTCCCTGGTTGTGGGAACAGTGGCATGGTTCACAATGGGATCACAGTGGTGAGGCCCATGTATTACTCGATCACATTAAGTCTCTTAATCCGGAATGGGATCAGGTAAATCAGGGCGACATTATAGATGGATTTGGACACAAATGGGATTTTGCCAATGGCAGTTTTGAGTATGACGCGCCTTTCGGGGGCTTCGGATGGCGTTATTATACGGACGGAGTTGAAAGGATTCAAGATCCGGATCAGGCTGCAGCCGGGGACTATTATATACGGCTGGAAGCAGGTGAAGAGGTACATCAGCCCACAGATGCGACGGGAGATTTCCTTCCTGGCCCAAGCACAGGAAGTGAAACTTACTATATAAGTGCAATGATCCGGGGATCAGGAGATGGAGCCCTGGCTCAGATCAAATGCGATTTTCAGGGCCAACAGATATGGACACGAGGCTCTTCGCAAACCACTACCTTCGATGTAACAACAGAATGGGAAAGCTATACAGCCTCTTTTCAAGCACCAGCAGGTAAGTGGACCCTGTTTACCACACTCAGATCTTCTTCTGGCACTGTGGAATTTGATTCGGTGTCCATGAGCAATACGGAGCATGTTGGGTTTGGGATCCGTGAAAGTGATTCAAATGATGAGCAGAGCAATGAAGCTATCATTTCTCCAAACCCCGTATCTGATGAATCAATTCTGAGCTTTGACAATCCAGGGGGACAGCCAATGAGCATTCAGATCTATAGTTCCTCAGGGGCCCTAATAAAGGTGCTCAGAACTACTTCCAATCGGGTCCCCCTTTCAAGTACTGAATTCCAACAAGGATTGTATCTCTACAGAATATTTAAGGGTAGCGATCCTCCCCATATAGAGGGAAGGTTCATTGTAAACTAGGATCAAAGATTCAGCCAGCTCAAATCTCTTGCAGGAATTGGCATCCATTCAGCTCCTTGGACGAAATCAATGCCCTTATCGCTTGGTTCACTTTCGGCATACGGACTATCTTTTTCCCAATAATCGGTATTTTGCTCGGTATTGTATAGCACAAAACTACCCTGGGGTCCCATGATGTGATAGATCATGGGCCGTCCATCAACCGGATGTTTGGTACGGCGCATTTCGTCCCAGCGCTTGAATTCCATGGCCAGTTCCATGCGGCGTTCCCGGTAAATATCAAGTAATAACTGGTT
>Ga0164313_10004087_pt1 | contig 13030 bp, 11 predicted proteins | sample GuaBasSedimGuay4_FD_113735 | JGI IMG/M metagenome (GOLD analysis project Ga0164313, IMG submission 113735) | Subseafloor sediment microbial communities from Guaymas Basin, Gulf of California, Mexico - Guay4, Core 4569-4, 0-3 cm | ecosystem: Environmental > Aquatic > Marine > Hydrothermal vents... | reverse complement strand
GCAGCCCTGCGCTCTCTTTGTAACGGACGGCAAGCTTACTTGAGAATTCATTTGATGTTGACGCTGATTACCTGCGAAACTGTGAGCATGGCCAACAAGACTTTGCATGATTATGCCAGATAATCCGGAGCCCCCCTCAGGCGGCCTGACATTTACCGATAATATTACTATCGACTGGGAACTGGTGGACTATCCACCGGATGATGCCCGTTTGGCGATGGTCAACGAATCCAATGAAGCCTTTTTGAGAGCTGTGTCCGCTATCGGCGCTTTTTCTGGTGAGGCCTCCGAGGATGACGTGGCGATATCACAGGAGATCACCCGGCTGGATCTCAAGATGAATCTGCTGCTGGACCTGGTTAGCCAGTTGATCTACAAGCAGCTTGAACTTCCTGAAAAGACGCGCGTGACTGTTTCCTCAAGCTACATCGAATGGCAGGGCAGCCAGCTACCGAGCCCTGGAGTGACGGTGTTTGTACAGGCCTATATCCAACATGGCACACCCAAACCTCTGTGTTTTTATGGCGAGGTGGTCAGTCATCAAGAGGATTATGATGCCGGTTGCGCGAGAGTGTGCTATTTAGGCCTTTCTGGTTCGGCACAGAGTTGGCTGGACAAGCTGATTTTCAGACACCACCGCCGTGAGGTTGCCTATAGAAAGTCAAAGAGTTCAACTGACTAAAGGTTATTGCTGCCTCCTCTGGGGTACAGGTAGGTGGAGCTCCAAGCATTGATCAAATTATTGACTCTGATCAATGTTCTTTGGCACAAAAAAGTTCACAATCATAAACTTTTTGGTAACACCATTGAGCTGGTTGTGCGCTTTTTCAAACTGCCTGACTATCAATTTTGATTGCGGGGGTCATAAAAATTACCCTACGATGATGGATCTGAGGTGGAGGTTTTACTGTTGATAGGTGTTTGTGCAACCTTTGAATTCTCAACTACACTAACAAGAACAAGCTTGACTGGGCGAATCCGTATGTCCACGGTAGAGCAGCAGTAACCGTCGGGACGCTCATATAAGGAATATCCGCATGATACCGGAGCCGACGGTTTACGCTGTAGATGATGACCTATTAACTCGCATTCTTCTAGAGAAGATATTTGAAGCTAAAAGTCTTAAGGTAGAAACGTATTCATCTGCTGAAGAATTCCTGGCGACCTACAGCCCGAAGAATTGTGGTTGTCTATTACTCGATATATTAATGCCTGGTATGGATGGGCTCGAGTTGCAGGAAAACCTCATGGCGCAGGGCAACCAGACCCCCATCATCTTTCTCTCCGGTTCAGATGAAGTTCGCATGGCGGTTCAGGCGCTGAAGGCTGGCGCCGTCGATTTTATAGAAAAACCAATCGAACCCAACATAGTGTTGAGGTGTGTCGGTAAGGCTCTGGCTCTAGACCAGCGGAACCGGTATAAGCAGTTGCAGTGCGCACAAATTGAACAAAGGATTTCACTATTGACGCCTCGGGAAACCGAGGTGATGAGATGGATAACTCGCGGCAAGTCCAACAAATCGATCGCGCGTATTCTAGATATAAGCACCAGGACTGCTGAGGGTCACCGCAAAAAAGTACTTGATAAAATGCAAGCGGACTCCATCGTCGATCTGGTAAATATGGTATTGGAAGTCCAAGAATTTTAAATAGTGAATCCTTTATACGTATATGTACGTGCCAATCAGTGCGTAGTAGTGCGGCTTTAATATAACTCCAATTAGTTTAAATTTAGCACATGCGATTGAGGCTCAACGATTGAGTTACTTTGGCGAAATCTGATCGTTCGAGGTTGACGTTGGTTTGAGTCTTGGGTGCTCAGTTAGAACCGGGTATTTGAACCCGGCACGAGAACATCGCATTTGATAATATTGGGGATGCTACCGAATGCATAGTTGTAAATGTCGGAGAATAAAGCTGTTCTTGGTTTTTCTGACCTCCTGCGTATATGCTAATCCCGATCGAATCTCCGTACTGGCTGTTGCAGCGATCTGTTGTAAATCAAACAAAGCGACTCTGGCTGTTTTCCAATGTTTGACAACTTGGTCGAGATACCGGTGGTTCTGGTGACAAGCAATCTCAATATTAATAATTCACGTTTGTTAGTCTAGTGAAATAAAAGGAACCCATGGATGATAGATCAAGAGCTATCCGTTGTTGTACTTGACTCTGATCCGAAAACTGCTGAAAAAACCGCATCACTGATAAGGTTCCTTGGGTATCCGGCTTACACCGCAGCAAATGAGGAATCATTCCGTGCCAGGATTCTTGAGCTACCCTCAATCGTGGCCATATTGGTTGCAGCTGACGCCAGGTATAAATTGCTCGACTCATCACTGCAGGCAGTCGCGGATGATTCACTGAGATGCGCCTGTTTTTTGATCAAGGGCACTGGCGCTGGTGGCAAGCCTCCGGTCGCTTATAGATCTCGCATACAGGGAGTCATCTCTGAGAATGCCAGCTATAAAGAACTTCTCAGGACACTTCAAGATGCCATATTATTTTACAAATGTGGTGGCAGAGCAGAAAGTGATTCCTCTGCCATGCTGTGTCGGAATCTGGTGGGTTGCAGTCGCGACATCCACACCGTCCATAACTTGATCAGGCAGGTTGCCGATACCGAGGCGTCGGTATTGATTACCGGTGAGTCAGGGACTGGCAAGGAAGTGGTGGCACGGTGTGTCCACAGCTTATCCTCCCGCAGGGACCATCCCTTTGTGCCAATTAATTGTGGAGCCATTCCCGCCGAGTTGCTGGAGTCAGAGCTATTTGGGCATGAGAGGGGCGCATTTACCGGAGCGATCACTTCTCGCCAGGGGCGTTTTGAAATTGCTGAGGGTGGCACGCTTTTTTTAGACGAAATCGGGGATATGCCAATGGATATGCAGGTAAAGCTGCTTCGAGTCCTGCAGGAACGCACTTTTGAGCGGGTTGGCAGCCATAAGACGATCCGTTCAAATGTTCGAATAGTGGCTGCTACTCATCGGGACCTCGATCAGTTGGTTGCCGAAGGCAGGTTCCGGCTGGATTTGTTTTATCGCCTCAATGTATTCCCAATCGAAATAACACCAATACGCAAACGTGTGAGTGACATACCGCTGTTGGTTGAGGGGTATATCAACAAATTGGAGCGAGAGCAACGCAATTCCTTCAGGCTGAGTGAGTGCGCAATGGCCTGCCTGGCCAGCTATTACTGGCCGGGTAATGTGAGGGAGCTTTTTAACCTGCTTGAAAGATTGGCCATTCTCTACCCGCAGAAATTAATCAAGTGGGCTGATCTACCTGATAAGTTCCGTCCCAATCAGGAGTTGTTTGTCGAGCAACTGGAAGAATCAGTTGACTGGCAAAATCGGGCGCACTCCGCAGCTGCCAGAATTGATTTACCGATGGACGGTATCGACCTGAGACCCCATCTGGCCAGTATTGAGCGGAGCTTGATGACTCAGGCGTTGACACAGTCGGAATGGGTGGTTGCCCGCGCTGCCAAGCTACTCAACCTGCAGCGCACGACACTGGTTGAAAAAATGCGAAAGTTCGAGATCCAGAGGCCGGAAGAACTGACAAATTATTGACTCTATAAATCAATGAGTTTTCTAACTCATTGATTTATAGATATAATATATCTTGGTATGATTTTTGCTACCTATCTTTTTAATACCTGAAAGCAGCCGGGTTGATAATAGAGAGATAGAGTATGAATCAGACAGAGCCGCTGTCAGTGAACGAGTTGGAACAGGCATTTGAAGTTTTCAGCCGAGTCTCCCTCGAACTTGATACCACCTATCGCGAACTTGAATCCAGGGTTGCAGCGCTTACCAGTGAACTGAACAGTGCGAGATCCGCAAGGCTTAGAGAGCTCGCTGAAAAAGAGCGCCTGGCGCACCGATTGTCTTCCCTGGTTTCCGCGCTTCCCGGTGGTGTGCTCATTGTCGACCCCCGTCAGGTTGTTCGTGATGCGAACCCCGAGGCGATCCAATTGCTGGGCGACCCGCTTGTCGATCAGCCCTGGGGTGATGTGCTGCTCCGTGCGTCCGGAAGTCGTGAACTCCAGTCCCTGGAGTTGGTGCTCAATAACGGTAAGCGCTATTCGGTTTCCAGTCGGACGCTGGATAGTCAGGGTGATCGCGTTGTTCTGATTACTGATGTCTCGGAAATACATCACTTGCAGGAACAGCTTGGTCGCAAGCAGCGATTGACTGCCATGGGGGAAATGGCCGCAAGACTGGCCCATCAGATTCGGACTCCACTGAGTTCAGCCACGCTCTACCTGGCTCAGCTGGCTCGACAAGACCTACCAGCTGAGCAGCGCCAGAATATATCCGCCAGAGTGAGTGAGCGGCTCAGCCAGATGGGCAAGTTGGTGGGCGGTATGCTTAGTTTCGTGCGTGGGGAAACGCCGGTCAAGGAGACCATTTACCTGGATCAGGTGCTGAAGGACTTCAAGTTGACAGTGTTGCCTCAACTCGAAAAAAGTGGTTCCAGTGTTTCAGTTCCCGCTGTAGATGACACTTTGATGATCATTGGTGATCAGGACGAACTTGTCGGTGCTCTGACCAATCTGGCCATGAACGCTCAGGAGGCGGCCCATGGCCCTGTGGCGCTGACATTGTGGGTAGGCGCGCTGAATGACGATTGGCTGCAGATCAGGGTGCGGGACAACGGGCCCGGGATTAGTGAAGATATTCTCGATCGGATTTTCGATCCATTTTTTACTACCCGCGCCCAGGGTACCGGATTGGGGCTTGCGGTGGTGGCGATGACGGTGAGCAATCATGGTGGAGAGATATCCGCTGCAAACAGGCCTGAAGGTGGTGTGGAATTTCTGATCAATCTTCCCATGGAGATGCAGAATGCGACATCTTCCGCCTTCAATGTCCAAATGAAAAATGAGGGGAGGTGTGTCAATGAGTAATTCAGCCAGTGTGTTGGTGGTCGAGGATGATGAAACACTGCGTGAAGCACTGTGTGACACCATTCAATACGGTGGCTACAGAGTGGTGTCCGCCGGCAATGGTGTCGAGGCGTTGAAAAGCCTTGAAACTGAAACGGTGGATATGGTGATCAGCGACGTTCAAATGGATGTTATGGACGGACACACTTTATTGCGCAAAGTGAAATCGGTCAGGCCGGAGCTGCCCTTTGTTTTGGTCACGGCTCACGGCACTATCGCCAAAGCGGTGGAAGCCATGCGCGAAGGCGCTACTGATTATCTGATAAAACCTTTCGAAGCTGAAGTGTTACTCGAAATGGTAAGTCGCCTGGAGATGACTGGAGCTGGTCATGCCACTGGAATGGTGGCCGAAGACCCGGGCATGGTGAGTGTCTGTGAGCTGGCGCGCAGGGTGGCGACAACACCGGCCACTGTGTTGATCAGCGGTGAGTCGGGTACGGGCAAGGAGGTGGTGGCACGATATATCCATGAGCACTCAAGCCGGGAGCAACAGCCCTTTGTAGCGCTTAATTGTGCCGCGATCCCGGAAGCCATGCTGGAGTCCATTCTTTTTGGTTACGAAAAGGGTGCCTATACCGGCGCCCATCAATCCCGGGCCGGAAAGTTTGAGCAAGCCAGTGGCGGAACACTTCTGCTGGATGAAATATCAGAAATGGATTTGGGGCTTCAGGCCAAACTACTGAGAGTGTTGCAGGAAAAAGAGGTGGAGAGGCTTGGTGGCAATACCCTGATTCCCCTGGATGTACGAGTGCTGGCTACAACTAACCGCAACCTCCGGGAGGAGGTCGCTTGCGGGAGGTTTCGTGAAGACCTCTATTACCGCCTTAACGTATTTCCCGTCCGTATCCCGGCTTTGAGAGAGCGCCCCAGGGACATATTGCCGCTTGCCAGAGTGTTGTTGCAGCGGCATGCCCAAGACAGATCAATGAACATCGCGCCCGAGGCCGAGTTGTGTCTGTTGGCGCACGACTGGAAGGGCAATGTAAGGGAGTTGGAGAACTGTATGCACCGGGCGGCGATTATGGCCTCCAGTGACCAGATCACCGCGGCGGATATCTATTTTGAAGACACAATCACCCCTGATCCAGAGCGGCATGCCCAGACCAGTGACAATAAAGCGTTGCTGGATGGTGGTCTCAGGGACAAGGAAAAGCAGCTAATTGTCAACGCTTTAAAGACTGTTGCCGGCCGTCGCAAGGATGCCGCCAAACTACTGGGTATCAGTCCCCGTACCTTGCGCTATAAGCTCGCAAGATTGAAGGAACAGGGTGTGACCATACCTGCGGTAGGTTGAAAAATAACTGAACAAAGTGGTGACTTAAACATGAGCAATATGGATATCAATCAGGTGCTGGCGCAGATGAGAGCCATGTCCGGAGCAGCGCAAAGTTCGGGTGTGGAAGCAAGGGGGGGGGAGACCGCTAAAGTGGATTTTGGCGCGTTAATGAAGAATTCGCTGGATCAAGTGAGTGAAGCTCAAGCTCAGGCCAGGGAACTTACCACGGCCTTTGAGTCAGGTGACACCGCAGTGGATCTGCCGGAAGTGATGGTGGCATTGCAAAAGGCCAACATATCATTTCAAGCGATAACGCAGGTGCGCAACAAATTGCTCAACGCCTATCAGGAAGTGATGAACATGCAGGTGTAGCCCCTGCCTCCCATGACCGGATATACATAATTGGATAATTATGGCGCTGGATTCGCAAAAACTGTTTCAACGATTTAGCAGCATCAGCAGGCAGCCCGTCGCCCAGCAGTTAAGGTTGCTGATGGGCTTAGCGGCCAGTATTGCCCTGGGCATGGGCCTGGTAGATTGGGCGTTGACTCCGGATTTTATGCCCCTGTATGGGGAGCTGTCCCTGTCCTCTTCGGCAGAGGTTGTTCAATCTCTGGAGGCAAACAGCATAAAGTACCAGATAAATAACCGTACTGGCCTTATAAGCGTGCCAAGCGATCAGGTCCGTGAAACGCGATTGCAGCTGGCCGGTGAGGGGCTGCCGCAAGGTGAAAGTACTGGTTTCGATTTTCTCAATGACAAGCCTGGTCTGGGGGTCAGTAGCTTTATGGAAAGAGCTCGCTATGACCGCGCGCTGGAACAGGAACTTTCCAGCTCCATTGCTTCTTTGGACAATGTAAAGGCCGCTCGTGTACACCTGGCCCTGCCCAGGCAATCAGCTTTTGTGCGCAAGAAAAACAAGCCCGCTGCTTCTGTACTGGTAAGCCTTTATCCAGGTCGGGAACTTACTGAGAGTCAATTGGCCGGCGTGGTTCATCTGGTTGCCTTCAGTGTGCCCGGCCTGGAAGCCGAGCAGGTGTCAGTAGTTGATAATAAAGGTAAGCTTTTGTCATCGCAAAATAATGGTGACCACTTTGCCACCACCAAGGATAATTTTCGTTATGCCCAACAGCTGGAACAGAGCTATGTGGAGCGGATTACTGAAATACTAACGCCAATCCTGGGTGTTGGTGCGGTCCAGGCCCAGGTTGTGGCGGATATTGATTTCACTGTTGTGGAAAGAACCAGTGAGCGTTTTGAGCCGGAGACCAGTATTCGCAGTGAGCAACTGGTCGAGGAATTCACTACGGATAGAGCTGCAAGTGGTATTCCGGGTACATTGTCCAATCAGCCACCGGAGGTTGCTGAAGTAGACGGTACACAGGACGTAGAGGAAAGTCCCCAGGCGCCGGCCCGTTCCAGCAAGCGGGAAATACGCAATTATGAACTTGATAAGACTATCAGCCATATCCGGGAAACACCCGGAACGTTGAAGAAAATTTCTGTGGCGGTAGTCTTGGATTATCGGGAAACCCTCAACGGGGAGGGTGTGCCAGAACGTTTGCCTTTGCCGGAAGCTCAACTGACGGAAATCACCGCATTGGTTAAAGAAGCGGTCGGTTTCAATGAAGAACGCGGTGACAGGGTGAATGTGGTCAACGCCTCGTTTGTAGCACCACCCGAGCTGGAGCCTTTGCCCGCGCCCTCGTTATTGGAGCAGGAGTGGGTCTGGCGCACGGGAAAATTTGTACTGGCCGGTGTTGCAATGTTTCTGACAATATTTGTTGTAGTGCGGCCCCTGATGCAGGCTTCTGCCGCACCAGCATCAGCTACTGGACTGCTGGGTAGCGTGGCTGGCACGGATGCGGTTGCGCTCACACCACCGGATGCGCTGGTTATGGGCGAGGATCGGGTGACACTAGGGCACCAGCAACAGATGGGCCTCGCCGCAGGTACGCCGCCCTATCAACAACAACTGAATATGGCTCGTTCAATGGTAGAGGTAGAGCCGGAAAGGGTGGCAAACGTGGTGAAGAACTGGGTGGCAAGCGATGGCTGATGCGAGGGCCGAGCTGTCCGGATCACAATGCGCGGCGATTTTTCTTCTGGGGGTGGGTGAGGAAGGCGCCGCGGCCATCATGAAGCATATGGCGCCGAAAGAAGTGCAGCGCGTGGGGGAGGCTATGGCCGGCCTCCAGGATGTTTCCAATGAGCAGATAGCCTCGGTAGTACAGGATTTCTCCGATAAGGTCAGCAGCGTGAGCCCCATCGGCATTGGCGCCAGTGACTTTACCCGCCGGGTGATGGTGGAGGCGCTGGGTGAAAAAAGAGCGCGCAGTATGCTCAATAAGGTCATGCAAGGTAACACAACAAAAGGGATGGACGCACTCAAGTGGATGGACGCTCGCTCCGTGGCAGGGATGATCAATAGCGAGCACCCCCAAATCATCGCTTTGGTGCTGGCTTCCCTGGATGGTGAACACGCAGCGCAGGTACTACCATTGTTGCCCAATGAGATCAGGGCGGACGTCATCCTGCGCATCGCCAGGCTCGAGTTGATTGACCCCAGTGCACTTAGAGAACTGGATCAGGTGCTGGAGAAGCAGTTGGGCGACAGTCAGGAATTTCCGCCGGCGTCAGTGGATGGTATGAACACCGCGGCGTCGATTTTGAATCACCTGGATACCTCTGACGAAATGGCGTTGCTCGCCTCTGTGAGCCAGGTCGATGGTGACCTGGGAGAGAAAATCCAGGACCTGATGTTTGTCTTTGATAATCTCTTGTCCATCGATGATCGGGGCATGCAGCGCCTGATAAGGGAAATTTCCGGGGACAGCCTGGTGATTGCACTTAAGGGTGTTGACGAACAGGTAAAGAATAAATTTTTCAAAAATATGTCTTCTCGAGCCGCTGAAATGCTGAAGGAGGACCTGGAGGCCAAAGGCCCTGTCAAGCTTTCTGATGTGGAGGCACAGCAGAAGGAAATACTCGGTATTGCTACTCAGTTGGCGGAGGATGGAGAGATCTTTCTGGGTAAGGGCGGTGGCGATTTTGTCTGATCAGGGTGAGGTGATTCAGCTCTGGGAAGCACCATTTTTTGAGCAGCCGGAAAGCCTGGATTCACCGCCTGCCTCGGCTGAACTTGAGGCTATGGCGCAGGCTCGCGGTTTTCAGGCGGGTAAGGAAGAAGGGCTTGCATCGGGGAGAGCGGAGGCGGAGGGGATAGTAAATTCCCTGACCGCACTGATTGAGCAAATGGCGCAGCCTTTTCTCGGTCTGGAACCTTTGATTACCAAGGAACTGGTGCAAATGGCTATGTTGCTGGCCGAGCGGATAGTTCGTCGTGAATTGACCATCGACTCCAGCATGGTGACGGATATCGTTACGAAGGCAATGTCGACCCTGTATAAGTTGGAGGGTGACATTGTGATTTTTCTAAACCCGGTTGATGCGGATTTGGTCCGTGAGTTCGCACCAGAATCCCTGGAGGGGAAATCATGGAAAGTCGTAGAGGATGCCGGCTTGTCGCCGGGAGGTTGCCAGGTTAAAACACCCACTTCATTTGTGGATGCATCGGTTGAAAAGCAACTTGAAGAGGTCTTTGCCAATCTGGTCGAGTCATGTGATCAGGGGCTTGAGTCCTGACGATGAATGCTCTTACCAGGCTGAGGGAGGAAAGGAGTGCGCGTGTAGCCTGTAAGCTCTCTGTGCTGTCGAGGGATATCAACTCCGTCACCCTGCAGGAGGAAGGCTCGCTGGTTAGAATGATTGGCATCAAACTTGAGGCTGTGGGCTGTCAAGCCTCCATCGGCAGTCGCTGCCGCATAATAACGGATGAGGGCGCCTCCATCGAAGCGGAGGTTGTGGGCTTCTCCGACGGCAGTTTATTCCTGATGCCGGAGGGACATTTGCACGGTGTAAAGCTGGGTGCGAGAGTCGTGCCCTTGCATACTGGTGGCGTGGTAACGGTTGGCGAACAGCTTCTGGGGCGGGTTATTGATGGTGCCGGTAATCCGATCGATGGCTGCGGGGCCCTGGCTTGCACACACTATATTCCTTTGCGAGGCGAGCCAATCAACCCGCTTCACCGCAGCCCGATAAGTGAACCCCTGGACGTTGGGGTCCGTGCCATCAACGCCTTGTTGACCCTGGGCAAAGGGCAGCGTCTGGGACTGTTCGCAGGCAGTGGCGTTGGCAAAAGTACTTTGTTAGGCATGATGACCCGCCATACCGAGGCTGACGTGATTGTAGTGGCGCTGGTGGGAGAGCGAGGCCGTGAGGTTCGCGAATTTGTCGATGATATTCTCGGTACAAAGGGGCTGGCCAAGGCGATTGTGGTCGCCACTCCCGCCGATGATTCGCCACTAATGCGAATTCACGGCGCCTGGCGAGCCACCGCGATAGCTGAGTTCTTTGGGAGGCGGGGTAAGAAGGTATTGCTGTTAATGGACTCTTTAACCCGCGTTGCACAGGCGCAACGGGAGATTGGTTTGGCGGTCGGCGAGCCACCGGTTACCAAGGGGTATCCACCATCGGTATTTTCACTGTTGCCGGCATTGGTTGAGCGCGCGGGGAATGTGGGCAGTGGTTCCATCACTGCCGTTTACACCGTGCTGGTGGAAGGTGGAGATTTTGATGACCCGGTCTCCGACGCCTCCAGGGCCATTCTCGATGGCCATATTGTATTGTCCAGGGAGGTAGCGGATTCGGGTTTATTTCCAGCGATCGATATCGATTCGTCTGTTAGCCGGCTGATGCCAAATATCGTGGATGAGAGTCAATTGTTAATGGCCAGGGAATTAAAAAGCCTCTATGCGACCTACCAGCAGACCCGTGATTTGATCAACATCGGCGCCTATCAGCAGGGTACGGATGAAAATATTGATCGAGCGATTTTAGCTGCCCCTCATATACGCGATTTTATAGGGCAGTATGGCTCTGAAAAGGTTGATATGAGTACAAGCAAAGCGGAATTATCTGCCCTGTCCGCCACTCACTCTGGTTTCGAGTCGAGACAGGAACTCAGCAGCGATGTCAGGTAAGATGCCGGGTAAAATGGATAAAGTGGCGGCGGTGGCCCAAATCGCCGAGCAAAAGTCGGCCAGGGAGCTTGGTACGAGCCAGCAGGACCATCAGCGAAAATGCGTCCAACTGGATCAGCTCAAGCAATTCAAGGCGGACTATGAATTGACCCTGGAACAGAAGGGAAGTGAGGGAATGCCAGCCAAACAGCTGCAGGATTACCGGCTGTTTCTGGGTAGGCTGAATCAGGCTATAGATCAACAGGTTCGTGAAATTCAGGACTCGGAGGTAAGACTGGCGGCGGTACAGGCGCGGTGGCTATCGAAGTCCCAGCGTAAGTCGGCGCTGGATCACCTGGTTGATGAGCGTCATAGGGTGCAGGTGAAAAGCAGAGACAAGGCCGAGCAAAAAGCGTCGGATGAACACATGATGCATCGTAGAAGTATGGGTAATGATTCTTAGCGTTTTGGCATGGATACTGCACTGTGTGGGGGGAGGACTTTAAAGGATAGGCTATCTTGGTACCAATACTGGGTAACATGCCAACGGCTGTGGTCGATATCGATGAGCTGCGTCGCATCACCAAAAACGGCGCGGATAGCGTTGTTGGCGAGCACTTCGGCGATATACTGAATGTGGAGGGGGAGCCTGCGCCTTCCTGGGCTGGGGTGGCGGTCGAGCAGGAGTTGGTTATTCCCGGTGGCAACCCTGTGCAGCCTGGCGGCAAGGATTTGCCGGGGCGGTCCACCGCTGGGCCCGAAACAGTTATGTTCGCGACAACCGACCCGATGTTCGCGGCGTACAGGCCTGAGCAATTGCCCTCCGCCGAGAGCTTGCCTTTGGAAAAGGCCGAACTCTCCGCCACAGCCGATGACCAAACCGCCACCACGGTGGTTTACCACAGCACTTCCGCTACGGCTGACCCGCTAGCGACCGTGCTTGCCGACCAGGCAGCTACCGTCAACGTTGATGAGGGTAGTACAGCGCCGCCCCACCCGCTGATAAGCGCAATGTCCAGCCGGTTTGCCAATGTCTCTACTGCTGACACGGCTGCGCAGATTCCCACTTCAGAGGCTGCAGCTATTAGTGCCGCTGCAATCGACCTGAATGCATTATCAAAGTTGAGCGCTCCTCTTGACGCCCCGGAGCAGAGACTCCGGGCTGATGTTCCGCCCAGCGGTCAAACCGGGTCTGCTGGGAGCCTGGATGCGGATTTGCTTAGCCGTGGGACAGGAACGGGAGCCAGAGTTGATGCGCCGGCTTTGCCGGGAGCGACAATGGGTGTCAGGGAGGGCGTTTCTGTTGAAACTTCTGAGTTGATTACGGCTCCGGAAACAACTCCGCTTAAGCAGCTGGCGATAGCCCAGGCTCAGCCCGTCACCGGTAGTATTGGGCCGCCAGTGGCTGACACCGGGGCGTCAGCGGCTCTCAAGATGAGCGCCCCTGCAACAATGACCATGCCACTGGGCGACCCTCAATGGAATAATGAGCTCGCCGGGCGAGTTTCGGTTATGGTTAAAAGCGGGCTGTCTGAAGCCAGCCTTCAGCTCAGTCCACCTGAGTTGGGGCGATTGGAAATCAGGATATCCACTGAAGGTGACCAGGCCAAAATTCAGTTTACCGTTCAGAGCATTGATGCCAAAGAGGCCATAGAACTGGCGATGCCACGCCTGCGGGAAATGCTTGAACAGGCCGGGCTGCAACTGGCGCATAGCGAAGTAGCCGACCATTCCCAGTCACGTCAGGGTGAGGGCCATGTTTCTGGCCCGCTTTCTGATCAG
>Ga0164313_10004086_pt1 | contig 13030 bp, 7 predicted proteins | sample GuaBasSedimGuay4_FD_113735 | JGI IMG/M metagenome (GOLD analysis project Ga0164313, IMG submission 113735) | Subseafloor sediment microbial communities from Guaymas Basin, Gulf of California, Mexico - Guay4, Core 4569-4, 0-3 cm | ecosystem: Environmental > Aquatic > Marine > Hydrothermal vents >... | reverse complement strand
ATTGTATCTCCTTTACTATCGACAAGTACTACAGGTACAGTATTATTATTTTCAATAACCTGAAATAAAAAATCAATATTCGCATCGGGATTATCGAGGTCAATTAACTGCTTGGTGGCACTGGCCCACAATTCCACTTTTTTTCTTTCTTCTTCTTTTAGCTCATTCACCAGTTTGTTGGTGTATAATAAAGAAGAAATTCCAATGAATACAGCTATCAGCAGAAGAATTAACTTCCAGTGTATTTTTCCATTATAACTATTCAATATTCGCGGTTAGTTTAGGGTAATTATTTAAAATAAATCTATACTTTTCTTTAACTTGAAGTGCCTATTATTTAATGTGCCTAAAGTTTTTTTCCCATTGAAGTAAAAATTGCCAGGATTTCATTTGCTTCTACCAAACTTACATGTATTTTATAAGAATTAATCCAATTTAAATCACTAATTATCTCTAACCAATAAACTACATATTATAAATTCAGGCTTTCCAAATTTTATCACACTCTAAGTACTACCTGGTTGATTTATCCTTTTTTAATGTATCCGTTTTCTCCCCGCTCTCTTCATCCCATTCTATAATAAACTTCTTTTTTTGAAAATTATTGGATTTTAAAGGCTCTTTTTGTCCGTTTTTATCAAATTCTTTCTTGAAGATCTCCTTTAACTTCTTTCTTTCTTCACTCACACTCTCCTTTAATCCCCTTTTCATCCCTTTTGGCTTATAGCTTACCTTAAAATCATCAGGCGTTCCGGATATCCTTAAAGGAATAGTTATCCCCATCTCTCCATCATCCTCAATGATACCAAACTCCTGGTTCTTCTTTTTATTCCTTTTTGCTTTTGATGCCAGTACTTCGGAAAGTAAAACTTTAAAGTGATAGTCAAAATGATTATCAAAACTATGTATGCCAGTAGCACTTATGTTAAATGCGGACGAATGGATATTCATAACTGGTATACTTATTTTTTCATCTTTAATATAAACATCATTTTCCATTGTTGAAAACTGAATATCCTTAAGTTCACTCAGTGAAATGAACTTTGACAGGCTTTCAATAGGTTTAAAATGAACCAGCCTACCATCATTTATCACATAATGGCCATTTACCAGAATCGATTTTTTGTCAATCCTGAGATTTGGTTTCCATACAGACGAAAACTGTACTATACCGGAAGCAGTTCCCTCAAGATTTCCCTCAACTATAAATGACTGGCCAAAATTCCCCATCTGATAAAACAATTTTTTGATATCAATATTCTTAAAATCCACATTAGCCTGTGTCATTATTTCCGCTTTCGATATGCCATAGGCTAATGCATTTCCTACAATTTCACCATCCATTGCAGAAAACGATACATTACCTACCTCCATTTTTTCATGCTGATAAGTAAGTAAACCGGAAAAATGCTGACAACTAAACTTACGGTATATTAGTTTATCAGCTTTTAAATGAATGTTGGCCGCCAGAGATTTCGGGAAATGTATTTCTAAAGAATCATTTGTTTTTGCTGACTGTCTTTTTTTTACTGGAATTAGTTTTGCAAGGTCAAATTCCGGTGAATTTATACTCCCGTTAATTGTTAGTACAGCCTTTCTTTTATCTAAATAAGTCCATAAATTTCCAAGTTTACCGGTGAAAACAAGTAGATTATTATTAAGTTTTAAAGAGAGCCTGTCAAATACAATAGCCTTGCCCAATTTCAGATCCCCTGTAACATCAGAAAATACAATTTTATTAGCTGGATATTGGTAACGGACATTTACAAGTTTTACACTTCCTGAAACATGCTGACGTCCCATATCTGAAAAAGAAATATTTTTGATATCTGCCAGGTATCCGGATGATTGTATGTCAACTTTTGCTAAACCGGACAGATCAGCTGCCAGTTTTTCAGGCAAAATCTTTTTAATTTCAGCCAGATTCACAGAGCCTGATGCTGAAAATTTTATTTCCGGCTTTTTCAAATTTCTTAAATGATAACTACCTTTCAATGTCTCCCCGCCACTAAGAAAGGAAAATGAAGAAATTACCAGACTGGTTGATATTCCATTGTTCAATTTACCATTATTTAAGCTCCCTTTTAACCCGCCTTTCATCGAAAAGCCGCTCTTTTTATTCCTGATAGCCCCTTTCTTAAGTTCAAAATCAAGCTTTATCTGAGGGAATTTACCCTTTCCCCATGTTCCATCCATATTACCAGCAAAATTAAACACACCATCCAATTTCAGGCCCCTTAATCTTTGCGCCTTTTCTTTCGGCAGTAAACCAACAAGGTCTTTTAAACGGTTTCCGTCACTTTTAAAGTCAAGTTTTACCATAGCTTCTTCTGCAAATTCTATAGTTCCGGAAACACTGGCAGCTAAACCTGAAAAATTTATATCCCCCGATATAATATCTATCTCTTTTTCCTTTCGTATTAAATCCAGCAGGGCAGTAACTTCATGATCAGTCAGGATCAACTTATTATACTGAAAAAGTCTATGGATTTGAAAGCTGGTCCTGGATTTTATTGAAGTGAAATTATCGCTTAGGTTTGCGTTCTCTTCTTTTAACACTCCTTCAACTTTTATACCGGAAGAAAGATCATTTACCATAAACTGAAGCTGGTGAACTTCTACCCTGTTAATATCAAAAGTAAAGCCTGTTGTATCAGGATTTTTATGCTTCCTGAATATTTGCAAATTATTCTTCCCCTTTTTGTTAATAAAAACATTTATCCGGGCATCATTAATTGTTAAGCTACTAAGAAATACTTCTTTACGAATTAACTTTATTGGATTTATCTTAAAATATATTTCATTGGCAATAAGCAATGTATCATAATTTAATTTAACTGATGGATTAAGTCTGAAGTTTTCAGGTGAAAATATTACAACCCTGTTAAATCCAGCTGTTAAAACCGGGAAATGCCGGAATAAACCAAGATGAATTTCTTCCACATTAATTTTGGTATTCAGGTAATCATTGGTTTCGCTAATCAGAGCCTTTTTAATATTTTCTTTATTGGAATAAAACAATGCTATGCCTGCTCCCAATAATAGCAGGAACAGAATAAATAATATGAATAGTGTTTTCTTAAAAACTTTCATTTATAAATCTCACATCAAAGCATAAAAATAAACAGAATCCTGTCATAGAACAAACTCCTGTCACAAAATACCAGTTTGGGTCCTGGATAATTCAGTAATAATACGATGATAATTGGATTCTAGTATATATTGGAGGAATTTGTTGAATCGTTTTAAACTTAGAAATCCCCGATGCTATCGCGCGAATCCTTTCGCGTGGTACCAAAAAAGACTACAGTATATATTCCGGCGCTTTATAGCTTTAATTATTCTGCCAGGTATTTCATTGCGCCGGGTTTACAATTTTGCATCCTAACCCGGGGTTTCACCCCGGGCTAAGGTATTACACCCTTTCAGGGCTAAGAATAGCAAATCTGCTTAATCATATACGTATCAATTCCCCTCCTTTATTCAAGGAGGGGTGTCATGACGTACTCCGTCATGACGGGGTGGTCCGGCCATTTTGCGGGCGGGCCAATTTTCCAGAACCAACCAGGTTTAAACAATGGGTGGTCCGGCCTTTTTGCGGGCAAGCCAATTTCTCCAATTTCACGGATTTTAAATATGTGCCATTAAAAAATGTTAGAAAATATTGTTGTGGCCAGGTAGTACTTACTACGCGAAAGGATTAGCGCGGTAGCTGGGGTCAGTTTAAGTCAGGGGGTGACTTCAAGTCACCCCCTGACTATTCAATTCCTGACTTTTGACTTTTTCCAATTCCTCCAATGCTTTTTCAGGAGGATATTTCCATTTTGCAATAAGGTGGTTAATGGCCATCACCGGATGTTTAAAAATCATTCTTGGACCGCTATACCTCATTACTTTCTTAATCTTTTCCTTTTCTTTCGGTTTATAACAATGGATAGGGCAAATTGAACATTCAGGTTTGATTTTTCCAAAAGGACATTTTTCATATTGGATTATGGCATATTCTACCAATTGGTTGCAACTCTCACATAACTTATCATTTGACCCATGTTTTGCTTTGCAATACATACGGATCATTGTTTCAACCGTTTTAATTTCCCGGTCTAATCTTTTAACCCTTAAAGATAATTTTTCCTTCCCCATTCTAAATTGTAATATTTCTGCACCAGGTTTGATGCAGATCTAAGCCATATAATTATCCAATTGGCAGATTCGTTTTTGCTACTGACACAATGAAATTATCGGCTGTTGGAATTAGTTCACTTATATAAAATTTTCAAACTAATTAAAAGAACGAATTTCTACCGTCCCTGTCCGGAAGCCCCCATTTCAATCATAAACAATTCGTAATATTGCTTAAAGGCTGTGTCAACTTTCTCAGATATTTCCTTAGTTCCAAAAGTGCTGGTTAAGCTTGCAGATTCCTGTAACATCTGAAGGGACATTCTTTTTTCTAATGATATTGCGTTACTAAAGGCTGGTTTTAAAGAATAATAATAACTCAACTCTTTATCTGCCTGTTGGAAGATCTTTTCAGCAAGTTCGTTCGCTTTTTCAGTTGCCCCTGCTTTATAATAACCTTCCAGCAATCTGTTAGAATAGATATCATGGCGCATTTTATCCTGTGGTAATAACTCAATACAACGATCCAGGACAGCTATGGCAGAATCCTTTTTCCCCTCTTTAACCAGGGCAATACCTAAACGGGCAAAATTATTCCTCATTCTTATTACCGACAGGGTCCTTCTTGTGTAATAATCTAAATACACATCAGGGGCATTCATCCTTCCCCAGCGGAAATCTTCCATATAGTTCTTATACATTTTTTCCGTATCTATGTCTCCGTAATCAAGGTAACGACTTTTATTGTCGGTGCTTACCGGAACTAACCTGAAAGCAAAACCTTCCTGCCTGAAATAATTCTCCAGCCCAAGTGCATCATCATGCCCACCTGCAACAAAATAGTAGGGCCTGTCCCAGTCATTGTGTGCAAGAAGGTCAAGGCTCATCAATTGGCTTTTCATAATATAGTTGCCAGAAAGGTTAATATCAATATAAGGTACAATTTTTTCATCTGGCTTTACAGTTCCATTCTGTACAACTTTGGCAGAATCAACATTTAACCTTAGCTTTTTTGTCGGGATAAAATCAATCCGCTTTCCTCCCTGAATTGGCACCTGTGTAGCAGGATTGTCATCTTTAACAAAGTCAATAACGAGTTTTATGTCCTGGGGTGTTTTAAATTTATCTATCAGATATATTTGATTATTTGTTCCATCCAGGTACTTCTTACGTGGGATTGTAATAGGTAAAGCCTCTGATTCATAAGCTTTTCTTTTCATTTGATCAATATACCAGTCGGTATTAAAAAGCATGAGGTTTACTACCCGTACATCGGTACGTATGCCTACTACCACCAGGGCATACCAGAGCGGGAAAGTATCGTTATCACCATTGGTGCATAAGATGGCGTTGGGTTCGCAGGAGTTCAAATAATTAAATGCAATATCCCTTGCTGTGTAACGTCCGGACCTGTCATGATCGTCCCAATTTTCTTTTCCCATAATGCCTGGAATCAGAGCTAAAGATAAAACACCGGCTAATATGGCACCATATTTCTCGGGCATCACTTTTTTTGTTAATTCTATCAGGGATAATACCCCCAGTCCAATCCAGATGGCAAAAGCATAAAAAGAACCGGCATAGGCATAATCCCTTTCCCTGGGTTGATTTGGATATTGATTTAAATAAACCACAATAGCAAGACCTGTCATAATGAAAAGGAGAAATACAACTGAAAAATCCTTTGGGTTCCGTTTAAAACTATAAATTAAACCTAACATGCCCAGGAGAAAAGGCAGCATGTAATATTTATTCCGGGCTTTATTATTTGCGAGATAATCAGGAAGATTATCCTGTGATCCTATCCGGTTATTATCCAGTAAATCTATCCCGGTGATCCAGTTTCCCTTTAAAGGGCCACCGGAACCCTGCATATCATTTTGTCTTCCGGAGAAATTCCACATTAAATAGCGCCAATACATATGTCCAATCTGATATGAAATAAAAAACCGGATATTTTCACCAAAAGTAGGGACCTTAAGGGTTTTTCGGCTTTCCCCAGAACCTACTGTTACAGATCTTCCTTTATTTCCACCCCATTGTTTATAGACTTGTTTATGGTCCGCCTGAGGGCTCCACATTCTTGGGAAAATGGTTACAAAGCGATCATCATATATATAGGATAAACTTCTTTTGGAGATAACATATTTGCCATCTTCAGGTACATAAGTTGGTTTGCCTTCTTTTGTTTCAAGAATCGGGGCATTGTAATACTGGCCTTTTCCGAGAGGCCGATCCCCATATTGCTCCCTGTTTATATATGAAAGAAGGGCAAAAACATTTTCCGGGTTATTCTCATCAATTGGAGGATCTGAGTAAGAACGCACCACAACCAGTGTTATAGAGGAATAACCTAAAAGTATCATGGTTACACCTATTAATAAAGTGTTTAACATAACACGGTTGTTTTTGGCCAGAAAATATACAACCAAGATAACACCCCCAATAAATATTATTGATAAAAAGGCTGAGGCTGAGATAAAAGGGGCTCCGGAAAGAATAAGGCCGGTACTTGCCAAAACAGTAGTTTTTACAAGATCTTTTTTATACTGAGAGAAATAGATTGCTGCAGCTAAAGAAGCTACCAATAGAATCCAGTGAAGTATTAATCCAGTGTTGTAGGGCATGCCCAATGAATTAATAAAGAAAAGTTCAAACTGGGCAGAGACCTTAAATACTCCCAGAATAATTCCATACATAACAACGCCAAGTAGTGCTATAGAAACCGCTGCGGCAGTTATCAGCCCTTTTACATTAACGTTTTTTGTTTTCTTAAAGTAATAAACAAAAATAATGGCAGGTATAGCAAGAAGGTTAAGCAGGTGAACACCAATGGATAAGCCCATTAAATAAGCAATTAATACAATCCAGCGGTCTGCTCCGACTTTATCGGCTTCATTCTCCCATTTGAGAATTGCCCAGAAAACAACAGCTGTAAAAAGTGAGGAGGTAGCATAAACTTCACCTTCACCGGCTGAGAACCAGAATGAATCGGAAAACATATATGCAAATGCACCAACCAGGCCGGCTGCAATGATTCCAATTTTTTGACCCTGTGTTATTTCTTTGACATTTGAAACCATCTTTTTTGCCAGGTGGGTGATGGTCCAGAAAAGAAACATAATGGTAAATGCACTTGACAGGCCGGATAATGCATTGATCATTTTTGCAGCCTGTGTCACATCATTCCCTGCGAATAATGAAAATATACGTGCAATTATTAAAAACAAAGGAGCTCCCGGAGGGTGACCAACTTCCAGCTTAAAAGCGGTGGCAATATATTCACCACAATCCCATAAACTGGCAGTTGGTTCAATGGTAGATAGATATACAATGGATGCAACCAGAAATGCAAACCATCCAAAAATATTGTTCCAGAATTTAAGGTCCTTCTTCATTTTCTAAATTATTTTGGAATTCAAATTTAAATCGGAGTTTAATGCGTTTTATTTTATAAAAAGCCAGGTATTTTTCAATTATGCAGCGAATTTAGTATTTTTTAGCATGATTGAGGTATTTTTAGGATATTTTAAGGTTTTAGGGTATTTGATATTATATTTATATTTGTCATAATCATTAATAATAAATCATGTTTTAGGCATAATACAAGGGTGACAAAATTTCAAAATAAATACAGGATAGAATCAAACAGAATGCCCGATTGGGATTATTCAGGGGATGGTATTTATTTTATTACATTGGTAACAAGAAACTGGGATTGTTTATTTTGTAAAATTGAAAATAGAGAAATGATTTTATCAGATTTCGGGGAAATTGCGAAAAATGAATATTACAGATCATTCAAAATCCGACGGGAATTAACAATAGATGAATTTGTAATAATGCCCAATCATATGCATTTTATAATAATTATTAATAAAATCGTTGGTAATAATCATCACGTAGAGAGGAACGGCCGTTCCTCTCTACGTGATGACCGTGATATCCATGGCAATAAACCGGAAAATACAGAACCAATCCAAAATAATAATCTATCAAAATTTTATCGTAAACCGGTATCATTATCATCATTCATTGCCGGATACAAAACAGGTGTTATTCAAAAAATTGATGATTTTATTGATTTAAACAAATTACCTGTTAACAAATTCAATCGTAATAATAAATTATGGCAATCCAATTATCATGATCACATTATTCGTAACGATAAAGAATATTGGCGTATGAAAAATTGTATTAAAAATAATCCATTAAATTGGCAGGATGATGAATTTATTGGGTAATGGCATGGGTATGGTTTATGGGTAATCTCTACTTGCCAAAACAATGAATTCAAATTGAAAAACAAAAACTATGAAAAAACAAGATAAAAGAAAAGGCCGCGTGGATGTAGTTTATTCGACAAATCCGGATTTTGAATATGATTACAATGGGGAAGAAGAACAGGAAACCCTACCTCCGTCCCAACAAAGATTATATGTTTCCCTTGACCGTAAAAACCGTAAAGGTAAGGTGGTTACTCTGGTGGAGGGTTTTATTGGTTCAGAAAATGATATGAAAGAATTAGGGAAAAAACTGAAATCCTTATGTGGTTCAGGTGGCACTGCAAAAGAAGGAAATATTTTATTGCAGGGTGATTTTCTGTCAAAGGTAATTCCTGCCTTACAAAAAGACGGATATCAGGTGAAGAAAAAAGGGGGATAATAACTAGTTTTATAGCAAATTTTCCAGAATATGGTTTTCAGAATACTTTGTTTATTCTTTTTTATAGCATTTATTGTATTGCCAACCCCTGTTGGTGCACAATACTTTGAAAGTGGGCAGGATCCGGCTTCCCTGAAATGGAAGCAGATTGATAGTCCCCATTTCAAGGTAATTTACCCGGAGGATTTCTCAGCGGAAGCACAACGGATGACAAATATCCTGGAGTACGCCTATGGCCTGGTTCCGGCAACCCTGAATCATGATCCAAAGAAAATTTCAGTTATTATCCACAATTATTCATCCCGTAGTAACGGCTTTGTTGCCTGGGCACCAAAAAGAATGGAACTTTTTCCCACTCCGGCACCGGATTCTTATCCTATGGATGAATTGGAACAGCTGGCTTTGCATGAACTGAGACATGTGGTTCAGATTGATAAACTGGATCAGGGTTTTACCAAAGTTTTATCATATATTCTTGGTCAGCAGGCTGTTGGAGGAATTAGTGTTATGTTGCCCATTTGGTTTTTGGAGGGTGATGCCGTTCTCACAGAAACAGCTCTGACGCAGACAGGAAGGGGCCGGCTGCCATTTTTTGAAAAAGGCTTAAGGGCATTATCATTGGAGCAGGAAGATGTATTTAAATATGACAAGGGAATTTTTGGTTCCTATAAAGATTATGTTCCAAATTATTATGAGGTAGGTTATAAGCTGGTTTCGCATAGCAGAAACTTGTTTGGGACAGAACTTTGGGATAATGCCCTGAATAAAACGGGGAAGATGCCATATACAATTAACCCTGTGAATTTAACCTTAAGAAAATATAACAACCTGACCAAGAAAAGATTATATGATTCGACTTTTAAGGACTTGCAAAAATTATGGATCCGGCAAGATGAGAAAACATTAAAATCTGGTTTTGATACGCTTAATAAAATTGAGCGAAAGAGTTATACCAGTTATCGTTTTCCCCAATATCTGAACGATAGCACCATAGTGGTTGAAAAATCCGGAATGGACCAGATACGGACATTTATAAGTATTGATAGGAAAGGGAATGAGAAGAAGTTGCATACCCCGGGATTTTACACTCCGCTACGTTTATCAACAGCAGCGAATTCGATTGTCTGGGCCGAAAGTATTAATGATCCACGCTGGGAAAACCGGAGCTATTCTGTTATCAAAAAGTTTGATCTTAAAACCGGAGAAGAATTTATGCTTACCAATAAAAGCAGGTATTTTGCACCAGCTGTTTCCCCGGATGGATCAAGAATCGCTACCATTGATATTACTACGGAAAATCAGTGCTATCTGGCAATTTTGGACGCAAAATCTGGAGAAGTGCAGAAACGTTTAATAATAGAAGGGAATAATTCCCTGCATATGCCACAATGGGTGGATGATCATACAGTTTTGGTGATTGTTGTTGACAGTGAGGGCAAAAGTATCCGGTCAGTTAACCTGCAAAACGGAGAATGGTCGGTGCTACTTCCTCCCTCTTTTCATGATATCCGGAATGTGGTTAGTTACGACCATTATATTTTGTATCATTCTACTTACTCAGGAATTGATAATATTTATGCACTGGATTTGAATACAAATAAAAAATACCAGGTAACCTCTTCGCGTTTTGGTGCATATGATGTTTGTGTCTCTCCAATGAAGGACAAACTGCTTGTTTCAGATTACACCTCTTCAGGTTATAACCTGCTTGAAATGAAATTAAACCCGGCTACCTGGCTTCCATTTGAGCAGGTAAAAGATCATTCCGTGAAGGATTATGAGCCTCTGATAAAAGATGAGAAAGGCCTTTTTGAGACAAAGGAAACTCCACAGTTAAAATACGATGAAAAACCTTTTAGAAAAGTGGGAAATCTTTTTGGTTTTCATAGCTGGATGCCTTTTTATTTTGATTATGAAGACTTTAGCCTGGATGATAAGCCGGTTTCTTTAGGCCTTACTGTATTATCGCAAAACAAGCTGAGTACCATGGTCAGTTCCCTTGGGTATTATTATAAAAATAATGAACACCATGTTATTACACGGTTTATCTATAAGGGCTGGTATTCCGTTTTTGATCTGTTTTGGGATTACGGGGGCCTTCCTCAGATTATTGCAGATACTTCCTCATCTGCTGAGCCGCTTGATTATTCCGGAAAAAAGTCAGATTTGAATTTACGGGTATATCTTCCCTTGAATTTAACAAGGAACAGATACATCCGTGGATTATATCCTGAAATCTCAGGCCAGTATTCAAATACCCATATATACAATTATAATAAAGCCAGTTATGATAAGGGTAGATTATATATGAATTATCGGCTATATTTTTATAATTACCTGAAATTATCTTCAAAAGAAATTAAGCCTCGCTGGGGTCAGGTAATTGATTTAAATTATACTAATGCACCTTTCAATACCGAGAGTTACGGATCAATTTATTCTGTTTTGGCAGGCCTGTATATTCCCGGAATTTTAAAACATCATAGCATATATATACGTGGGGGAATAGAAAAACAACAAACAGCAAAATATATTTATATGAATCATTTGTCTTTTCCAAACGGATATAAAAACCGGGTGGCTGAGGAATTGAAAATTATTAAAGTGGATTATTATTTGCCTTTATTTTATCCGGAGTGGAACCTGGGTTCTTTTATATATATCCCCAGGTTTTATATGAATATGTTTTATAACTATTCAAAAAGCAAGGGAAATTATATTTATAACGGGAGCTGGAATTATGATCCGGATGAACAATTACTTAGCAGTATGGGAGGGATAATAAGCATGGATTTCTTTGCCCTGCGCTTTCCTTTTCCACTTAATGTGGGGGTGCAGTATTCCTATATGCCGGCAATAAATAATTATGATATCAGTTATACCTTTGGCATAAGCTTTAGTGGGTTTACGGTGAATAAATTCTAATTGCCAGCAATAAATACACAATTGATTTATGAGAATTGGTTTATTAATTATATCAATGTTATTGGTATTAAATGGTTTCTCACAAACAGATACAATTAAGGTTAAAAAGAAACAATTTCCAAGTATCTCAACTATTTATCAATACGGAAATATAATACCTACAACAGATTTTGTTAAAGGTGATAATTTAATGGGAAAGCCTTTAAAACATTATCAATCATTTTCATTAAAAGTACTTTGGCAAAACCCGGGTTATACTGATTGGCAAAAGGTTTATCATGGTCCGTATTATGGTGGGGGATTGACAGTTGGAGATTTTTTTAACCCGGAGGAGGTTGGATATCCAATTTCTTTATATGGTGTTTTGGGAATACCTATTATACGATGGAAAAAGTTGGAAATTTATTCCGAATTCCAATTTGGAATAGCCTGGAATTGGGAACACTATGATTCGATAACTAATCCTAAAAATCTTGTAATTGGTGGGGGATTAACGGTTCATCTAAGTCTTGGAATAAATGCCTTTTATCATGTCTCCAGGAATGTGGATATAGGGGCGGGGTTTAGTTTTATACATTTTTCAAATGGAGGATTCGAAAGGCCTAATAAAGGGTTTAATATTTATGCACCCTCTGTTGAACTAAAATATCATATAGCTAAGCGCCCTGATGTTATGAATATTGAGCCAGCTGGAAGAATTGAACGCTCTAATGATTTGTTTTTTATGTTGGGCTATGGTGATCACCAACTTAATGAACATGAGCTTGATACAAATTATTATGCCATTGGCGGATTAAGTATCATTTATTTTACCCAGCTTTCAAATGCTTTTAGATTGGGCTATGGTTCTGATTTTAATTACTGGTGGGGTTTAAATGCCTTACCAGATGGAACTCCTGGCCCAAGGACAACTGAAAATCTTACAATTGGCTTTATTCTTCAGCCTGAATTAGTTATTGACAAATTAACATTGGTTGCCGGATTTGGCATTTATGCAAAACATTTAATTTATGGGAATTTTAAACAAACATACCAAAGATTAGGAGTAAGATATGAATTTTATAAAAATCTATCTTTTGGGGTCAACGTAAGAGCGGTAAACTTTATGCTTGCAGAGTTTTTGGAATTTAATTTAGGGTACAGGATTAGATGGATGAAATAATTTAAAGAACCTGCATCCCGAGACATAACAGATCCCTGATAGCTGATTGTTAACTTATTCCTTGTCCCCGGCTCCTTTTATTCTTTTTAGGGCCTCCCGTTTGCTTAATGGGGATAATTCTGTTTGGGACACAAATTGGCGCACCCAATCCGGGTT
>Ga0164313_10004085_pt1 | contig 13030 bp, 4 predicted proteins | sample GuaBasSedimGuay4_FD_113735 | JGI IMG/M metagenome (GOLD analysis project Ga0164313, IMG submission 113735) | Subseafloor sediment microbial communities from Guaymas Basin, Gulf of California, Mexico - Guay4, Core 4569-4, 0-3 cm | ecosystem: Environmental > Aquatic > Marine > Hydrothermal vents >... | reverse complement strand
CCGTCATCACTTTTTCTGGAAACGATGAGAAATAGTTCACCATCACTTCGTTGCGTAATGCGCCAGGCCATCGGCCGGGCACCGTCAATTCCAACATTTTTTTGTCGCCATGACACTCCACCATCCTCTGATTTATACACACCTTTACCAAAAGCGCATACATACAAAGTTCTGCTCTCCGGGTCGCTCTCAAGATCAATTAGTATATGAGTGGGAGCGGTTTCGCCAATATCCTTACTAATTGCCTGCCAGGTTTTTCCTCCATTATCGCTTACCAATACTCCTCCCATGTAATCTTCCATATTCAAGCTCCTCCACATTTTAGGCCTGGGAAGGTCATGGTTCCGACTCATTACCGCCCACACTCTACCTTTAACATCCGGGTCAAACACAAGCCAATAAGTAGAGTTAACCCATTGCCCTGGAACTCCATTGTTGTTGGTGGCACTTGACCAGCTAATACCTCCATCAAAGCTTTCCATCAAGCCCGTATCGGTATCAGCCATAAAAACATGCAGTGAATCGAAGGGATCAAAGGCCAACATGTAACCAGTGGTAACCTGTAGGCCTCTAGACTTCCATCCTCCTCCTTCTACATTATTTGTATATACCTGCTGCCATGTACTGCCGCCATCAGTGGTTTTAATGGTACGTCCAAAGTCAGTCGCATAACATATTTCGGGATTATTATCAGCAATAGCCATATGAAAAGGGTTTTCTCCCCACCCGGGGCCAAACCTTTCATCCAACCATCCGGATTTTCGATTGAGAGAAGGGGTATTGTTAACATCCTTCCATACTAATGTCCAGGTCTTACCATAATCCACACTTTTAGCAACACCATTACTAACAGAATCTTTACTGATCTTTAATTTAGCATAGGAAACATATATAGTTCCAGGGTGATTGTAGCATGTTGTTATACTTCTAAACTCAGGATCATCAGCCCTATCCATTTTTAACCCAAGCAATGATTCATCAATACGCTTCCAATTTTCCCCACCATCGGTAGTCATATAAATTCTCGAATTATTTTTACTCCCTTCAGGATTGAAATAGGATTGCCCTGAAATAGCATAAATTATATGTTGATTGGTTTTAGCATCAACACCATCAACAAATTGTGTAATCGGCCCTGCCCTCTCTGGTAAGAAAGTATTACGCCATTCATTATCTTTTTTAATGCCCAACCCATCTTTACCTGATATATAAATCGTGCGGTTGTCTATTGGTGAAGTTGGATCAATAAAAATATCATTTAACTCAAATGGTAACTTATCTAACACTTTCCAATTACTTCCACCATCTTCAGAAGTCATAATGGCCATGTAAAATCTCGAATTCTTACCTCTGGAGGGAGGCCAGATATCAATTTTCTGCTTTCTTATGAGTAAAAATAATCTTTGTGAGTTATCCGGATCTACCGCTAAATTTTTTACCAGAGTTATTATACTGTCTTTTGTTATCACAACTTCACTGGCATGATCCCCTTGTGAATGTATGGCAACAATATTCACTGGTTTTGGATAAATGGTATTCCATGAGACTCCTTTATCAAGGCTTTTGAATAACATATTGGATGTGCCTGCATAAACAACATCAGGATTATTTCTGTCGAAAGAATAAAATCTGGTTACGCCTCTAAGGTTAAACATCCGCCATTGTTTACCACCATCGTAAGTCACAAACGAACCTGTCATATCACAACTTACAAATGCATGATTGGAATCGGATGGGTTGATGGCAGGATTAAACATAGCACCTCCCCCACCGGGGCCTATAAACCCCCATTGGTCATTCCTGCCATTAGGATTGACGATGGCATCTGAGCCAATAGCTATTTGATCCTTTGAAGTATAATTGCAGGATGAGAGTAAAATTGAAACTGCAACAATATTGAGTATTTTACGAAGTGAAATCATTGTTATTATTGTTATATTACTTTTTAGAGGCGCAAAATATTGCTCTACATATATGCGCCTTTACTAATGCGCCTCTACATACGGTTTGCCATGCCAAACGCTTGATCCGTATGTTGTGAGATACACTTTTTCGGGATCATGCTTATCGACGATTACGCGATGACCCCAGTGGAAATCGTAACCTTTCAGTTTGTTCCATGTTTTACCATAATCATCGCTTCGATATGCACCCTGATCAAACGTATTGCAATACACCCTGCCAGGATGTGCGGGATCAATTGTCACATCATACACATAATGATCCGGATCAAATATCTGTGTCCAGTTAACTCCACCGTCTTCAGACATCATGATACCGCCATCAAGATCAATCAGCTTGTCTCCTCCGGTTGACCTTGCTAAGGATCCACCAATCAAATCGCTTAAGTTAATATCTGCCCAAGAGCCCAGGTAAAGTCTTTTGGGGTTTTGAGGATCAAAAGTAAGCCCATTGGGAAATCCAACCTTGTTCCCAACATCCAAACGTTGCCAGGAAGCTGCCCCATCGGTAGATTTGTAAACTGCTCCCAAAAATATCTCTCGTCCTTGCTGTCCGCCTTTATGCTGAGGAGTAGCGCTTGTCACTAAAAACAGTGTTCCATCCGGTTGGATGGTAAGCTCAAAAGCTGCCAAACTCCCTTCAATCCCATTGTTATGAAGAATCCAGTTTTGTCCATCATCAATAGATTTGAATACCCCCTTTCCAAATGCGGCAACATATAATGTTCTATTTCCCACAGGAGAATTTTCATCTAAAACTATGGATGTAGAAGGGGAGTCAAAACCCATACCTTCTACTTTAGGTGTCCATGATCTGCCACCATCCAGAGATATAGCAACTCCCCCTTTTCCATACCTGATCCAATTTGGGCTTCGTGTCATTTTTCCCCTTGGAAAATCATGTAACCCAGACCAGACGGAATAGATTTTATCTTTTACCTCAGGATCAAAAGCCATCCAATAACAGGTGTTGTGCCATTCTACAGGAATGCCCTCAGTGGATCTTGTCCAACTTTTACCCCCATCATAAGAGTGATGATAACCAATATCTGTATAGCTAATAGCTATGTGATCTTTATTAAAAGGGTCGAAATGAATTCCATAAACAGTAGTAACATCAAGCCCATTGGATATATAACTTCCTCCGGGTTGTTCTTTACTATAAATTGAAGTCCATGATTTCCCTCCATCTATAGTTTTCATCAGGCGATACCAGTCAGTTACTACTGCTACATCCCCATTATTGGGTGCTACCCCAACATCCATAAGTCGAATGTATTCACCTCCAAATACCTTTTGTACCCAGGCATCTTTTAAGTTTGGAGCGTCTTCTCCATCCTTTATAGTATATTTCCCGGATCCTCCCCCTCCTTTCCAAACCCAGGTCCAGGATTCTCCTGCATCAGCAGATTTAATAGTCCCATACCAATGAGCAATAGAGCCCCCTTCCTTTTTTTCTTCATAACTACTCGTAACTATATATACATTTGCGGCATCGTTTTCGGCAGCTGATAAAGTAGAATATGTTGGTGTTGCATTTTCGGGGTTGGATATTACTACATCTTTACTTTGTTCCCAGGTCGAGCCCAAATCCCTGGATACCCAAACAGTCGTTGGCGCTATTCCACCATGGCCTCTAAGAGATTCATCATTATGTAAGGCATAAAAAACAGTTTCCCCATTTTCCCCTATTATTCCGCCTGTATAAGAAAAAGCGGGTTGCATTTGTTCAGGGATTTCAATATCGGTATGTTTCCAGGTATTTTTATTTATTATAATTAAACCATTATTGGTAAAAACATATACCTGATCTTTTAAATCTTCAGTATTGGTATAGATAAACTGAACATTTTGCTCAAGCGAAATTCTTTTCCAGTCAGCTCCACCATCGAGTGTGTAAAAAAAGAAATTGCCCATACTAAAATATATGCTTTTGGAATCATTGGGATCTACTTTGATATTTTTCACTGCTTTGGAATAGCCAGTAATGTTAAACACTGAATTCTCTTTCGTGAGAATTCTTAAGCTCGCATGATCACTTTGAAATATTTCTTTTACTACATCTTCCTTTACAGGTAGAATTCTTTCCCAGGACTTTCCTCCATCCACTGATCTGTTTAAAGAATTTGAACCAATATAAATCGTCATTGAATCCTTTGGGTCGTAGGCAAAAGATTGAGATCCATTTGGATAATTGATTTGAGCATACGAGTCTCCCCCATCATTGGTCAGATAGGCTCCGGTCATGTCGCAACGTATTAAAAACTTATCTGTATTTGAATATGAAAAAGTGGGGATGAAGGTGCTTCCTCCTCCTCCAGGGCCTATTCGAATCCAACTATTTTCAGAAGTAACACCTGGTGAATTATCTTCTGCCTGTTGTGTTGAATTTTCACTGCAAGATGCATATACAACAATCAATATTATCAAAGAAAGTATCTTGCTATATAGTTTCATAGTATTCTATTTTACATTGATCAATCCCATGGGATACCACCCATCTTTGTTCACTCCTTCAATAGCCAGTTTTACCCGGGGATCAAAAGCCACGGGATCGACAATGCCAATTTCCAACTGATATTCTCCGGCGGGCATATCATGTGGAATATACAGTTTTTCTTCAAATACAATATCGCCGGGCAACCAGGTCCGAATATCGGCACTGGTAGCAATTACCTCTGTTTTTTTTTCATTTTTCAAACGTACAGCAAACTTATAGTCTCTGTATATGGGAGCCACACCCTTATTTTCCCACCAGGTAGTAATTAAAAACTGTCCCTGAGGCTTTACTTCTGCCGGATAGGTAAATTTTCTTAGTACAAAACGATAACCCATCTTCTTTAACCATTCATCGACCAGGGGACCCCATTCTTCAGGCACAGGGGAACTCTTGGCATTAAAAGAGGAAATATGCCATTTAAGAGCTTGCCCAAAAATATACTCCACAGTCTCTTCATCATATTTCTGCTTTTCCATCCAGCGCAGGAAAGTGCCACAAATTTCCATCGAAATAGGAGCTTTTTTCCATGCTTCACTCATCCCGCTTTTCACAATATCTTCCGGATAAACATCGAGCATGTGATTATAGCCCCACTCCGGCCAAAAGTCCATATCACCCAGACAATCTATTCGCCAGCCCAGGTGACGCATCTGAGGCCCCGTGCCATTATTGGTGCCATCGGGCCAATAAGCTGCTATGTTAGTGCCTTTGACTAAAACTTCAGGATGGGGGGCATCTCCATTGAGTGGTTGAAAGATCAGGTGTGTTTTTTTGAAATTGTCAAGGTAAGCATTTATAAGGCCCAGCCTTGTAAGGTCAGAAAGCAAATGTGTTCCACTTCCTTCACCCCAATGTCCAACAAAAGAAACATCAACGGCCTCCAGATCCGGGTGACCGTCATACCGCTGACCCATAGCAGCTATCAAGCCACCAAAATACTGGACATAGGCCGGATTTTCAGGATCCACATTCCACTTCTTGAGGTCAATATCCCGTTCCCTGCCCATAATTTTTCGATACCATACGGGCACATCTTTTTCTTTGTCACCTTCGTATGGTGAAATACGCAGCATCAGAGTTTGTCCTCTTTCAGCAGCTGTTTTCAGAGCCTTGTCAATTAATTCCCAATTATAAATACCCGGTCCGGTCTCTAAAAACCGCCAGTTGACCCGAAAATAGGCAAGAGTGGTTTGCGGATGATTTTCATTGTCCAGATTTCCGTCAAAATCCTGATAAACTATAGGGAAACCTTCGGTCCAACCTATACCGGAATTTAGTGTATCTCCATTGAAGCGTTGAAAAGTTGTAAAACCAATACCGGGATTGAGCAGTAGTTCATGGCTCTCCTTTGGGTATACTTTTACAGTGTTTGCAGGGTGGTGCTGGGCTATGAGGGTAGTAGCATACACTAGTGCAAAGATCATTAGACAAGCCTTTGGGAAAATTATTGAAGTAGTATTGTTCATAATGGTGTTTGTTTTTTTATTACTTTATTTGGCACCTGCAGTTTATTGTTTACAGCTATATGATTTAGAATGAGATTCTGAAACCAGCCTGCCTGCGGTATTTGCCAATGCTCGGGCTGGCAGGTAAATTACTACTGACATAATTCATTAACATATTGTGTTTAAACTAGTTGCAAATTTACCTATCGCGCCTATTGGGAACGATCCAAGTTGCCTCCGAGTCCTCTGAGAGTACCTCGGAGGGGGCTAAAAAAAGCCCCCCTGCAAGCTGGCCCCTCGCTAAATTGCTTCGCTGGAGCAATTTTACACGCTCGGTCCTCTTCTGCCTTTTTTTACTGAACAGCAATCAGCCTCACAAAATCATTGTTTATTCCTGCTATCACTCCTTTCCTTGCAGAAGAACCCTCACCCAATCGAATATATTTGAGTTTTTTTACATCACCCGGAATATACAACCCTGAATCGTACCCACGAACTGGTGTAAACTCTCCATTGCCATCCCCTTTTAGAAACAACCCTTGTCCGGCATCATTGCGAACAGTTTTAATTTCTGAATTATATAAATTACCGGCAATTACAATATCCATAAAACCATCCTTATCAAAATCATCATAAACTGATCCGAAAACTGCAGATATTTGTGCCATTCGTGGCAAAGCTTTCAGTTCAAATCCAGTATCTGTATTTAGGAGGATGCTGTTTGAAAAGGTTTTTGCTTCCAGCCTATATGAGGCAACCAGAGAAGGAGCGCCATAAACATCTTCTAGTGTTGCTATACCAAAGGAATGAAAATCTTCAAATTTTTTCTTCAATGCAGGAATTTGTTGCACAGTACAATCCATTCCTCTCACTGGATAAAGTGTATCATTTTCATAATAAGCCAATACAATATCGAGCTGTCCATTGTTATCAAAATCATTAGAAAACAACTTGAATGGGTAATCTGGACTAGCCTTATATGTATAATTCTCACCTAAATTCCCAAGTATATAATCCAAATCACCATCAGAATCAATATCAGCTTCAGTAATACTGAACCACCATCCATTACTATTTTCTAAAGTAGAGTCACCTGTGACCTTTTCTAGTTTACCATTTACATTTTGAAAAAAGGTAAGAGGCATCCATTCACCTGCCACAATCAGATCCTTATTGCCATCACCATTAAAGTCCGTCCATAGCGCATCTGTTACTAACCCCGGACTCATCAAATCCTGAGCAACCTCTGAAGTTATATCACTAAAAACACCTTTTTCATTTTTCAGTATGTAACTTCTAGGAGGTTGAGGATACATACCGGGAATAACCCGGCCTCCTATAAATAGATCCATATCGCCATCGGCATCCAAATCATTTGCCCGCACAACTCCACCACTTGTGAAAAATTCGGGAAGAGCACTTTGAGATTTTGTGAATTTTCCTTTCCCATTATTCAAATACAACCTGTCCTGATAAAAAGGAGAATTAGCAGGATGCTCATTTCCACCACTTACTACATATAAATCCGGGTCGCCATCTCCGTCAGAATCAAAAAAAACAGCATCAATATCTTCAAAATCTTTATCTGCAATAAGAGCCTGCTGTTTTATTTTCGTAAAAGAAGCATTTGAGTTTTGAATATAAATAGCCCCTACATATCCCAAAGCACCACCAATATAGAAATCATCCAGGCCATCCTTATTAATATCGCTTACAGCAAGTGCCGGTCCAAAAGCGGACATTTTGTGTGGTAACAATACTTCTCTTTTATAATCATCATATCTATTTTCTATATGCTTGTGATCTAATTCATACGCATTCGTTACATCAAAGAAAAGCAATGGATTTCCCTCCTTAACACTGGGTGGACGAACTGCAGTGATATAGTTAACAGTAATCACTTGATCAACAGCAATATTATTTAATTCGCTTACCTTACCATCAGGCCAGGTAACTTTCAGTATGTCAATAATCTCTGATTGGCCAAGGCCAAAGTGCAGTTTATAGCTAATGCTGGATTGATATCCCCTTGTAACCTGTTGCTCTAAATATTGCTTAGTGGTTCCTGCCTGTACCATTACTTTTGCCCCTATACCATTTAAGTTCGATTGACTGCCAACTAATTTCACACTCACAAAATGGTTTTCGGTTATATCCGAAGCATTATTCCGGTAGATATGGGCATAATCATTTATATTATTTACTATCAAATCCATATCGCCATCATTGTCAAGATCAGCATAAGTGGCGCCATTAGAAAATGAAGGTATATTGACTCCCCACTCTTTGTTAATTTGCTTAAATGTCAGCCCATCAATGTTTTTATATACATGGTTGACCACTTTTTCTACAGGAATATTATTAATCAATTCCAGTGCCACAGCTACAATATCTGCATTAGGGTTCTTTGATTCCTGTTCAATTAATTGTTCCTTGAAATTATCGTAATCATAATTATTTGTATTGTCTTGCATTCCATTAGCAACAAATAAGTCTTTTAACCCATCGTTATCTAAATCCACAATGAGAGGGCCCCAACTCCAATTCGTATAGGTAATCCCTGCCATAGGAGCAATATCTGACAAGGTTTCATTTCCATTATTTAATTGAAGGGTATTGGACATGTATTGATAATGGCCGCCAAGATTGACCAATATATCAAACACATCGGGATCCATACCAGACATATTGGTTTTTCTCCCATAATTTGTAGAGGAAACCATATCCAATACAAAAAGATCCATCCATCCATCATTATCTATATCAGCCATATCGACACCCATAGATGAAATTGTCATGTGATTCATGGCTTTATGGGCGTATTCCTCAAAAGTACCATCTCTCCTATTGAAATATAAATAATCTCTTCCTGCAAAATCATTGCATATATATATATCAGGGTAGCGATCGTTATTTAAGTCAACAACGGCTACACCGAGTCCATCACCGAGTTTAGATCTTTTTATACCGATAAATTCTTTAACTTCAGTAAAATATCCATCTTCATTATTGAATATTTTATCACCGGTATAACGGTTAATATCATTATCATGAAAGTTTTTGAAAATTTTTCTTATGGGATCAACAGCATGATTTAATAAATACATATCTAAATCACCATCCAGATCATAATCAAAAAATGCGGCTTGTTGTGATGTGCCCCAGTCATCCAAACCATACTCTTTTCCTTTTTCAATAAAGGTTTGGTCTCCATTATTTACGAATAGTAAATTACTTCTTAATCTTGGTCTTGTTCTGCCTGAGCGGCATAAATAAATATCAAGGAATCCATCCTGATTTATATCAACCATGGTCACACCGGTTTTCCATCCTGATATGGTATCCAAACCTGAACCTATGGTTATATCTTCAAACTCAAAATTTCCTTTATTGAGATAAAGTTTACCCGTATTGCTATTTGCACTAAAATAGAGATCGGCCAAATCATCATTATTAATATCTCCGACAGCCACACCCCCTCCATTATAATAATTTGTATAAGCAAAAACATTATTATCCAGATCTTCAACAATATCATTTCTGAAATCTATTCCTGTTTGGTCGAAATTCACTAACTCCAACAAGGTTTTTGTATCTTTTTCGGCATAAGTACAAGCACTTAATAATAGGCTAAATAGAGCCATTCTAAAGAGTTTGTATGATCGCTTAATAATATTTATTCTACACATAATTTGAACGTATCAAATCTTCCTTTTTAGATAACAGGAAATCACTATTACTCTATCCCTTGCATAAATTAGTAATTTTCTTAGTAAGTGTGTACTCATAAAACAAGTTGATGAGTTAAAGAACAAAAAGCAATTAGACCCGCAGGTCTAATTGCCTTTTTACAATTAACAATTAAATTACTATTAAACTCTAATTACCTATCTCATCATTAGCATCGAGCTCTTTTTGTGGAATAGGGAAGAAAATTTTATCATTTCCTATATATCCAAAATTTTCACCAGGATATTTTGTTTCCAAATTAGCTTTCCATTTGGCAATGTATTGACCGCTTCTTATCAGGTCCAGTCTTCTATGACCTTCCATACAAAATTCTTTACCTCTTTCTTCCAAAATAGCATCGCGTAAGGCACTTTGATCTAATCCAGCAGGCAAATCAACAACATTTGATCTTCCTCTTATATCATTAACCAAATCAATAGCTCCACCCTGGCCGAGTTCATTCAAAGCTTCAGCTCTTGTAAGCAAAATATCAGCATATCTAAGTATTGGGTAACTAATTCCAGAAACCCCGAGAGAACGATAGGTCCATCGATCTAGTCCGCCTAAATATTTAGTAGAAGTAACTGAATTAAGATCCCAAAGATCAACTGTAGGATCAACAGCGAGAGGGTCATATTCAGGTGTGCCTGGTAAGGCATACCATCTATAAAGATCTCCGGTCATTCTTTTACTGCCATTCTGATAACCATTTCCCATCAAAGCTCTTCTCTCATCAAGCAAATCGAATGAATTATAGAAATCAGGAGCAAGGGTAAGTCTTCCCCAACCTCCATTCTGATAATTTAAACTCAATGAAAACCAGCCAAGCTGACAAGTAACGCCCGGACTTGATGAAGACGACATAAAAGTAAAAATCCATTCATTATTGGTTTTATTCGCAACATCAAATACTGCTTCAACACTTTCCAATAATTCATAATCCCCAAGACCCATTACAGATTGAGCATCGGCTGCTGCTTCTGTCCAGTTTTTAGCATTCAAATGCGTTTTAGCTCTCATTCCCAATGCAGCGCCTTTGCTCGCTCTACCAGGAGTAGTTGCACTGCCTAATACTGCTGCGGCATCTGTGAAATCCTGAATAGACTGAGCAATAACATCTGCTTGTGGGCTTAGTGGTAAATTGCCAGCATTCTCACCTATGGCTAAAATTACATCGCCAAAATTAAAAGCGAGATCATAATAAGCTAAACCTCTTAAGAATTTGGCCTCTCCAATATAACGAGCTTTAACAGCATCATCTATTGGCATACCTTCTAATACCCCAATTGCAAAATTGGCAGCTCCAATTACTTTGTAGGCACCATCCCACAAATTAAGAATAAAGTCATAGTTGTTGTCCCAGGTACCCATTTCAAGTTTTTCTGTACCGGGATTCCATGCATCCAATCCGTAAGTGTCAGTATTTCCCTCACTTACAAGCATATAATCATATTCGTAGTAGGTTCCCCAGTCGGTTCCTCTCATCCCTGCATATACAGATACGATCAGGGCTTCGGCATCGGCTTCTGTTTCATAAGCATTTGAAGCTAATAGTTCAGAATAAACCTTTTCTGTTAGCTGCTCAGTACAAGACGTTATACTTACTGCCACTATTAAAAATGTCAATAAAAATATATTTAGTTTTTTCATAATATTAAAATCTTAAATAGTTGTTAAAATGTTAACTTAAGCCCAACAGTATAAGTTTTGTAGTTAGGGAAGCCGTAATCATCAACTCCTCTGTTTACACTACCTTGTGTACCGCTATAGTTAAAACTAACTTCAGGATCATAACCTGTATATTCTGTAATCGTAATCAAATTTTGACCCTGAACATATACGCTAAGGTTTTGTATCCATGTTACATTAACCATGTTAAAATTATATCCTAAAGATAAATTCTTAAGTCTTACATAAGAACCATCTTCAATAAATTCGGTATTTACATAAGAACCATACGCATTGGCAAAATAATCAACTCCGGGCCGTGTACCATCCGTATTGGTTGGGCTATAACGATCGAGAGCTTTTGTGCTAAGGGTACGATCGGCAGCAATAGCTTTAAAATTAAAGATATCATTACCCATAACAGCTTGCCAAAACATATCTAAATAAAGGCCTTTAAATTCAAAATAATTTCTGAATCCCCAAATATGCTTCGGATTTGCATTACCAATTACACTTCTGTCGTCACTGTTAATTATACCATCCTTATTAATATCTTCATATAGGGCACTTCCTGCTTTTGTAGTATTTGGCTGCGGTGCATATACTTCTCCGGCTTGCAAAACACCTTTATAAGTGTATCCGAAAAAGTCTCCGATTCTCCCACCGGTTACTAACTCCCTGAAGGCGTATTCCCCGATTTCACCATAAGGTTGTCTTGGGACCATAATAACAATGGGATTGTCACCGTCGAGTTTGGTGATTTCATTATCATTTGTGGAATAATTAAGATCGGCTGTCCATTTGAAGTTGGTTCCGGCAATAATGTGACCTCCTAAGGTTAGCTCGATACCCTGATTTTTCATTGCACCTACATTAGCTCGTATTTTTGAAGAACCCGTAGAAGGAAAAGAGATAGGTTTATCAATGATAAGATCTTCGGTATTTGAACTATATAACTCTACAGAACCGTATAACCTATTACCCCAAAATCCAAAATCTACTCCAAAATTCATCATCTTTGTCGTTTCCCAACGAAGATCAGGATTAGCAGCAAATATACCGTCCGGTCCTAAACCTGATCCTAAACCAGCTCCATCAAAAGTAAAGGAATTTGATGCCCCAACTCTTGCCAGAGATGTATAAGGTGAAAACCCGTTGTTACCGGTAACACCATAAGATGCTCTCAATTTAAGGTCGCTCACAAAATTTGAACCACTTAAAAAAGCCTCATCTGAAAGTCTCCAGGCTGCTGAAACAGATGGAAAAGTACCCCATTTATTATTTTCTCCAAATTGCGAAGCTCCATCTGCCCTAACTGTAGCTGTAAGAAGAACTTTTCCTTTGAAGTTGTAATTGGCTCGTCCAAAGAAAGAGATAATTCGCTGATCTTGCTTATAACTATTTATAGATTGGTTTGCTGCAGAGCCTAAATTATTATATAAAGTTTTGTCTGTTGGGAAATCAGTCCCAAACGCACCAAAGCTAAAATATTCATCTGATTGCGTTGAAGCACCAGCCAATAAATCCAGACCATGATTCTCTGTTGAAAAATTAAAATCATATTTAAGTGTCCCTTCAAGCAAGTAATTGTTGGATTTAGATTCATCGATCCATCCCCGGGATAAGTTCCCATTCGAATAGGGATATGGCTCATAAGCTGCATCAGTGCCTGAGGTATGATCAAAACCCATGTTCACTCTGGCCACTAAATTATCCAGTATATTGTG
>Ga0164313_10004084_pt1 | contig 13030 bp, 9 predicted proteins | sample GuaBasSedimGuay4_FD_113735 | JGI IMG/M metagenome (GOLD analysis project Ga0164313, IMG submission 113735) | Subseafloor sediment microbial communities from Guaymas Basin, Gulf of California, Mexico - Guay4, Core 4569-4, 0-3 cm | ecosystem: Environmental > Aquatic > Marine > Hydrothermal vents >... | reverse complement strand
GGTAGCCCGCCGGCGCGCCGCAGGCGCGCGAGGGCGGTCACCGGCGGGACCGAGGAACGCTCGCGTTCCGAGGGCACGGCGGTGAGCGACCGTGGCCGCGGTCGAAGACCGCGGACGGCGGGCAGGCTCGGAGACTGGCTAGCGCAGCCCGCTCGGAAAGCCCTCCGGTGGGTGGTCGTACTCGACGCCCGACTCGCCCTTGACTACATTGCCCATCGGAAAACCGGGGAAGCCTGACTCGCGGAGGCTCCCTAGAACCTTATCGAGCTGTTTGGGCGGCACCACCAGGATCATCCCAACGCCAAGGTTGAAGGTGCGCCACATGTCGTCTTCCGGCACCTGACCCTTCTCCGCCAGCAGGCGGAAGACCGGCGGGATGTCCCACGCGCCAACCTTGACGATCGCCCGCAGCCCGTCGGGCAGCACCCGCGGCAAGTTGTCGGTGATTCCACCGCCGGTGATATGGGCGAGCGCGTGCACCTGGCAATCCTCGAGCAACGGCCAAACGGGCTCGAGATAGCAACGGTGCACTTCGAGCAGCTCCTCGCCGACCGTCCTGCCAAGCTCCGGGACAGTGTCGTCCGGACCCAGCTCGAGCTGCTCGAAAAAGACCTTGCGAGCGAGTGAGTAGCCGTTGGTGTGGAGACCGCTGGAGGGCAGACCAACGAGGACGTCGCCGGTCCTCGCCAAGGAGCCGTCGAGGATCCGGCGGCGCTCGACGACACCGACAATAAAACCCGCGAGATCGTACTCGCCATCGCTGTAGAATCCCGGCATCTCGGCGGTTTCGCCTCCGAGGAGGGCCACACCGTGCTCCGAGCACGCCACCGCCACCCCGCCCACGACATCCGCGACGACATCCGGTTCGAGGCGCCCGGTCGCCAGATAGTCGAGGAAGAAGAGCGGCCTCGCACCCTGGACCAGGATGTCGTTGATGCAATGATGCACCAGGTCGCGGCCCACCGACCCGTGTCGCCCGGTGGTGAAGGCGACCGCGAGCTTGGTCCCCACTCCGTCCGCCGAGGCCACCAGAACCGGCTCCTTGAAGCCCTTGACCGGCATCCGAAACAGGCCGCCAAAGGCCCCCTGGTCCGAGAGCACGTTGTCGGTGTAGGTGTTGCGCACCATCTTCTTGATCTGGGCCAGCGCCCGGTCCTGAGCGTCGATGTCGACGCCTGAATCGCGGTATGTGGTCATACAAAGTTCCGATCCCGCTCCCGCGCCCGATCCCATTGAGGACCCCGCCGTCGGGCACGGAGGGCGTTTCTGACAAACGACCATATCGGGCAATTAGCCGGTAGGCAAGAGGTGAAAATCCGCGAATCTTCAAAAGCTGGATCGGACGCAAGCCACAGAGAACGAATCGCTATCGCTATCGGGATCGCTATCGCTATCGATAGACACCACTCCAAATCTGGATTTCGATACCGATAGCGATTGCGATTGCGATAGCGACGAAGGGACCGGGCACGGAGATGGAGACGGGCTCGGGATGTGGCACAACCCGCCCATACCTGCTACAACCTCCACATGACGCTGATTCGACGCTTTCGAGCCTACGACCTGCCCTCCTCCACCCATGACAGCTTGCTCCGATCGGCGCGCGACATCTTCGATGCCGACGTCTCCGACCTTTCAACTGAACACTGCTGTTACATCCAGACCAACCGCAAACTCAGTTCGGAGGAGCAGCGGATCCTCGACTGGCTGCTCGCCGAAACATTCGAGCCGAAGTCCTACGGCCCCACGAGCTTCCTCGATGACACCGTGGGACCGGTCCTCGAGGTCGGGCCGAGGATGACCTTCACCACCGCCTGGTCGACCAACGCGGTCTCTATCTGTCACGCCTGCGGGATCGAGGCCGTGGTGCGCATCGAACGCTCACGGCGCTACCTCCTCCACAACCCGACGCCGATGTCGGCCGATGTTGCACTCGCCTTTCTCGCCCGCATCCACGATCGTATGACCGAGTGCGAATACCCCAGCCCGCTGACCAGCTTCAGCGTCGGTGTCGAGCCCGCGCCGGTATCTACGGTGCCGGTGATGGCCGAGGGGCGCGCCGCCCTCGAGCGCCTCAATCGTGAGCTCGGTCTCGCCTTCGACGACTGGGACCTCGACTACTACACCGCCCTCTTCCGCGACCGCATGGGACGCGACCCGACCGACGTCGAGTGTTTTGACATCGCCCAGTCCAACAGCGAGCACTCGCGGCACTGGTTCTTCAAGGGACGGCTCGTAATCGACGGCGAGGAGATGCCGCAGCACCTCTTCGAGATTGTTCGCACACCCTGGGAGGCCAATCCGAACAACAGCGTCATCGCCTTTCACGACAACTCGAGCGCCATCCGCGGTCTTCCGGTCCCGGCACTGATCAGCGCCGACCCGGAGGCGTGCTCGCCGCTATTGGTTCGCGAGCTGGACCTCGATGTCATCTTCACCGCCGAGACCCATAACTTCCCCTCCGGCGTGGCACCATTTCCCGGCGCCGAGACCGGGACCGGCGGCCGCATCCGCGACGTCCAGGCCACCGGTCGCGGGGCGCTGGTTGTGGCCGGAACCGCCGGTTATTGTGTGGGCAATTTACGGCTTCCCGGCTATCAGCTTCCTTGGGAGGACGAAGGCTTCGGCTACCCACCCAACCTGGCCCCACCACTGACGATTGAGATCGAGGCGTCCAACGGCGCCTCCGACTACGGCAACAAGTTCGGCGAGCCGGTGATCGCCGGTTTCACCCGTTCTTTCGGGCTTCGTCTGCCCGACGGCAAACGCCGGGAGTGGATCAAACCGATCATGTTTTCCGGCGGCATCGGTCAGATCGACCACCGCCACATCGCCAAACAGGCGCCTGAGCCCGAGATGTGGGTGGTGAAGATCGGCGGGCCCGCCTACCGCATCGGAATGGGGGGCGGCGCCGCTTCATCGATGGTCCAGGGCGATAACCCCGAGCAACTCGACTTCAACGCCGTCCAACGCGGAGACGCCGAGATGGAGCAGAAGGTCAATCGCGTCATCCGCGCCTGCTCCGAACTTGGAACGGCCAACCCGATCGTCAGCATCCACGACCAGGGAGCCGGCGGAAACTGCAACGTGCTCAAAGAAATCGTCGAGCCCGCCGGAGCGAAGCTCGAAATTCGCGAGATCCCGGTCGGCGACGACAGCCTGTCGGTGCTGGAGATCTGGGGGGCCGAGTACCAGGAAAATAACGCCCTCCTCCTGAGGCCTCAAGACGAAGCCCGCTTCCGATATTTGTGCGAGCGCGAGCAGGTTCCTGTGGCATTTGTCGGCCGTGTGACCGGCGACGGAAGGGTCATCCTTCACGACGCGGCCGATGACACCACCCCGGTCGATCTAGTACTCGACCACGTGCTCGGCCGGGTCCCGCAGAAGACCTTCGAGTCCGACCGCCGGCCGGTGCTCATAAAGGAGCTCCGGCTTCCGTCGGACCTCGAGGTCGCACAGGCTCTCGACCGGGTGCTGCGGCTCCTGGCCGTGGGATCCAAACGCTTCCTCACGACCAAGGTGGACCGCAGCGTTTCAGGATTGGTGGCACGCCAGCAGTGCGTCGGCCCGCTCCAGCTCACGGTCGCCGATGTGGCGGTGATCGCTCAGAGCCACTTCGCCGTCACCGGTGCCGCGACCGCTATCGGCGAGCAACCGCTCAAGGGCCTCATCGACCCGGCTGCGATGGCGCGGATGGCGGTTGGCGAAGCGCTGACCAATCTGGTGTGGGCTCGGGTGACGACGCTCGAGGACGTGCGCTGCTCGGCCAACTGGATGTGGGCGGCCAAGCTCCCAGGTGAGGGTGCGGCGCTGCACGATGCCGCAACTGCCATGCGTGACATCATGCTGAATCTCGGCATCGCGGTCGACGGCGGCAAGGACAGCCTGTCGATGGCCGCCCGGGCGCCTCTACCGGAAGGCGGCGAGGAGCTCGTCAAAGCGCCCGGCGAGCTCGTGATCTCGGCCTATGTCACCTGCCCCGACATCAGATCGACGGTGACCCCGGACCTCGAACTACCAGGACGCGGATGCCTCCTCCTGGTCGATCTCGGCGGCGGCAAGCACCGCCTGGGCGGCTCGGCGCTGGCACAGGTGTTCAGCCAGATCGGAGACGAAACGCCCGACGTGGACGACGCGGACGCCCTGGGTCGCGCGTTTGCGGCGATCCAGCAGCTGATCGCTGCTGGCCTGCTCACCGCCGGCCACGACCGCTCCGACGGCGGGCTCGTCACCACCCTGCTGGAGATGGCCTTCGCCGGCAACTGTGGAATTGAGATAGAGCTCCCCGCTGAGAACCACGCCGACCCCATCCCCCGACTCTTCACCGAGGAGCTCGGGTTGGTGATGGAGGTGGACGAGTCGGATGTCGAAGGCACCCTCGAGATGTTGCGAAGGGCCGACGTGCCGTGTGAGCACATCGGCAAGACCCTGGCCGAGCCCGAAATTCGAATTGCGGTCGGAGGCCGTGAGGTGCTGCGTGCGGACATGCGCGACCTCCGCGACCTGTGGGAGGCGACATCTTTTCGACTCGAGCTCGAGCAGGCGGATCCCGAGTGCGTTGCCGCCGAGCGCGGCGGTCTGCGGCGGCGCAAAGCCCCTCATTATGAACTTTCGTTCACACCCCGACCTACGGCGCCGGAGATCATGAATCGCGACTCCAAGATCCCGGTTGCTATTCTCCGCGAGGAGGGCTCCAACGGCGACCGCGAGATGGCGGCGGCCTTCCACGCTGCTGGTTTCGATCCGTGGGACGTGGCGATATCCGATCTGCTGGCCGGCCGCATCACCCTCGAGCGGTTCCGCGGCGTGGCGGCGGTGGGCGGTTTCGCCCATGCCGATGTCCTCGATGCGGCCAAGGGCTGGGCGGGATCGATCCGCTTCAACCGCGATCTGTGGTCGCAGTTCGAAACCTTCCTCGACCGCCCCGATACCTTCAGCCTCGGGGTCTGCAACGGCTGCCAACTGCTGGCCCTCCTCGGCTGGGTCCCGTGGCGGGGCTTCGACGGCGGGGCGCAGCCGCGTTTCGTGCGCAACGCCTCGGGCCGTTTCGAGTCTCGCTTTGCCACCGCCACCATCCTCAAGAGCCCGGCCATCATGCTCAGGGGCATGGAAGGGTCAACCCTCGGGATCTGGTCCGCGCACGGTGAGGGCCGCGCGTTCTTCCCCGACGAAGCGGTCCTGAGCCGGATCGAGAACGAGGGCCTGGCCCCCGTCCGCTTCGCTGACGACTCGGGGAGCATCACCGAGACCTACCCGCACAACCCCAACGGTTCGCCCCGCGGCATTGCCGCCCTCTGCTCCCCCGACGGCCGTCACCTGGCGATGATGCCGCACCCCGAGAGGACCTCGATCACCTGGCAGTGGGGATGGATGCCGCCCGCGTGGCGTCGCGATCTCGAGGCCTCGCCGTGGCTAAAAATATTCCAGAATGCGCGGGAGTGGTGCGAAGGAAGTTAAGAATTGTGAGTTAAGAATTGTGAGGTTGACCCAACTCTTAACTCTAAACTCTTAATTATTAACTCTTTACTTGCCACGTCCGGGTGAGAGATCGTGGCGCTCCAGGCAGGCTCCGTCACCGTCCAGTGTCACGCGCAGCATCTCGTTGCGGGTCACCGCCGTCACCGGGATGTCCTCGTCCACCGCACTGCGCAGGGTCTCGCACACCAGGTTCGGACAGTTGTTCTCGGCCGAGAGGTGGAGCGCCACAACCGCGCGCAGAACAGATGATTGGACCTGATCCACCGCTTTCAGGCTCTGGTGATTGGAGAGGTGACCCTTAGAGGAGCTGATGCGCTGCCTCAACGGCCACGGGTACGGACCATGGCGGAGCATGTCCGAATCGTGGTTGGCCTCGAGCAGGAGCAACTCGCAGCCTAGCAAACGCTGTTGTAGCAGCGTCGTGAACTTCCCGGTATCGGTGCAGAAGGCGACGCAATGACAACCATCGTCAAACATGAAGGCCACCGGATCGGCGGCATCGTGCGACGTACTGACCGCGGTGACCTGCAGATCCCCGAAAATCCGAGTCTGTCCGGACTCCAGTTCGCCGCCGCCGTTGCAGCGCACGTCAAGCCGCGACCAGGTTCCGTGGGTGGCCCACACCGGAGCCTGATGGTGACGGCGGAGGAAAACGTCGAGGCCCCGCACGTGGTCTGAGTGCTCGTGGGTCAGGAGCACCGCGCCCACGTCCTCTGGAGCGCGACCGAATGCCTCGAGGCGCTGCCGTATCTGGAGGGCCGACACGCCAACGTCGATCAGCAACGAGGTCCCGCCCGAACTGATGAGGGCGGCGTTGCCCGAGGAACCGGAGGCGAGGATGAGCACCTCCATTCTCACACCCCGGTCGAGCCAAAGCCGCCGTCACCGCGATCGGACGAGCTCAACTCGGCGGACACGACAAAGACTGCTCGGGTCACCGGCGCGATCACGAGCTGTGCAATCCGTTCCCCGCGGCCGATGGTCGCCGGCCCCGACCCGAGGTTGACCATCAGCACCTTGAGCTCGCCGCGGTAGTCGCTGTCGATCGTGCCGGGAGCGTTGACCACGGTCAGACCGTGGCGGATGGCGAGCCCCGACCGCGGCCGCACCTGGCCCTCGTAGCCGTCAGGAATTTCCAACACGAGGCCCGTCTGCACCGCCGCGCGTTCCCCCTGCTCGATCACGAGGTCGCTGTCGACGGCTGCGCACAAGTCGGCCCCGGCCGCACCCGCAGTGGCGTACTCGGGAAGCTGCAATCCCTCGGCATGGGCGAGGCGGCGGATACGAACCTCGACGGTCATGGGGGGATGATACGACAGCACGGGTTCAGAATTAGGAATTAGGAATTAGGAATTAGGAATGCCGACCGCCTATCCCGCGGAATTTCGGATTTCGGATTTCGGATTTGACGTCCCCAAGCCTCCATTGTGAGCCGGGAAGCCACCGTCGGCGTGGCGCTGTTGCGGAGGGCCTCGTCGCGAGGGCCACGAGGGCGCGTTCACCGGAGGTGCCTGGCATCCCGGGCGCGTTCACCGGAGGTGCCATTTTTGACATTGTTTGAGCCCTGATCCTCCTTTTCGGCAGTGGGCTTCGGGCAAACAATGTCAAAGGTGGCTCCTCTCGCGGCAGCGCCTCCCCGGAACACAAGCACGGACGCGGGCACGAAAACAGGCAGAGCCGCGGGCGCGCGAGGGCGCTCACCGGCGGGACCGAGGAACGCTTGCGTTCCGAGGGCGCGACGGTGAGCGACCGTGGCCGCGGTCGCAGACCGCGGCGGCGGGCGTCGGGGCACGGAGACGGAGACGGGCACGGATACGGGTGTTATGCGACGCGGGTGGCGGCGCCTTCGGGGCCGCAGATTGCTGAGGCCATGCGCTCGGGACGGAGGATCTCGGCCGCGAGCCGGCGAACCTCGTCGACTGTCACCTTCTCGAATTCGCGGCGGGCAGTGGGCGCGTCAAAGCGCCGGCCCCGTTCGAGAACCTCGCCGACATCGAGGGAGCATCGAGCACTGGGTGACTCCATGTCCATCTCGAGCCCGCGCAGCAGTCCCTCCTTCGCTACCTCCACCTCGTCCATGCCGAGATCGTCAGCGAGGCGGCCGAGCTCTTCGCGCACCAATCGCCAGGCATCGGCGAATGCCGGCGGCGCGCACGCCCAACCCACCTCCAGGATGCCTCCCAATCGCCGCAGCGCCGGCCCCGACCAGATGTCGTAGGTCAGCCCCTCGTCCTCACGCAAACGCTGGAAGAGGCGGCTCGAGGCACCGTCACCCAGGGTCCGGTTCAGGATTATCAGGGCGGGAATCCTTGGATCACCGACCGCCAGCGCCTCGAAGCCCAACCGGGCGTGCACCTGGTCGGTCCCCTCCCGGGTCAAGTCGTGGTGGCCTCCTCGCCAGCAAAGCGGCGGCAGCGAGGGCACCTGCGGCACCATCCCGAGAGGGAGGCGGGCGAGCCGCGCGATGATCTCCTCCGGTGCGACGTCACCCACAACCGCCGCCACCATCCCCCCGGGCTGTACGAGCTCGTGGTGGTGGCGCTCGAGGCTCTCGGGGGTCAGGGCATCGAGGGTCTCAACGCTGCCGATCACCGGACGTGCCAGCGGGTGCTCACCCCAAGCGGCTCTGAGAAGGGCCTCCTCGACCCGCTCCGCCGGGTCGTCCGCGACCAGATCGAGCTCAGCTCGCGTCACCCGGCGTTCCAGCTCGACGTCTTCAGGCGCGAAGGTCGGGCTGAGGACGGCGTCGACCAGGAGGTCGAGGGCGTCGTCGAGCGCATCGACTGTGGTGTTGACACTGACCCCCATCATCTCGGAGCTGGTCCAGGCGTCGACCTCACCGCCAAGGCGGTCGACCGTCAGCGCCAGCGAGCGCCGGTCGTGGGCGCCACAGGCGCGCAAGGTGAGGTGCTCGACAAGGTGGGTGGCGCCAGCAAGGTGTTCCGGGTCATGCGCCGCGCCGCGGGTGATCCAGACACCGGCAGCCACGGTCTTCCGACCGGGCGACGGCTGTGTCAAGAGCGCGGGAAGGGCGATTCCGTCAGGCACAGCGCGGGAGTGTACTACAAACGTTTAAACGTCAATTCGTGGGTGTGCCGGTACGCCGCACCCGCGGGGTTGGCGTCACCACATCCTCCCAGGGCAACCGGTCGTCCCTGGGGGGTCTCGGCGGCTGCTTCTCCACCTCCTCGAGGACGAACTTCCATTCGTCGTACTGCGTCCGTCCCTCGTAGATCTTGATGCTCTGGTCGGTGGAGAGCGAGTGAACGCCGATGATGGGACCGACCTTCTCGCCACCGTCGCCGCCCTCCCTCTCTCTTGCAAAGACGGGGGTGCGGGTCGGAGTCGGCCGCCGGCCCCGGCCTCGACCGCCCGGCACCGCAAGCTCGCGACCTTCCTGGCCGAGGAACACGAGGCCCCACTCGTCGGAGTCGGTGATCGGGTCCTTCCACTTTTGGCGAAGCACTCTGGGATTTGCCTCCCAGAGCTCTTTCATCCGCATCGGGTTGCGACCGTACTTCTGTTTGTACATCCGGATCCCCTCAACATACTGCTGGCCGCGGAAGATCAGTTCCGCCTCGCGCTCACGCTGAGCCTGAAAGCTCACGATCTCCACCGCCACCGCCATCATGATCGCCATTACAGCGATGATCATGACGAAGACGACAAGGGTGTAACCCGCCTCCGGAGATTTCGGATTTCGGATTTCGGATTTCGGATTTCCGCCCACCTGCCCAGGAAGTTTTTCTGGTGATAAATCCGCGCAGGCCGTGAATTCCGGCTCCGTCATTCCTAATTCCTAATTCCTAATTCCTAATTCGACGGTCCTACCACTCCGAGATCAGCGATCCGTCCAGCGACACCTTGGTTGTGTCGGCGTAGCGGACATCGATGACCTGATTGCCGCCTCCATACTCGTCATCCAGCGGCTCGAGCTCCTCGAGCTCGCTCGGTTCGGCGTAGAGCTCCTCCCAGACCCCCTCATCTGTATGGGTGAAGGGATCGTGGGGGAGAAAACGCAGATACCCGGCGTCGACCAGCGCCTCCAGGCTTTCCGGGTAGTATCCCTTGTCGGCGAGGTGCTGATCTATGCACGACCGCATCTGGTAGAGATCGGCGCGGATCACTGCCTCCCGGGCCTTTATGGGAGCGTTCTTCATCGCCGGTAAGGCGATGGTGGCGAGGATACCGATGATGGCGATCACCACGATGAGCTCGATGAGGGTAAAACCCCGCACGGAGTTTTGAGTTTTGAGTTTTGAGTTTTGAGTTCGGTCACCGGTCACCGACCGACCATTGCCTCCTGTGTAGGCGGACGGAAATCCGAAATCCGAAATCCGAAATCCGAAATTCATGGAATCACCATTCCGCATACTTTGTCCCGTCGATCGCGATGCCCTCAGAGCTGGTGCGAATGTCATACACATTCTCTCCTCCCCAACTGGTGGCATCCATGTCGTCCTGATACGACCGCAGCTCCCAGTCATCGCGAGTCATCGGGTCGGTCGGAATGCGGCGCAGGAACCTCCTCTCGGTCTCCTGTCCGACGATCTCGACGCCCTCCACCAGCTCATCGAGACTTTCCGGATAACCCTCACCGCCGATCTTGACCGGGATCATCCCCTGGTCGGAGAGCCTCTTATACTCGTCGATGGCGGTCCGAACCTGGCGCAGGGCGAGCCGGAGCTCGACCTCCTTGCGCCGTTTGACGGTGAACTTGGCCACTGGCAGGACCATCGAGGAAAGCACCGCGACCAGCGCCACCACCATCACCAGCTCGGCGAGGGTAAAGCCCTTATTACCCTTACGAATCACGGGCCTTCCCTCTCCTGGGTGCCGGCATTAACAAAGAGGGCGCCGTCCGATGCCGCCACCGGTATCGGCCTACCGTCGCCCGTGACCGCACCTGTGGCGGTGAATACCAGCGGAGCAGGCCCTGCCTCGAGGGCGCGAATCTCGAGCGACGCCACCGCCTGGCCGCTTTCGATCCCGTCCAAAATCAGAAGGTCGAGCTCGATCCAGCCGTTCGCGGCATCCAGGTTGTGGCGAAGAATATCCACGCCCGGCGCCGCACTCACTGCGTCGATCGACAGTCGATTCGGGTCGAAGGAGAGCCCGAACGGCAGCCGATAGGAAGCTGCCCCCCCGCGCACCATAACCTGCAGGATAGTCTCCTGACCCGGACGGAGGGAGACCACCGAGGGCTCGAGACCAACCAGGAGGGGCGGCACCGTGGGATCGATCTCGCCCGTCATGGGCTCGAACTCCGGCACGTCGGACCACCCCACATCGCCGGCGGACTCGTCATCGAAAATGCTCTTGGTGCCGCCCGGCGGGACAAGATCGACCCCCTGATTGTCGGCCGGTGGCGGCGTGACGCGGCGCGGGGCCGTCGGCCGCCTCGAGGCGGGTGTTCCGTACGGCCTCTTGTCGGTTCCACCGGCGTCGCCTCGCTCCCGCTCGGACGCGTCGTCATCGAAGGGCCCCCGCGGTGCGCGCCCCGACTGCACCCTCGGCCGGGTTCCGCTGAACGAGATCCGGCTCTCGGTCCCGACCCAAACCGGCGCCAGGTCCTCCTCGTCGATATCCGGGAAGCGGATGATCTGCGGCGTCAACGTGAGCACCAGATCGAGGTCCTTCAGGGTGATGTTTTCGTTGCGGAAGAGCCGGCCGATCCATGGGATGTCCATGAGCAGCGGCGTCCCGGTGACGCCCTTGGTTTTGTCGCGGCGGATAAGACCCGCCAGCATGCTCGATTCACCACTCTTGAGGCGGATCACCGAGGTGATGGTGCGGGTGCCGATGGTGATGGCTTCGGTGTCGCCCACCTTCACCGTTTCCCCGACGTTGGAGATCTCGACCTTGAGGTCGAGGGTGATCTCACGGTTATGGTGGACCCGCGGTTCGACCTCGATCTGGATGCCGACATCCTTGTACTGGAAGGACGTGATGGGCACGACGCTGCCGCCGATGGTGTTCGAGGTGTTGAAGGAGGTAACCGGAATCGGCACCTCGTCACCGATCATCAGGGTTGCCTTCTCGCCTTCGGTGACGCGGAGCTGCGGCTGCGCCAGCACCTGGGCCTCGCCAGCGGCCTTGGTGAGATTGATGAGCACCGAAGGAACGTTGACGAACCAGTTGCTACTCGAGAGGTTTCTGATTTGATCGACGAAGATGGAGTCTATCGGATCGATTCCGCCATCCGCGGTCTCTTCGCCGAGTCCGAAGAGGAAGTTATAGGTCGAAAGGGCGGTGCCCATGTTGGAATTCTTGGTTGAGGCCATGATCAGAATCTCGACATCGATCAGCACCTCGGCCTTGGCCTTGTCGTTGATTCGGATGAGCTTCTCGGCAATGGCCACCTTGTCGGCCGTGTCGCGCAGGGTGATCGAGTTGAGCTGCTCGTTGGTTGACAGCCGCCGGGCCTCGATCAACGACCGCAGCAGCTTGTCAATGTCCTTGACCTCGGCATTGGAGAGGAAGAAGGTCTTGATGACCAGGTCCTCGTACTCGCGGCGATTCTGCGGGGTGTCGTCGGCAATGATGATCGAGCGCTCGTCGAGCACCTTGTAGAAGTGGCCCGCACCTTGCATCACCATCTCCAATGAACGTTCGGCTGTGAGGTCCCGCAGCTCGATCGCGAGTCGGTCGTCCTTCAATTTGGGGTCGAAGAGGACGTTGAACCCGTAGGCCTTGCCGATGGCGTTGTAGATCTCCTTGACCGGTTTCGGCTTGGGAAAGTTGAGCGTAATTGGTGCCGTCGATTTCGGGTTGAGGACCGGCGGTTGGACCTTGGCCTGGCGAGCCTCCTCCTTGAGCTCCTCGAGCTTGCGGGCGCCGTCTGGGGTCGACAGGATTTCCATCTCCTCCCGGACGTCCACCAAAACCTGCTCCGCGTACTGATTGGTCGGGTCAAGCTGCACCGCCATTTGGAGCTCGTTGCTGGCAGCCAACAGACGCCCCAGCTTGCGCAGCGCGAGGCCGTTTTGGAAGTGCTTCTGGGCCGCCTTCTGGCGCGCAAAGGTCAGCTGCATCTTGTAGTCGATGTTCTGCGGATCCTCGGCCAGCGCCTGGAGATAGTGGTAGACAGCGGCATCCCAGTTTTCATGCTCGAACGCCTCATCGCCCGCGTTCGCGGTCTTCTTGGCGGTGGTGCACCCCACCACCCCCATCAAGAGCGAGGCCGCCACGACGAAAACGAGAATATGCGGGTTACTTCTCAGACAACGGTACACGGGTGTCCTCCGAACGTGCATAACCAACAAATCCGATCAGTACCGACTCGATGCCAATTTCGCGCACGATATAGATGCCGTCGAGCACATCACCCACCACCGAAACCTCGATTTCGCTTGTACCGGGTTCCTGCCCACCCCTGCGGAACGCCGCAACGGGGTGGGGCACAGGCCCGAGGTAGCCGATGAACTCACGATCAAAGGGCGGCGGTGGTGGTTTCGGGGTGCCGTCGGATCCCACCGCCTGCCGCGGCTCCCGGGTCGGGCGCGGCGGCATCGTGGGCCGCGGAGCGGGCGTCGGCGACGGCGTCAGGTTC
>Ga0164313_10004083_pt1 | contig 13034 bp, 12 predicted proteins | sample GuaBasSedimGuay4_FD_113735 | JGI IMG/M metagenome (GOLD analysis project Ga0164313, IMG submission 113735) | Subseafloor sediment microbial communities from Guaymas Basin, Gulf of California, Mexico - Guay4, Core 4569-4, 0-3 cm | ecosystem: Environmental > Aquatic > Marine > Hydrothermal vents... | reverse complement strand
TGCTAATTCCTCCATAATAACGTTATCAAGATTCTCTAGGCCTTTTTCTTCCATAGGACCCATCATAGCATCCATACCGCCAGAGAGTACTCCGAAAAGTTTAAACATAAATGGAGTTTTGTCATTTTTCATACCCCATGTTACATTAGTACCTTCTTCGGTTCCTTCCAAGGTCCAGTAGATACCACTTGGTTCATAATCATCAAACTGTAAAGTTTGTTCTAAAGATTTGTTTTCAACTACAGAAATCATTTCCATTCTTCCAGATCCTTCATCACTAGTCCAAGTGTATGAGCTGCCTACACCACTGGTTATTTCGGGGTAGGAAACTACAATTGTACTATCTTCTTCCATCCAAGGACCCCATTCTTCCCAATTTTTAAAATCGTTTAAATTATTAAAGATCACACTTGCAGGAGCTTTAATTAATTTAGTTCGTTTTACATCGTAGCTATCAGGTTGAGTAACTACTAAAGTCCATCCACCAGCTAATAGAATAGCAACGATGATTAATAAATACTTTAAGATTTTCATGACTTAGTGATTTTGTTGATTAAGCTACTAAGATAAACATTACAACAAAGTTATAGATACTTAAAAAATAGATTACAGAAAAATCAATTTCTTAATGAACTCTTAGATTTTAATTTAATTGCCTATTTATTATGCTCTTTAAGATTTTTAATTAAATCTTCTAAATCAATGTCATTATTAACTGGAATAAACAGTTCTTCACTATGTTTAAATGTTCTATCGGTATAATAATAAACTAAATTAATTCCGTAGAAAGGTTTTTTTATGACCTTAACCTTCGATAATCCAGAAAGTATAAAATCCCAATTATGAAAAAACCCATTGAGATAGATATACTTGGCTCCAATTAAAATTCGCCCATCTGATTTTCTATTTTGCCGTCTGTAATAGAATGGCATGCCAAAGGCGAATAAGGAAAGAAAAATGATTAAACCAATCCAAACACCTGTCATAGCAAGTTTTCCCTCATCTATCATTAAGATAAAAATACCAAATACTATAAATGATATTGCTGAAATAGAATATAAAATCACTTGGTTCTTGCCTTTTTCATTTTCAAACAAATAGTTTATGTAGGCTTCTTTTTGTTCATTAGAAAGTGTCCATTCTGCTAATAAGTTTTCTCCAGTTATAAGTTTTTGCATTTTTTTAGCCCTACTTCGAAACATTAATGCAATTACTATAGCGCACAATAAAAAGAAAAATGAAATAAATGCTAAAGCAGGATGAATGGGAAGAAAATCAAAATCCATGAAGGCTATGAAAATGATTAATAAGAAAAATCCAGCAGCGTACCAAGATTTTTTTGCGATTGAACTTTGATTGTTTTGGATTGTTATTTCTTTATTAATTTTCGTAAAAACACTTTCACTACTTAATGGTTTTGCAACAACTTTTTTTGGAGGTTGTTTTGTGTTAATATTACTAATATTCTCAATTTTATTTCCGCAGTTAGAACAAAATAATGACTCTTCATTTTGTTTTGAACCACAGTTTGGACATAAATTTGCTTTCATTTTTAAATGTTTTTATTTCCTTTGATTAATAATTTCCCAGTTACATATATTAATGCAATAAGTGTAATTACTGCAATTACTGAAGCAATTGAGCTAAAAAGATTTTCCAGATTAATCATTACTGAGGCAAACATTAGTAATAACTGTAGTCCCATTATTATTTTTAAAATAATATTGAATGGTTTTTCTTTTTTTATTCTTATAAAATAAGAGATTAAGAGAATTACTGAAAAAAATAATATACCCAAGATTTCATCATCACTTGTATTTATAAAATATAAAGGGATATTAAGTAAAAAATAATAAATCATTAACTTTTTAGCTGGATTACTATTACTATCTATTTTATTAGTTGGGTTTGACTGAAAAACATCCTGCAGGGTACTAGATTTTTTAATTGATTTCGAAATGTCAGGATTAGAGGATATTGTATTTTTAATTTTAGATTTCACGTAGTTAGAAGTTTCTTTTTTTAAACTTTTTACCACTCCTTTTTCCATATTATTTGTGTCTGATTTCTTTTTAGAAGGCTTTTTGCCTTTTTCTGAAGGCAGGCTTGCTTTTTCACCACAGCCAGCACAAAATTTAGTTTCATCATTAAGAACAGATCCACAATTAGTACAATATTTCATAGAATTATTTTAGTTTAATTTATGGCCACAGTTTGAACAAAATTTCGCATTATCTTTTAAAGTACTTCCGCAGTTAGTGCAAAAATTAACTGCTTTTTTGGTGTTCCCAATTTCAGGAATGCTATAATCCGATACTTCATAATTTGGGGTTTCGTAATTATCAGCATCATTATCAGAAACCTCTTCATCTTCATATTCCAAAATAATCATACAATCAGTTAAAGTTTTATTTTGAATAAGCACCGGATGTTGATAACCCGATAGATTTAAATACGGACAGTCATCAATGGTGTCATGTAGTTCTAGTGATTCATCGTCTAAGGAAATCCACTTTAATTTCCCCTTTTCTATCCATGGAGCAATATCAAAATCATATTCCTCTTCATCATCAAAAGAGCTACCCATAATGGCCAACCCATCAGTATCTTCAGCAAAATACTCGTCAGTGCCCCAGGCATTTATTCGTTCTATTTCAACTGTTTTGTCTTTTGAATAGTAAACTATAGGATAAGCATCATAGGATCCAACCTTAATATGAGATAAAACAGCAATAATATTTTCATTTTCTAATAGTCTAGGTGAAACCCATGGTACTGCTGGGCCAGGTTTTATTGAAAATGGGGCTTCTGGCAGTTCACCAAGAATGGTTACGCATCCTGTTAATGCAAAAAAGGTATCAGTTTCTACTTCAAATGCTCTAACAGGTTGTTCAGCATCCCACCAAGGGCCATCTAAACCAAAAGTATCGAGAGACAAGGTAAGAGGCTTATCAGAAAATGGACAACGTGATATCGTTTTTATAGCTAAGCCTTCTGTGTATTTACTTTCAGCCTCTTCTAACTGGTTTGATGTTTTATCAAGCTTTTTCATCAAATACTCTTGTACACTCTCATCATCTGAATTTTCTTCAATATCAATGAAAAATTGTTCTATTTTTTTTCTGAGTTGAAAGATTGTTGTTGTTATTTTATTTCTTTCTTGAATGGTGAAATTTCTAGTTTTCATAAATAATAATTATCCTTTGTATAATACACTTTTAATTTTCACACCTTTAGAGGTCCCTGGTTCAAATTGAACTAAAGATTCTTTTCCTTCAGCAATATTTTTTGCTATTGACTTGCTTCCATCTTTTGTGTGAGCATTTATTATTTTTTCATAGATGTCTTTTGCAATTCTTCTATCCTCAGGGTCTTTTATGCTTTCCCAATCCCATTCCACATGTGCTCCATGTTCAATATTAGTTTTAATATTTGATTTTTTTAATTCATTGATTATTTTAAGAATCCTTTCTGGCGGTAATTTTTTTCCATTAGCACCTCTTATATCAAATACATCAATATCTCCAGTAAATGGCTTTCCGGATAATCTGTCATGAACTACTCCTTTTTTAACATACAATCTATCGCGATTATCAAGAAGATGTTGTGCTTGATCTGTATATTCAGCAGATCTTTGTCTATATCTTTTAACAATTTCCCGACGCATCGCTTTAGGTAAATGTTTTATTTGTTGCCTTGAAAGTTTGGGTTTGAAACTTCCAACCTTACCAATGTCTTTCTTTGAAGCACCCAAAAAAGTATCTAAAACACCAATGGTTTTGTTTTTCACAAACATTCCCTTGGGTACTGCTTGACCTGACTTAAGTAATCTTCGTGCTGCAGCATTGGTAGGTCGTGTTATTATTCTTGCTTTAAATTTGTTTGCTATTCGTTGTATGGATTTCATACTACTACTTGTATAGCCACTCACATCTGGTGGATTTGGGTCCTTTTCATAATCCTTGGTTCCTTTCTGATCTTTTGGATTCTTTTTTGGTTCAATCTTTTTTTCATTCTCTGCTTTTAATCTAGCTTGTCCTTTCTGTACATGTTTATTTAAGAAAACAATTATAGCTTCATCTCTAAGTTGTCTTGCCGTCATTTTTGCTGCTTCAGGAATGGATCTCGTTCTTCCATACGATATTGCAAAAGTGGCTACAGCATATATTGCCCAAACTTTTATTTTATTTCCTTTATATATTTTTCCAATATTTCGGGTATTAATCACACCTCCTTTGGCAACACTGAAAAGAACTTCCTTGAAACTTGCAATTTGTAAATCAATAAATTCGTCAACAGACTTCTCTTCTATTACCATTCTATAACCAGTAATGGCAATTTCCTTAAAAGTACTGGTACCAAATGCAGCAAATGGCCCCATATATGTAGATAGAACAACTTGAAATGCAAGGTCACCCATCCAAACAACCCATTCTAAGGTATTGATAATGGCATCATAAGAATTTGCCTCGGATATATATCTTTGGGCTTCATTGATCATAAGATCATGAGCGATCATCCAAATCTTTTTTCGGAATTCGACCATTCATTCAACATCAAATTTATGCTTGTTCCTCTCGAGCATATCGAGAAGTTTTTTTCTTTCTGTTGAATCTTTGAAGTAATCATAAATAGTTGTCTTACAATCTTCATAAGCTTTTTCCCAGGCTGGAAATTTATCACCCATACCATAAGATTGAACTTTTAATGTTATAAATTGTTCAAAAGCTTTTGGGTTTTCTGTGTTAGAAACAGGTGCTTTTACCAGATAATTAACATCATAGATGTCACCATAGCCTGGAAATTTATTGGAAACTTCTATGCTATAGTACCCATGATGCATAGTGGTTATAAATTTTTCAAAATGAATAGTTGGTTCTAAGACTTTTCCAATATTTTTTCCAATTTTATCTTCACTTGCCAATTCAAGTGTCAAGTTTTTTAAAGCCTCTTTATTAACTTCCATTTGATCTGTTTCAGGATTATACCAGTTTAATGAAAATTCTAACTCGCCTTTATAATCTCCATTGGCTAGAAATCCTATTTCGTTATTCTTAGCAACTCCTTTTTCAATAAAAAGACCTTCTTTTGTAACCATGACGTAAATATGTCTTTCTAATGGTTTTTCCTTTTTCTGTTGTGCTGAAATTATAAATAACTTCCGCAGAAACTTTTCTCCCTCTTTTGGCTCTAAAATTGGTCCTGTTAAGGTGATGTTTACTTTTGTTTCTGAAACTTCTTCAATTTCAATCTCTGTTAAAGGCTCGTTATCTGGAGTTTCATAATCTTTCATATAGGCTGCCTTGAATTTCCATGAGGTTTCGCCATCACAGTTTTCAATAAAGGCTTTACATATTACTTGAGATTTTTCTTCAGAAACCGGAAAAGTGATATCCTCCAAATTGGTTTCCAACATACAATCCAGTAGTTTAATTTCTAAATTATTTTGAAGAATGGGTTCGTCTTTTTTTACATCTTCCATAGTAATGCCTAGGGCCACAGATTTTGGAGGATGGGAAACAGCAGCATTTGCATCAGGGTCTGAAGCTCCAACATTAATAGCGATCCAACCATCATCAATAATAGGATCTGATAAATCGATCCATTTAGATTGCCCAGGATCGAATTTTATTTTTTTGGTAAGCTCATCAATTGGTTTATCATTAGGTCCTACTACCTGCGCATAGCAAGTTAGAATTTGATCGATATTAGGACGTAAACTTCTGGTATTATCAGGCAATGTTTTTATAACTATCTGGTTTTCCCCGCCAATAAGTATAGTAACAGATTTTTGAATAGATCGGCCTTCAACAGCAGCTATAACTGTTATGTTAAATTTCTCTTTAGAAGGTTGTCCCTTCAATAATAACTTGCTTTTTAATCTACCAGTACCTGTGAAAGGTAAAATGCTTAATGCTTTTTCTGAATTTTGAATCCTAATACTTGCATTGGTTGGGAATTTCCCTTTTTCGGTAATTTTCCATGCTTGTATATACAGAAATTGCGGTTCGTTTTCTACTAGAGTAAAACTTTCATCACCCAATTGAAGAACATATTTAAAGGTTTCTTTTTCTCCTTTCTTGTCTTTCTTTTTCGATTTTTTTAGGCGTTTTCTAATGGCTATTATTGCTGCTCCTAAGGCAGCTGTACCAATAACAACTTTCCAGAGTCCGGAGTCTTCTTCGTCGCTTGAGCTATTGTCTGAGGTTGAGGTGTTTGAGCTATTTGTGTTAATTCTTGTGCCTTTTCCCTCTAGTTCCTCTACGTAAGTGCTTTCTTCAGTTACTATTTGAGTAAACCCATTATCATCAACATAATTTACACCATATGGTATATGGGTGTAAGTAAGAGATTTTATATAAACATTGTTATTGTCAATTTTTTTTAAAAGAAATATAGTATACTTTTCATTGCCGTCATCATCATATTCATTGGTGAAGTAATAAGTGTTATTAGTTTTTTTGAATTTGTAATCATTGGAGATTTCAATTTCATCTTCTTCATCATCACTTAAGAATTTTATTTCAAAATTGTTATTATTAATAAAATCCTGTGCAATTTGATTGATTAGACTAATAGCTTTCCCTTTTTCATAACCCTCAAAATCAGCAATTATTTTTTCTTCTTTATAAACTGTATTCCAAGTTCCATATGGAAAATCATCAGAGTCTTGTCCAAAAATGCCTTCAACAAAAAATAAAAAGAAAAACAATACAACCAAAAGTCGTCTCATAGTAGTGAGTTGTTTAAATTCAACAATGAAATTTTTTAGTAGTAGAAAGCTGAAAAGGGATATTACAAGTATTTATGAGAGGATTTTTTAGATAAATAATTCATCTAACAAGAATCGTAAAATATTTATAAACAGAAGATTTGTGGTTAGTGCATAATGGTATAAAGTTAAGAAAAATAAATAAATTATAGGGTTTCTTAAAGGAAGATTAATATACAAAAAACGGATACACACAAATCCTTTTATGAATATGTTAAATTTTAGCTTAATTACTAGTTTTCAAAATCAACTATTCGTTAAATTCCTTACTTTTGTTTTCACTAATTCTAAAATCAAAAAAAAATGAAAATCAAGTTTTTATTGGGAATGTTATTGTTCTCTTTCTTAGTGGTTTCTTGTGGAGGATCAAAGTCTTCAGCTGAAAGAGCAAAAGAGAAATCTTCTGATAACTTTAATTACAATGTAGAACAATTTGCAGATATTAAAGTATTGCGTTATCAAATTCCAGGTTGGGAAAATTTAACCTTAAAAGAACAAAAATTGGTTTACTACCTTACACAAGCTGGAACTTCTGGTCGTGATATTTCATGGGACCAAAACTATCGCCATAACTTGACAATAAGAAAAGCTTTAGAAAATGTTTACACAACTTATAAAGGAGATAAAACATCTAAAGATTGGGGAAGTTTTGAAATCTATTTAAAGAGAGTATGGTTTGCTAACGGAATTCATCACCATTATTCTAACGCGAAATTTGTACCAGAATTTTCTTCAGATTATTTAAAAGAAATTTTAGCAGCAACTAACACGACATTAGAAGGTGAGGCTTTTGATGTTATCTTTAATGATAAAGACTCCAAAAAAGTCAATCAGGCAAAAGGTGTTGATAATGTGCTGGAAAGTGCTGTCAATCTTTATGGCCCTAGTGTCACGAATGCAGATGTAGGTTCTTTTTATGGGAATATGGAATCTCCAGATCCTGAAAAACCTTTGTCTTATGGTTTGAATTCTCAATTGGTTAAAGAGAATGGCGTACTAAAAGAGCGCGTATATAAATCAGGAGGTTTATATGGAGCAGCCATCGATGAAATTGTAAAATGGTTAGAATTGGCTCAAGGTGTAGCTGAAAATGAAGCTCAAGGAAAAGCCTTAGGCTTATTAATTGAATATTATAATACAGGAGACTTGCAAACCTGGGATGATTATAATGTAACTTGGACTGCAGCAACCGATGGAAATGTAGATTATATCAATAGTTTTATTGAAGTGTATAACGATCCATTAGGATATACCGGTTCGTATGAAACTATTGTTCAGATCAAGGATTTTGATATGTCTAAAAAAATGTCTGTAGTTTCAGGAAACGCACAATGGTTTGAAGATAACTCTCCTTTAATGGAAGAACACAAAAAGAAAAATGTTGTGGGTGTTACTTATAAAGTAGTAAATGTTGCAGGAGAAGCAGGAGATGCATCGCCAAGTACACCAATTGGAGTAAACTTACCAAATGCTAACTGGATTCGAAAATCTGTTGGAAGTAAGTCGGTTTCTCTTGGGAATATCATTCACTCTTATAATAATGCGGGAAGCTCTGGGCGTTTAGAGGAATTTGTTAACGACGAGGAAGAATTGCGTTTAGAAAAAGAATTTGGGCAAGTAGGAGATAAATTGCATACGGCTTTACACGAAGTAATCGGTCACGCTTCTGGACAATTAAATCCAGGTGTAGGACAACCTAAAGAAACATTAAAAAATTATCGATCAACATTAGAAGAAGCTCGTGCAGACCTAGTAGGGTTATATTATTTATACAGTCCAAAACTTCAGGAATTAGGATTAGTAGATGATTGGAAAAGTGTTGGTATGGCAGCTTATGACGGATATATACGTAACGGATTAATGACTCAGTTAATTCGTTTACAATTAGGCGATGATGTAGAACAAACGCATATGAGAAACAGACAAACGGTTGCAGCCTGGGCTTTTGAAAACGGACAGAAAGACAATGTAATTGAAAAGATTAGTCGAGATGGAAAGACCTATTTCAATATTAATGACTATGAAAAACTTCATGACTTATTCGGACAATTATTACGTGAAACACAACGTATTAAATCTGAAGGGGATTATGAAGCTGTTCAAGCATTAATTGAAGACTATGGTGTAAAAGTAGATCAAGACCTGCACGAAGAGATTCTGGAGCGTAATAAGCAATTTACCTCTGCTCCATATAGCGGATTTGTAAATCCTGTGATAGTTCCTAAAACAAATGATGCAGGAGAGATTATAAGCTTTACAATAAAGCAACCAAAAACCTTTGCAGGACAAATGTTAGAGTACAGTAAGAAATATAACTTTTTACCTGAAGTGAATTAAAGGTGGGAATAATAATATTTTAAGGGAGTGCTTTTTGTTAATTCAGGAAGCACTTTTTTAGTTACTTAACCACCCTTTTAAAAAGAAAAGAAAAATAATAAAGGCAATAAATCCAACTAAGATCCAAATACTCCCCTTATAATATTTTTTATGAAGTTTAAGATCTTTACGGTAGCTTAGCCCTACAAAAATGGCAAAAGCAATAAAAAATAATATCCCAAAAATTAACTGACCCTTACTAAACATAAATTTGTAGATTTAACGACGTAAAAATACAATCTTATAATCACAATATGAAGAATAAAATAAATGCTGTACAAACCTTTCATGAAGCGTTTGGTTTAGGAGTAAAAGAATCACCAACAGCTGAATTAGAACTATCAAAAAATTTACTGCGGTATAAATTAATGCGTGAAGAAAATGAAGAATATCTAGATGCAGCTAATAATAAGGATTTAGTTGAAGTAGCAGATGCGCTAGGTGATATGCTTTATATTTTATGTGGAACCATTATAGAACACGGTATGCAGTACAAGATTGAAGAGGTCTTCAATGAAATTCAAAAAAGCAATATGAGTAAATTGGGAGCAGATGGTAATCCTATTTACAGAGAAGATGGTAAAGTATTAAAAGGACCTGATTATTTTAAACCAAACATTCAATCTATTTTGGATAAATAATTGCGATTTTAATTGAAGTTAGAAACTAGAAGCTAGAATTTTGCCTACAGCCTACAGCCTACAGCCTACAGCCTACAGCCTAATTAACTTCATATCTCCAACCAAAAGTATCTTCAGCGATATTATATTGAATCTCCATTAATTCTTTTTTGAATTTAGAAGAAAAGCTATTTTCAACTTTAGGGAGTGTATATTCTTTGTCCTTGTACCCAAAGCCACTAACTGGACTTATAACTGCAGCAGTTCCTGCACCAAAAATTTCTTTTAAAGATTCGTTTTCTGCAGCTTCTACTAATTCAGAGACTGTTATTTTTCGAACTTCGGTGGTAATTCCATTTTTCTCTGCTAATGCAATCACACTTTTTCTAGTAATTCCATCAAGAATACGATCACTTACTGGAGCAGTTAGTAAAGTGTCGTTAATTCTAAAGAAAACATTCATGGTTCCTGCTTCTTCAACGTATTTATGCTCGTTAGAATCTGTCCAGATTATTTGCTGAAATCCTTTTTCATTTGCTAAGTTGGTTGGATAGAATTGTGCTCCATAATTTCCAGCAGCTTTCGCAGCTCCAACACCGCCATCTGCAGAACGGCTATAATGCTCAGCAATGACAACTTTCACCTCTCCTTTATAATAGGCTTGTGCAGGAGAAAACAAAATCATAAACTTAAATTCATTAGCAGGAGATGCCGCAACACCTTCTTGAGTAGCAATTACAAACGGGCGAATATAAAGTGAGTTTCCAAAACCTTGTTTGATCCATTCTCTATCAAGATTCAACATAGTTTCTAAGCCCTCAAAAAAGAAATTTTTTGGAAATTCAGGAATTGCTAGACGCTTGGAAGATTTATTAATTCGATTAAAATTATCCTCAGGTCTAAACAACCAAATTTTTCCTTGGTCATCTTTATAAGCTTTCATTCCCTCAAAAACTGCTTGTCCATAATGGAAAACTTTAGCCCCTGGAGACATCAATAAAGGTCCAAATGGTTTTACAGTTGGATTGGACCATTTTCCATCTTTATAATCACATTCAAACATATAATCAGTAAAAACATGTCCAAAAGAAAGGTTGTTAAAATCTACTTCATTTATGCGTGAAGAGCCTATTTTTTCTACTGAAATTGTTTGTTGTGATGTGAGTCCCATGTGTGTGTTTGTTTTCATGCAAAAGTACTCAAAAATAAGACCATTTAAAACCTAAAAAAGTTATAATTTTGCAGTATATTATTAGCTAAATTAAAATAGAAATTTAAACTATCAACCATGAAAAAAATTGTCATTTTATTAAGTATCCCATTATTATTGTTCGCTTGTAAATCTGAAACTAAACCTGAAACAAATGCCGATGTTGTTGAAGAAACAGTGAAAGAAGAAATAGCCTATGCTTCTTTTGGTGAAAAAATTACCGATGAAAATGTATTGTCTCAACCTGAAATTATAGAAACTTATAAAAACCTAAAAGTAGGGGATACGGCTTTTGTTAAATTTGCAACAAAAGTAAATGAGGTTTGTCAAACAAAAGGTTGTTGGATGCGTCTTGATTTAGGTGACAATGAAGCAATGGTTCGTTTTAAAGATTATGGTTTTTTCATGCCTAAAAATATTGCTGATATGGAGGTAATTGTAAACGGTAAAGCTTATATATCTGAAATGTCTGTTGAGGAGCAACGTCATTATGCAGAAGATGCTGGTAAAAATGAAGATGAAATAGCTGCCATTACTGAAGTTGAAACAACCCTGTCTTTTGAAGCAGACGGTGTTTTAGTAAAGAAATAAGATATGCGAAATATTGTATTTCTTTTAATCGTTTTGTTTTTCGTTTCTTGTAATTCATCAGATGAAAAAGAGGAAGTCACTAAAAGTAAGGATGAGTTTGTTTTTGATATACAAGAACCTTCAGAGATGACGAACTTGATGCTTTCTATGTATGATTTTAACGAAAATATAAAGAAGGAGATTTTAGCCGGAAATACACCAGAAGATTTCCCAAAGGATTTTCTGAAAATATTTACCGCAGAAATGACAGGAAATAAGCCTTATAATGATATTTTTAAAGCATATTCAAAAGTATATATTGAAAATGAAAGAGCTATTTTTGATATAACTAGTGAAGTGCCTTTAGAAGAACGTTATAATAATGCTATCAATACCTGTATCTCGTGTCATACCACGGAGTGTACTGGGCCAATTCCTAGGATTGAAAAATTATTAATTAAGTAGCATTTTTTGAAGCGTGAAATAATCACAACAGAAGACGGTTCTACAACCATTCATATACCAGATTGGGATGAACAATATCATTCCAAACATGGAGCTATACAAGAAGCCTATCACGTATTTATCGAGATGGGTTTCTTTTTTTATCTAAAAAATAATCAATCTAATCCAATTAAAATATTAGAAATTGGTTTTGGAACAGGACTAAATACCTTTATTACTCTTTTAGAGTCTGAGAAATTAAAATTGAAAATTGATTATACGGGTATTGAGGCATATCCCGTAGTGTTTTCTGAATTAGAGAAATTAAATTATGTTCAGCAGTTAAAAGCTTCTAAAAATGATTTTACAAAATTGCATACAATTGATTGGGATGTCCCATCAGAAATCTCGAATAATTTCACACTCACAAAACGGAAACAATTCTTTTCAGAAATTGAAGATAAAGACGCATTTCATATAATATATTTTGATGCTTTTGGAGCTCGTGTTCAACCAGAATTATGGACGGAAGAAATTTTCAAAAAAATGTACGATGCTTTAATTATTAAGGGGGTGTTGGTAACCTATTCAGCCAAAGGGAGTGTGCGTAGAGCAATGCAAACTGTTGGGTTTACTGTAGAACGACTGCCTGGTCCTCCTGGCAAACGTGAAATGCTGAGAGGAATAAAGAATTAGAGCCCAAATTTCAAGTCTTTTTTAACCGTGACATTATGACATTTTAATAGAATTGGCAGTACTTTTGCATCCGTTAAATATCAAATTAAAACGATACTCATACAATGAGCAAAAAAAATAAAAAAGAAAAGGAAGTCATAGAGGAAGAAGTAATCACTAAAGAACAGAAGACTTCTAAGAAAGAAGAACCTAAATTAGACCCTTTAGAGGCATTGCAAATAGAGTTAGATAAAGAGAAAGATAGAAATTTACGGTTATTTGCTGAGTTTGAAAATTTTAGAAAACGTACTGCAAAGGAACGAATAGAATTATTTTCAACAGCTAGTGAAGGAGTGATGAATTCTTT
>Ga0164313_10004082_pt1 | contig 13034 bp, 10 predicted proteins | sample GuaBasSedimGuay4_FD_113735 | JGI IMG/M metagenome (GOLD analysis project Ga0164313, IMG submission 113735) | Subseafloor sediment microbial communities from Guaymas Basin, Gulf of California, Mexico - Guay4, Core 4569-4, 0-3 cm | ecosystem: Environmental > Aquatic > Marine > Hydrothermal vents... | reverse complement strand
TCCCGCATCCCGCACCCGGCATCCGGCATCCGGCATCCGGCATCCGGCATCCGGCATCCGGCATCCGGCATCCGGCATCCGGCATCACTCGACAATGGTCGCCGTGACGATGTAGTCCAGCTTTGGGAAGTCGCTCTTGAGATAGGCGTTGCCGCCGCTGAAGAGCTTGCCCTGAGAGGGGCCCTTGCCACGCGGTGCGCCCTCGCCGTACCCGTTGTACAGCGCCTTGACCGAGTCGAAACCCTCGACCACCTTTCCAAACGGCGCAAAGCCGGAGGCGTCGAGAAAGCTGTTGTCGCCGAAGTTGACAAAGAACTGGGCGGAGCGGGTGTCGGGCTGGGCGCCCATGGCGAAGGTCACCATTCCCTTGGTATTGGATTTCTTGACCGGATCAGCGGGAATCCTCGCCTTGAGCCAAACGTTGGAGACCGCGGGATCGCCGTTCATCCCGGCCTGGGCCATAAAACCCTTGATCACCCGGAAGAAGGAGGCGTCGTTGAAGTAGCCGATCTTGACCAGGTTGTAAAAGCGGTCCGCTCCATGCGGCGCCCAGTCGCGGTGGACCTCAATGACGAAATTGCCGGCTGTGGTCTCCATCGCGACATTGTAGGTGTCGGGTGCCTTCGCCGTGGCCAGGCTCGGGTCGAGCAGTGCTGGGTTGGGCGCCTCAGTACCTTCTTCGGCGCCCGAGACTGGGGCCAGAACGATCAGAAGAGCGCCACAGAACATCGTGGTCACGAGGTTGCGGACGGATTTCGAAAAACGCATAGTGAATCTCCTTATCAATATCGCCCTCAGGGCGCGACGGCATTCTAACCCATGCCCCATTCTTCCGCCCGGTGGTGGTCGTACAACGCATTCAGCATCGCATGGGAACTCCTGAGAGAGCGGGCCGGAACGCAACCTCCTCGACTCGGCGACGTAAACAACAGACGAGGGTTAGAAATCGAGATCCTGGGAACAACACATTGAGTGGGGTAAGAAAAATGAAAAGAGCATTGTTGATTGGTTTGCCGATTGTGGCGGTCATAGTAATTGCCGGCATCACCCTTGCGTCGAGAAACCGGGGCGTCGAGGGGATCGAGGTCGAGACCGAGGGCGTGGCACGGCGTTATGTCGTACAGACTGTGAACGCTACCGGCAAGGTTCAGCCGATGATTCAGGTCAACATCTCGGCCGACGTCGGCGCCAAGATTACGCGCCTCGACGTCGAAGAGGGCCAGTGGGTCGAGCAGGGGACGTTGTTGGTAGAGCTCGACAGCGAGCGCTACCTGGCGGCGGTGGAGAGCGCAGAGGCGAATCTGTCGGCCGCCCAGGCCAACGCGAACCTGGCGCGGGAGAACATGGTCAAGGCGGAGAAGGACTACGAGCGTACGAAGGAGCTCTTCAACCGCAACCTCGAGTCGCAGTCGGTTCTCGACAGTGTGTACGCGTCCGCGGAGGTCGAGAAGGCCCGCTACCAGTCCGCTCTTGACCAGGGCGGCCAGGCCCGGGCGGCCCTTCGCCAGGCCCGCGACGCCCTCGCCAAGACCACCATCTACTCGCCGATGGCGGGTACGGTGAGCAGGCTCAACAAAGAGGTCGGCGAAATCGCCCTCGGGTCGCAGTTCCAGGAGGACGTGATCATGGAGATCTCTAACCTCGAGGGCATGGAAGCGCTGGTGGACATCGACGAGAACGACATCGTGTCGGTTTCGATCGGTGACGAGGCGGAGATCGAGGTCGATGCCCTGCCCAATGTCACGCTCAAGGGCCGGGTCACAGAGATCGCCAGCAGCGCCAAGTCTTCAGGCATGGGCACCACTGACGAAAAGACCGAGTTCGAGGTCAAGGTGGCCATCATCGATCCGGTGGCCGAGCTCCGCCCCGGAATGACGGCCTCCGCCGATATCGTGACCAAGGTCTGCGACGACTGCCTCAGCGTGCCGATCCAGAGCGTTGCGGTTCGGACGATCGAGCAGCTCGGCGTCGAGCCCGCCGGCGACGGCGAGGAGGAAGCCCGCTTTGTGCCGGACTCGGAGGGTTTTGTGGAGATCGTGTGGATCGTCGCCGATGGGCGCGCCGAGGCGCGGCAGGTGACGACCGGTATTCAAGACGAGACCCACATCGAGGTGCTGGATGGGCTCGGTGAGGACGACCAGGTCGTGATCGGCAACTACCGGGCGATCAGTAGGGACCTCGAGGACGGGTCGATTGTGACCCTGGCCGACAGCGGCGAACAGGAGGGCTGAGACCATGGGACTGCAGCTTCGCTCCGTTGAAAAGACCTACGACATGAACTCGGTGGGTGTACGCGCCCTGCGGGGGGTCTCGTTCGACATCGACCAGAACGAGTACGTGGCAATCATGGGACCCTCGGGCTCGGGCAAGTCGACGCTGATGAACATCATCGGCTGTCTCGACGTGCCGACCTCCGGTACCTATGTGCTGGATGGTTCGGATGTCAGTGATCTGGGTGAGGACGATCTGGCCGAGATTCGCAACGAAAAGATCGGTTTCGTCTTCCAGACTTTCAATCTGCTCGCACGATCGGATGTGTTCCACAATGTCGAGCTGCCGCTCATCTACGCCGGGATGCGGCCTGCGCGGCGCAGAAGATTGACCGAGGAGGCGATCGCCAGGGTCGGTCTGGCAGACCGTATGAACCATCGGCCCAACGAGCTTTCCGGCGGTCAAAGGCAACGGGTGGCCATCGCGCGCGCCCTGGTCAACCAACCGAGCATCCTCCTCGCGGACGAGCCGACCGGCAACCTCGATAGCGCGACCGGTGCGGAGATCATGGAGGTTTTTGACGCTCTGCACGCCGAGGGGAACACCATCCTCCTGGTGACCCACGAGGACAACATCGCCAGCCATGCCCACCGCGAGATCCGGCTCCTCGACGGGCTGATTGCGAGCGACAGCTTCCAGTCCGAGGCGGCATGAGCAAGATCAAATCCGCATATCTCGCCGGGTTTCGTCGCGAGAGCGGCGAGGCGCCGTGCCCAGTGGGGTTCTCGACCCGAGGGGCGCGGAGTCGTACTTGGCAGTACGTCGAGCGCCCCGAGGCGAGAAAACACCGCTGGGTGCGGCGTATCGCCGGTCGTAGCGGAAAGCTGGTGAGATATGCGGGTTAGTGGCTCGGTCGAGGCGCTAAGGATTGCGCTGGCGGCTCTGCGCGCCAACAAGGCGCGGGGGGTCCTCACAACCCTCGGTATCGTCATCGGCATCGTTGCTGTGGTGACCACGATGACCGCGGCCAACGGCCTCGCCAACAACTTTCGCGAGAGCGTGTCGGTGCTCGGAACCGACGTTCTCTACGTGTCGCGGATGCCGTGGATCTTCCAGGGCAACTTCTTCCAGTTCCGCAATCGTCCCAACCTCGAGCTCAAGGACAGTGACAAGCTGGCGCGTCAACTCGGTTCCGAGGCGGTGGTCAACCCCACCGACGATACGCGGCGACCGGTGAAGTACTTGTCGGAGGTGATCGAGAACGCCACAGTGATCGGCACCACGGATAAGCACATGATGGTGTCGAGCGCGGTGCCCGAGCACGGGCGATTCCTCACCAGCTACGACGTGAAGTTCAAGCGCCACGTCTGCGTGCTCGGGACGACCATGCGCGAGCAGCTCTTTGGCGACGTCGATCCGATCAACAAAAAGATCAAGGTCGGCCGATCCGCGTTCCGGGTCATCGGGGTGATGGAGAAGCAGGGCAGCGCGGGTTTCTTCGGCGGGCCGGATTTCGACAGCCAAATCTTCATTCCGGTCAGCACCTTCGTCAAGGAGTTCGGCGGCCGACACCGCAGCTTCGCGTTTGCCATCAAGGCGCCGCCCGGCGCCGATGTCGAGGACTTCGAGTACGAGGTTGTGGGAGAGATGCGCAAGGTCCGCAAGCTCAAACCCAACCAGGACGACAACTTCGCGATCAACAAGATGGACTCGTTGCTCGAGGCCTTCAACAACGTCATGGGCGTGGTGCTGATGATCGGCATGGCGGTGACCGGGATCTCGCTATTCGTCGGCGGCGTCGGGGTCATGAACATCATGTTTGTCTCGGTCACCGAGCGGACCCACGAGATCGGTATCCGCAAGGCGATCGGCGCCAAGCGGCGGGCGATCCTGCAACAGTTTCTGCTCGAGTCGTCGATGATCTGCCTCGTCGGCGGCGCTATTGGGGTCGCCCTGTCGTTTGGCGTCGCCGCGGCCATCGACCGCTTGTTGATGCCCGCCAGCGTCTCGCTGCCGATCGTGATCATCGCTCTCACGGTGTCGGTGGCGGTGGGCGTGATCGCGGGCTTCATCCCGGCTTGGCGGGCCTCGAGACTCCACCCGATCGACGCGTTGCATTATGAGTAGAGAGGTTGATTGAGATGACCTGGATCGACTCCTTCAGGATGGCCATCTCGGCGATCAGCGCTCACAAGCTGCGCTCGATCCTGACGATGGTCGGCATCATCGCCGGGGTGGCGGCGATCATCGCGGTGATGACCGGAGTTTCTGTCATACAGAGCCAGATGGAGGCCGAGCTCAGCGTCCTCTCGACCCGGACCTTTCAGATCATGAAGTTCCCGATGGGTGGTTTCAACAACAACCGCAATCTGAACTTCCGTGAGATCGCGCGCTGGCCGCCCCTGACGATGGAGCACGTCTATGCCATCAGAGAGCGGGCGAAATCCGTCGATCTGGTCGGCGCCGAGCTGTGGCACTACAACACGACGGTCAGCTATCGAGACCAGTCCACCGAAGCGAATAACATGGTCTGCGGCGGCACTCCCGAGTACCCGGACAACAACACGCACTACGTGGAATTCGGACGCAACCTGTCCGAGGAGGACGTGGTGATCGGCCGGAAAGTGGTGGTGCTGGGGTATGGAATCGCTCAGGAGATCTTCCCTTTTACCGACCCAGTCGGCAGGACGGTCAAGGTAGACGGCCGCAAGTTCATGGTGCAAGGTGTCTTTGCCGAAAAGAAATCGGCGATGGGTGGCCGGTACGACAGCTACGTTCTGATGCCGATCTCAGTATGGATGGATATGTACGGCGCACGTGATGAGGGTGGAAATCCCCGCTCGATCTTCATTACGGTGCGTTCACGGCTTGGAGTGCCGCTCGAAGAGGCGTTGGAGGAAACGAGGTCTGTGTTGCGAACGGCCCGAGGCCTGAGCCCGCGCGATCGCGACACCTTTCACTGGTTCACCAGCGACTCGCAGATCCGCGCCTTCAACGACGCGACGGCCGGGGTCAAGACCGCCGCCTTCGTGCTCGGGATCGTGGCCCTGGTGGTGGCCGGCATCGGCATCATGAACATCATGCTGGTTTCGGTCACCGAGCGCACCAAGGAGATCGGGATTCGCAAAGCCCTTGGTGCAAAGCGGCCCGCCATCCTCCTCCAATTCCTGATGGAGGCGGTTGTCCTGTGCAACATCGGCGGCATCATCGGGGTTCTGATCGGGTTCGGCATCGGGAATGTCGTGACCTTGTTCACCGATTTCGCGATCCACGTTCCGGTCGACTGGGCCGTGCGCGGGGTGATCTTCTGCTCGGTGGTCGGTCTTGTCTTCGGCATGTGGCCGGCAATCCGCGCCTCGCGAATGGCCCCGATCGATGCGCTGCGATACGAATAACTCCCAATTGAGCCGATCTCACCGACGGAGGACGTCGTGACCTGGATCGACAGTTTCAGGATGGCTGTGGCGGCCATTGGCGCGCACAAGCTGCGGTCGCTCCTCACCCTGGTGGGCATCATTGCAGGCGTGGCGGCCATCATCGCGGTCATGACCGGGGTGTCGGTGGTGCAGACCACCATGGAGCGGGAGCTCAGCGTCCTCTCGAACCGCACCTTCCAGATCCAGAAGTTCCCGCGCGGCAACTTCAACGACAACAGCGGACTCAACTTCCGCGAGATCTCGCGTTGGCCGCCGTTGACCATGGACAACGTTCTCGCGATTCGCGAACTGGTGCCGTCGGTGGATCTCGTCGGTGCCGAGCTGTGGCACTACAACGGCCGCGTCAGCTACCGCGACAAATCCACCGAGGCCAATAACTTCGTGTGCGGGGGCACCCCCGAGTATCCCGAGAACAACACCCACTATGTGGAGCTCGGGCGCAACATCTCGGAAGAAGACGTGATGGTAGGCCGCAGGGTGGTGGTGATCGGTTTTGGAATCGCACAGGAGCTCTTCCCCTTCACCGACCCGATCGGCAAGACAGTCAAGGTGGATGGGCGCAAGTACAGGGTGCAGGGCGTTTTTGCCGAGCGGAAGTCGGCGACCGGGGGCAGGTTTGACCGCTATGTCCTGATGCCGATCTCGGTCTGGATGCGGGCGTACGGGTCACGGGACGATCCGGGGATCCAGCGTTCGGTATACATCACCGTGCGTTCCGTAGAGGGAGTCGAGCTCCAGGATGCAATCGACGAGACCCGGGCGGTGCTGCGCGCCGCCCGCGGTGTGAGCCCTCGCGACCGCGACAACTTCTTCTACTTCACCACCGACTCGGAGATTCGCGCCTTCAACCAGGCCACCGCAGGGCTCAAGACTGCTGCCTTCGTGCTTGGAATCGTGGCCCTGGTGGTCGCCGGCATCGGCATCATGAACATCATGCTGGTTTCCGTCACCGAACGCACCAAGGAGATCGGCATCCGCAAGGCACTCGGCGCCAAGCGCCACGCGATTTTGCTCCAGTTCCTGATGGAGGCGATCGTGCTCTGCAATATCGGTGGGGTCCTCGGTGTGCTGCTCGGTTTCGGACTCGGCAACATCGTGACGATGTTCACCGACTTTTACGTCAGCGTGCCGATGGAATGGGCGGTGCGCGGCGTGATCTTCTGTTCGGTGGTCGGCCTCGTCTTTGGCATGTGGCCCGCGATCCGTGCCTCGCGATTGGCCCCGATCGACGCCCTCCGCTACGAGTAAACGGAGTATTCCTTGCTGCCGTTTATCGCGAATCCAACGCATACCCAATCGCAATTTGGCTTCAATTCTGCAGTGAATCCAATCCGTACCTTCTGAGCAATTCTCGGGGTTTTTCAGGGCGGGCTGACGGCGATCGGCAGGAAGGTCCCGGGAGCACGGAAGATCCCTTTCTCAGTGTTGTTTCGGTTATGGGGCGCCGGCCCTGAAAAACCCCGAAAATTGCTTGCGGCATATTTCACAATCGCTCGGAATTGTGTATCATATCCGAGATTGATTAAGGGGAGGTCCGATCTTGAGAAAACGTCCAAGTAACGAGTGGTTATCTCAAGATCAGATCTGAAAAAAGGAGGACTTCGTGCAACCTGTCTATTTGATCTATCTCGTCCCACTGTTCGCGCTTGTTGCCCTGTTCTACGCGTACCTCCGCGCCGCCTGGGTGCGGCGCCAGGATGAGGGAACGGACCGCATGAAACTGATCGGCGGTTGGATCGCCGATGGCGCCATGGCCTTCCTCGCGCGTGAGTACCGGGTGCTGGCGGTGTTTGTGATTGCGGTGGCGATTCTGCTTGGAGTCACGAACTACTATGTCTCAGAAGACACCAACGCCTTTATCGCCCTGTCCTTCGTATTCGGCGCCTTCTGCTCGGCACTGGCCGGCTACTTCGGGATGAAAACTGCGACTGCGGCCAACACACGCACCGCCAGCGCCGCCCGCAAGGGGCTCAATGAGGCGTTGCAGGTGGCGTTTGCTGGTGGGTCGGTGATGGGTCTTTCGGTGGTGGGGCTGGCTCTCGGTGGCCTCGGTGGGCTCTTCATTCTCTATACCCGAATGTACCCCGAAGCGTTGACATCGCAGTCCGCGATGATCTTGGTGCTCAACATTCTCTCGGGCTTCTCGCTCGGGGCATCCTCGATCGCGCTCTTCGCCAGGGTCGGCGGCGGTATCTACACCAAGGCCGCGGATGTGGGCGCCGATCTCGTGGGTAAGGTCGAGGCCGGCATTCCCGAGGACCATCCACTCAACCCGGCGACCATTGCCGACAACGTTGGCGACAACGTGGGAGATGTTGCGGGCATGGGCGCCGATCTCTTCGAGTCCTACATCGGGGCTATCGTCTCCTCGATGATTCTGGGTGTTGCCTGGTTCGCGGGGTTCGAGAGGGCTGAACCGGGTGCCGGCATGAACGGGGTATACCTGCCGATGGCCATCATGCTGATTGGGCTCGTTGCCTCGATCATCGGGTTCTTCATGGTGCGCACCAGAGAAGGCGGCAATCCTCAGGCGGGCCTCAACCGTGGCACTTTCGGCGCCGGCGCCCTGATGGTGGTGGGAACCATCCTCGCCATCAAGTGGTTGATTCCGGCCGGCGGGATCACCGTGGTCGGGCTGGTCTCTCATCAGGAAGCCACCTACGAGTGGTGGGGCCTCGCCGTGGCCGTGGTTGCGGGGCTGGCGGCCGGTATCGGGGTTGGCGTGCTGACCGAGTTCTACACGGCCACCAACAAAAAACCGGTGGAGTCGATCATCGAGGCGTCGAAGACCGGGTCGGCAACGGCCATGATCCAGGGGATCGCAGTGGGCATGAACTCGACGACTTTTCCGGTTCTGGTGATCAGCGCGGCGATTCTGCTCGCCTATGGCTTTGCCGGGCTCTACGGCATCGCACTCGCGGCTGTCGGCATGCTGAGCACGCTTGCAATCCAGCTGGCAACCGACGCCTATGGTCCGATCGCCGACAACGCCGGCGGGGTTGCCGAGATGGCGCAGCTCGGACGAGATATTCGCTCCAGGACCGACAAGCTTGATGCAGTCGGCAACACAACCGCTGCGATCGGCAAGGGTTTCGCGATCGGTTCGGCGGCCCTGACTGCGCTGGCGCTGACCGCTGCCTATCTGACGAAGATGCACGGCGAGGTCAGCATCGACGCTGCAAATCCCTACGTTCTTGTGGGACTGCTCATCGGCTGCATGTTGCCATTCCGATTTTCGGCCATGGCGATGGTGGCGGTCGGCATTGCGGCGCAGGACATGATCCAGGAAGTTAGGCGGCAGTTCCGCGATATTCCGGAGCTGCGGCCGGCCCTTGACGCGGCGCAGGAGGCCGAGTCGGAGGAGCGCGAGCCGACCGACGAAGAGGCCGCAATCATCAGTGCGGCCGATGGCAAGGCCGAGTACACCCAATGCATCGAAATCGCGACTGCGGCGGCGATCAAGAAGATGATCGTGCCCGGCTTGATGGCGATCCTGGTACCGATCGTTGTCGGTCTGATCTCAGTCGACATGCTCGGCGGGCTCTTAATCGGCGTCACGATTTCGGGCGTCTGTCTGGCGATCTTCCAGGCCAATTCCGGCGGCGCCTGGGACAACTCGAAGAAGCAGGTCAAGGACGAGGGGCATGCGAAATGGGGCGACCAGTTCGACGCGATGCACACCGCGACCGTGACCTGCGACACGGTCGGCGATCCCTTCAAGGACACCTCCGGCCCGTCGCTCAACATCCTCATCAAGCTGATCTCGGTGGTGGCCATGATCATCGCGCCGATTCTGTACGCCATCCACTTCGGGTAGGCCGATCTTTCAATCAAACGAGCGCCGGGGTTCGCCCCGGCGTTTCGTTTTTGTGCGTGCCGGCGGCGCGCGCAAAAACGTCACGGCGTAGCCGCAGGCGAAGCCGGATCACGTGCCCGGTTCCTGGCTACGTGCCCCCGACGGTGAGGGGATTCGTTCTTCATCGCGTGTCCGCGAGAGGATGCCAGGCACGCCGGCATGACGTTGAGGACAACGTCATGCCGGGATGCCAGGCACCTCCGGTGAACATCGAGCATCCGGCATCCGGCATCCTACTTCGGTCTGCGAAGCAGTCGTGGTGCGACGATTAACGCAACGCCGAGGAAAGCGAACGAGACGAACAATGCCAGGGGTTGACCGTGGCGAAGATCCTCGAGGAGAAGCTTGACACCGGTTACGACGAGCACCGGATACACGAGCCAGGTGAGCTCACGCAGGTGCCGCCGTGAACCGAGAGCGGCAAGGATGATGGCACTCAGTGAGAGGATTGCAGTCCGAATTGCGGCAGCCCAGGCCGGACTGATGGCGGAACCGCGGCCCAGGACGTCGAAGGTCCATCCGAGGCTTACGGAGGCCAGGCTGACGAGCGCGACGACCGCAAGAACGAATGCCGGTATTCGTAACGGCCACCGAATGGCTTCGATCCGCCGCATCGGTGCGATGACGAAAAAACACGTCACCGCAGCAACCGCGATTGCGATGGTCGAAACAGTGGCTGAGCTTCCCATCCCGGTTATCGGAAGCAACAACGTTTCGATGGCCCGTACACCCAGACCGCCGATGGCGGCAGCTGCCGCCACATAGGCGGCGCTGTGGGCGCGGAGAGTGTGGCGATCGTACTTCCGTCCAGCAAGGGCAGCCGCAATGCCGAGCGCACTGAGGACGACAGTGACCGTCGTGTTATCGGCCACCGTCTGCAAACCCCAGATGACTAGGATGAGGCCGAGAGAGGTGTAGGTATAGAACCTCCGCCCCTTACCCAGTCGGCGATCGATAAACCCGAAGCTGACCGCGTAGCCGGCCACTCCCGCAAACAGCATGCCCCAACCGAGTATCTCAGTGGCGCCATCTATCCCGCGAGTCACCGCGGCCAAGCTCGTGAGACCGATCACCAGACAGACTGCGGATTGAATGAATTCGAAACCGCCCGGTCGCTGTCCCAGTTTCAGCATGAGCAGCGAAAAGCTCCCGAGATAGACAGCCAGATAGGCCACCAACACGGCGACCGCCAGGGTAATGGACGGTCCTTCGGGGATGCCGGGCGCGGTCGGACGAAGCGACGCAGAGACAACCATCAAGGGGACGAGGTTGACGATCAACGCGACCGGCCAACGAAGGGCCGTCCACCCTCGGCTGTAGGCGAACCATAGGCTGACACCGCCAACAATCAATGAAAGAGCAGCGCCGGATCCCCAGTTACGAAAGGCCAACAGGATCGCGATGTCAGCGACGAGAGCGGCGGCGCTGACGCACCAGGCGAAGACCTCCAGGTGGCGCCTCCAGGCGACTGTGAACATGGAGATCGAAAAGACAGCCAGAAGGGCAGTCGCCGCATCAGCCCCCAATAGGTCGAATCTGACGGTCGCCTCCCAAATCAGAGGATACGCAATCATCGCCGATACCAAACCGAAAAAGACCGCACTCAGGGGGCGGCCCCCGCCCACGGTACGGTCTGCCGCAAATAGCCAGACTGCGGCGTACGTGAGACCCAGCGCGACCCCCGCAGCGAGCGCCATGGTTCCGGTGTCGGTCAGGCTTCGCAACAGAAAGGCGCCGCAGAGGATCAGAAAGGTACGGCCGATGAGTCCGAGCACGTGAGCGACGGTGTGGGACTCGGAGGCGGTGGTGGGGGGGGCGCCGGCAATCGAGGTGTCGACGGTGGCCGTCTCCGACGACTCGACGATTCGTGATACGGCGGCGACGTGATCCCGGGACTCGAGCTGCGATACCCGGGACTCGAGCTGTTGCAGTTGTTTCGAGAGGAGCTCGAGTGCTGTTTCAATTCGAGCTGGTTGGTCCTGCATCGAATCTCCAGAAGCGAGGATTTTCGAAACAACAGAATATCCTACAATTGCTCCAATGTTCAAAAATATGGGTGTTCAACAAAGCTGATCCGATAATCTGCGTTCTCCCGCGGTTTCTCCCCCGATTGCGAGGGCGACACCGTTGGGTCATCGCTATGCCGGCGCTATCGGGTTCCTCAGGCCCAGGAAGAGCTGCAGACCATCGGCTATCGCGGCCAGTTCTTCAAGAGGAATCACGCCGTAAATCCGGATGACCCGGCGCTTGTCGACGGTACGCAGTTGATCAATCAGCGCCCACGACGGTTTGATGACGCCGGACTTTCCGGGACGCAAACGGGGGTACAGCGCACCTTCGCCGGGGGTGCCTGTGAGGGGAACGACCGCCAGCATCGGAAACCGCTGATCCTCGGTGACTGCAGGATCGGTCACAACGACGCATGGTCGGGCTCCGCGTTGCTCGTGACCGATCTGTCGTGTCGAGCGAAACCAGGATGATGGTGCCGCGCTCGAACTTCATTCGAGCTCCTTGGACCAACCGCCTTCCACGGTCCACCGAATCGGTGTTCCCTCTGAAGGATCCACCAGACCCTGGTCGTCCGTCGTCCACCCCTCACCCCATTCTTGGATTCCAGCCTCGGCCACCTGATGGCTTTCCGGGTGGGGGTTGCGGAGCGAGCGTTCGAGCTCGTGCGTGCGACGCAGATCGAGCTCACGCTCGGTCGCTTCAAGTACAAACTTGCTGCGGTTCTTCTCCCAACGATCGATCTCCTCGACGATTGCGTCGGGCAATGTGACGGTAACGCGTTTCATGCCTTTCTCCAGAGTATGATCATATTAAATTTCATACTCAATCATAAACTTCAACGAAGTTGATCCGACCATCTGCGTTTATCTGCGTGATCTGCGGTTTCTCCGTTGGGTGGGTGGGTAGCGCCCTCAGGCCCAAGCCTCAAGCCCCACGCCCAAAAAAGCCCCGCGGAAACCCGCGGGGCAAAGACCGAAATGAATGAAGAGAACTATGAAGCTTAACTACTCTGACTTTGATAGTAGTCCATTAGGATCTTGGCAACCTCGGGGCGGGCGAATTCGGGTGGCAGGTCTTCGCCGGCGCTTAGCATCTCGCGCACCTTGGTGCCGGAGAGAAAGACGAAGTCTTCCTTCCGATGACCTTCGGGGGCCTCGCGCATCATGATGACCTTGCCAAGCTTGGTCGAGTAGGCGGTGTGATCGGCCTCGAAGATCTTGAGCTCGAGGGCGCCATCCGGGACCTCGTCGTGGAAGACCGCCTGAGCGTCGAAAGGACCGTAGTAATCGCCAACACCGGCGTGGTCGCGACCGACGATCAGGTGGGTGCAGCCCATGTTCTGGCGGAAGACGGCGTGGAGGACGGCTTCACGGGGTCCGGCATAGAGCATGTCGAAGCCGTAGCCGGTGATCTCGACGGTGTCGGGCGGGAAGTAGAGCTCGACCATCTTGCGGATGGCGGCGTCGCGGACGTCGGCCGGGATGTCACCGGGCTTGAGCTTGCCGAGGAGCATGTGGATC
>Ga0164313_10004081_pt1 | contig 13041 bp, 12 predicted proteins | sample GuaBasSedimGuay4_FD_113735 | JGI IMG/M metagenome (GOLD analysis project Ga0164313, IMG submission 113735) | Subseafloor sediment microbial communities from Guaymas Basin, Gulf of California, Mexico - Guay4, Core 4569-4, 0-3 cm | ecosystem: Environmental > Aquatic > Marine > Hydrothermal vents... | reverse complement strand
TGGCCGCCGATTGCAGCGACTTGCAAATGCGAAGGCGATCGAACTCGGCAGGGGACGTATTGTGTTGCGCGACGAGCGTTTATTGACCGACATCATGAATGAGCCAGCTGCTACGTAATCAGCCGGATGTGAAGGTACGGCATGCGCGAGGGTCCTGAGTGTATTTTACATAATCCAGAGATTTCTACAGTGAATACGGTAGGCATTTCTGCGGTAAAAACCTCATATTCTTCTGCAGCAATGCCGCATACGCCTCTACAGTAAATACCTCCGTTTCGCATACAGTAATACCCGTAGGTACTTTCCACGCTCAGTGATATAGTCACTTATTATCGGCCTTGAGATTTGCAATCATCTAGTCGTTCCAACTCGACAGTGGCGGAAATAGGGAAGAGGTGACGCAAATGAATATCAGAGCTGTTTTGACAAGAGCAATTGTAGGCATAAGCCTTGTTATGCTGAGTTGGTCGGCAACCGCTCAGGGGGTCGTTGGTAGTGCACACGATCTGTCCAGCGGCGGCGGATCTCCACAGTTTACGTCTGGAAATGACCAGGTGTGCGTCTTCTGCCACACGCCGCACGGGTCCGATACCGGCGCGCCCGTACCGCTTTGGAACAAAGTCCTTACGCCGGGAGCCTCTTACATTCGCTATTCCGACCTCAATACGGCCGGGTTTGAATCTGACGAGGCGCCGGTAGGGTCAGTGTCCCTTGCTTGCCTGAGCTGTCACGACGGTACCCAGGCCATGGATACCGTAGTCAATGCGCCAGGCAGAGGAATGGGCATTGGAAATATTGATGGCGGTGGCCCGGCCAACCAGATGACAGGCACGCCGGTACCAAACCTTGGACTTGACTTGCAAGATGATCACCCCATCAGCATGCAATACGGTGGCGGCGGCGTCGATACGACCACGCATGTACTTACGCCTACCGCGACACAGGCCTCTGCAGCACTATTAGGAGACCCGGACTTCATCGCCCCTTACGGCGCCACCATTAACACCAACCCGGTCTGGTGGGTCAATACGACGGTCGGTGCGAGTACAGACCGTCAGAAAACTGACATGCTGCTATATACACGGAACGATGCGATTAACGGGGCCAGTGAAATCGAACCATTTGTTGAGTGCGGAAGCTGCCATGATCCACACAATAGCGCGACATTTACGGCTGGTGAGCAAGTTGCATTCCTGCGCATCGACAATGCCCAGAGTGCTGTCTGTACGGCTTGCCATATCAAGTAATTTCAGACAGCAGTATTTGCGCGAAAGTTTCGTAGTTCGCAGGAACTGCCTACATAAAGGGTCCGGGTGACAGGCTGTTGCCCGGACTTTTTTTTGATAGTTACAGACGCCGGGATGAGAATTCGAATACAGGAATAAATATTATGTACTCAAAACTCGGATCATTATTGGTGGTGCTCGCGGCTAACCTGATCGCAGGTCTGGCAGCAGCAGCGATCGTAGTTGTCGATGGGGTCGAGATATCCAGAGAACAATTCGAAACGGAAGTATATAACGCAGGCCGGCAGACTTTTTATCATGGCCGGCCGACAAGTGATGCGCAGCTGATCGAATATCGACGTGACGTTGCCGAAAAGATGGTCGACCGGATTTTGCTCCTCGGCGAGGCAGGACGTCGAAATATCCAACCGAACCATGACGCAATTGCTGCCCGACTGGCCGTATATGAAGATCGTTATGCCGATTCCGAGCGCTGGCAGTCAGAGGGTGAGCAAATGATCGCCACACTCCGCACGCGTCTGGAAGAGGATAGTATGCTGGAAATCCTTGAGCAAGAGGTGAGATTCGTCGTCGATCCCGGTGAGCCGGTTGTCCGCGATTACTTCGAAAAGCACCCCGAAAAATTCACAGAACCAGAACAAATCAGGGTTTCGGTGATTCTGCTTTCAGTGGCCCCATCGGCAACAGGAGAAACCTGGCAAGCTGCCCGAACAGAGGGTACCGACCTCGTCGAACGCATACGCGGAGGAGCAGATTTCGCAGAACTGGCAAGAATGCATTCAGCAGATTCGTCCGCGCAGAACGGCGGCGACATGGGGTACTTGCATATCGGCATGCTCAGTGGCAGTGCTCAGGAAGCTGTCGATAAGCTGGAAATCGGCGCCGTTTCGGAGCCGATTCAGGTTCTTGAGGGTATTGCCGTCTTTCGCTTGACTGATCGAAAGGAAGACAGCCTGCAGCCATATTTGGCGGTTTCACAACGCGCGAGCGATTTGTGGAAGCGTGAAGAAGGCGAGCATTTGTGGGACCAAACCATAGCTATGCTGCGCTCGCAAAGCGATATCTCGCTAGACGAAGAATATCTGCAGGCGTTGCCCGCGCGCCAGCGCTAGGCGATGATCCGTGGCGGGCGGCCGTGTCGTCGACAGAATGGTAACCGGTACCATCAGGCGGCATCGGCTGCTGGCGATTTTTACGTTCGGGATGATGATCAGTATTTCGCAAATTGCCGGCGCACAGCTCGGGCCAATTGATGTGAACGGGTACGTGGAATATCAGTACCGGTTAACTGCGGCGGATCGTCGACCGCAGCTGAATTCGCACGTTGCAACATTGCGTACCAACGCGTCCAGTTATCTTTGGCAACCGTGGATAGCCCAGGTCAACGCGGCGCTCGGTATTACGAAAATAATTGCTGACATACCAGGTGCGCTACAAGCAGAAAATTCGCGTCAGGACGGGGTATTACTGACCGGACGTCTGCAAGTTGAGCTGCTACGCCAGAGTCGATTTCCATTGATTGCCTACGCTGACAGGCAAGACAGCAGCATTGAAAATGATCTGTCCGGCACCGATATTTTGACATCCAACTACGGATTTATACAGCGATACCTATCACAGCGCGCCGGTCGCTACTCCGTTGAATATCGACGTACTACGACAGAAAGTCTGTTCTCCAGCGTAGTTGAATCAACCAGTAATAGTGAATCCGATGTCTGGCTTGCCAACGCGGAAAAATCGTTTGGCGCGAATAACTTCGATTATAAGATAATTTCCAAAGATATATTCCGGGATGAAACCAACCAGTTATTGACGACCAATAACCATACATTGCGGCACCGTTACAATTCTGGCCGAAATGTTTTTCTTGAAGATACTATTTTCTTCAGCGACGAGAAAATCGAAATTGGCGATTCTGGCAACGAGCGTCGATTCCTGCAATTTAACGGCGTAGCCACCTGGCGACCAGAGACCGAAAAACCTTTGTTAGTTATTGCGCGTGGTTTGTTGCGGGGTTCTGAGTCGGGTAACGGCAACATTGATCAGCAGACAAAGAACATGTCGTTTACCGGTTCCGCGAATTATCAATATTCCGGCAATCTTCAATTCGGCGCAGCTCTGGGTGCCAGCGTTTCCGATTCGGATTTCAGGGAAGAGACATCATCCACCTTCCAGAGGCTCAGGATGAACTATCGGTCGAATGACCACGCTGTATGGTCCAGTCGCTATCGATGGGATGGGTCCGCGCAATTTGGCAATGAAAGCGATCGCGGTGACTCAACAAATTCTGATTCTATACAGATCTATATCCTCAGATTTAATCACCGATTGTCTCAAGGGTTTGATATTGGTACAGGATCTGATCTTGAAGTCAGCATCTCGCAGCACTTATCAAATTCTACTGACTCGAGCGGTGCCGAGAGTGATATTCTTGGTCACAGCATATTCGCTACAATGAGCAGACAGGTTGCCAAAACAACAAGCTATATTCGGTTAACGGCGACCGACCAGCGTCTGCGCGGCGATGAGCGGGGATCATTTCAGCTTGTCAATTTGCAGGCATCGAGAAATGCTCAACTAAGCAGAGAGCGATCGTGGAGCGGAAGTCTGACCGCGCAGTACGGGCGCGATAATCAAACGGAGCCCACCGCTGACGCAACCGACAATACGAATACGAACTACAGCGCAGACCTTCGTTACCGGCACATGAATCTTTTTTCGGTATTGGGGCTCATGTTTATGTCCGAGCTGCGTATGCGAAGCCTCAACTTTATCAGTGATGACCCGTTCGATGAGGCAGCGCTCGAGATCGAACGTGATCGCTCGAATATTAGCTGGCGGAGCCAACTTACATACCAGATTGGCCAACTCGACTTACGGCTGGAAGCGAATTTGCAGGAAGTGGACGATAACCGGTCAAGTGTCCTATTCTTTGGCATTCGCCGTAGTTATTGAACGTACTAAACTTATTTTCCGCCCACAGGTAGGTAACGCAATAATGATGGAGATGGCCAAGTATCTAACCAGGTTGGCAGGAGTGGTTACAGTCGCTATATGCACTTTGGCGCTGCATGCTCATTTTAACAATGCTGAAGCTGAATACGGCGACATAATTATGAACGAATTTTCGGCTGATGCAGACATGCGTCCGGTTGTGTTTCCGCACTGGTTTCACCGAATACGCTTTCGCTGCAAGGTTTGTCATGGGGATCTTGGTTTCGCGTTCAAAGCCGGTGGCAATAGTATCAACATGCTGAAAATTATCGATGGCGATTACTGTGGTGCCTGCCACGATGGTGGCGTCGCCTGGTCGATTGAGAATTGCGATCTTTGCCATTCGGGTGTGCCGGGTACACCGACACAAGTGCATCATAGTACTGCCCAAAAACTCATTATGCCGGTTGAAGACGATGTGCAGGATGAAGCAGCTGAAACGGATGAGACCAACTGATGCATAAATCATGTTGCAGAGCGCTGGGGCTACCGTTATTGCTTTTCACCATCGTCTTGCTGACAACTCTGATTTTGCACAGGGCGGTCGCAGATCAGAATCCCAATTCTTTTAATCGCCTCATGCGTCCGGCATCGGAACGAAACGCGCCGCCGCTAACAGACGGTATTCACGACCCGTCCGCATATGGCACCTCAATGCTGCAGGCTCCGAGGGATGCTTTTGCAGCATTGCCGAAGTCAACATCTGGTAACTATGTAAACTGGAGTCGTGCGATGGAAGAGCAGTTAGTAAATCCTCGATACGACATTAACAATCCAGATGCGCCGGCGGTTGTGCTTGACCTGAATATCGTACGTGAGGTTAAAGGATCGATGCCGGACGTTGTTTATCCACACAAGGCGCACACAGAATGGCTGGATTGCGCTAACTGTCATCCAGCAATCTTCATTCCACAAAAAGGTGCAAATCAGATCAGCATGGCGTCGATCATATTAGGTGAGAAATGCGGTGTCTGTCACGGCAAGGTGGCGTTCCCGATTTCGGAATGCCGTCGCTGCCACTCGCGGCCGAAAGTCGCCACCGAACAATGAGTGAAATTAGAAGACGATGAATATCGAGTGCCGGAGAGTTATTATTGCATGCGTGGTGGCGCTATGTACTTTTGTTAACAGCCAGTCATCTGTTGCAGAGCAAGCCTCGGGTGATCCACTGCACGATCGCATTGTCTCTGTTGGCAAACTGCTGAATGATTCATCGGTAGCCCGACAGGTCGAGAGTAGCGATCTAGAGGCTGCAACGGACTTACACCAAAAGGCCAGGACCAAATACGCACACGCCATTGCGCTCAACGAAGCGGGAGATGTGGATGCAGCCGCATCCAGCTTGTCAGAGGTTGTGACATTAATGTATGCCGCGGCAGGCGCGGCGCATAAGAAGGATGTGGCTACTGATAAGACTGATCGCGACTTTCGAAATCGACGCGCCAGTGTCGATGCATTGCTCGTGGCTTATCAGCATATTTTGGAAGAAAAGGGAGTGGAAGCGCAACATGAAGCGTTGCGCGACGATATCGCGGCGGGGTTGGGCCGCGCGGATGCGTTGGCTGCGGCAGGGGAAACTGCTGAGGCACGAATTCGACTAGACCACGAATACGAACGAGTCAAAATTGCAATCGAAGGACTGCGAGATGGCGATACGCTGGTTCGCGAACTGCATTTCGATTCGAAAGAAGATGAATACCTCTATGAACTGGATCGCAACGAAACGCACAAGATGCTGGTTAGCGTACTTCTGGCGGATAAATTGTCTGATGATCGCATTAAGGAAAAAGTACTGTTACTTGTTTCGTCTGCTCACGAGCTGCGGATAAATGCCGAATTACAAGCGCAGGACGGTCATTTCGAAAAAGCAATCGAGACCCTCGAAAAATCAACAAAGGAACTCGTAAAGGCAATCCGTGGAGCGGGTGTATATATTCCAGGTTAAATGAAAATGAAACCAATTTTTGCGGCTTTGATATTTGGCACAATCTTCGTGTTTGTGTCGTCGCTTGGGTTGAGTCAATGGAAACGTCTGAAAGATGATAATTTGCATGATCCGTCGAATCCTGCGCTCAGCCTCTTACAGGAGCCGCAAGATGCACTAGGCGTCTTGCAGTATGGCAACGCTGGAAACAGTGTCGATTGGGTTGCCGCGCTGCAGCTGGGTGAAATTAGTCCGCGTGCAAGCCTGCACGGTGATCTGGAGCCGGAAGTGCTCGACCTGGATGTCGTGATGACGCAAACATATCCTTTAGCACATGTGATTTTTCCACACACGCCGCACACCGAATGGATGTCATGTGAAATGTGTCATGAAGAGATTTTCGTGTCCAAAATAGGCGCGAACCAGATCAATATGGGGGCAATTCTCGAAGGCGAGTACTGTGGCATTTGTCATGGTGCGGTGTCGTTCCCACTTACCGAATGCGATCGATGCCACAGTGTCAGAAGTGACGACCAGCGACGAATGCCAGCAAGCGGCGCGGTGATCGAGCATCCCAGGTGAACCAGTTGCGTAAATTCAGGCGAATCGTGTTCCTGACCATCGTTCTGTCTTCGGCCGCTTATTCATGGGCCGAATATGCGGACGTCATTATTAATAACCGGGCAGAGGAAGAAGGTGTCGCTCCGGTAATCTATCCGCACTGGTTTCACAGGATCAGATACCAGTGTTCTGTGTGCCATGTGGAATTGGGTATCAAAATGAAAGCGGGCGGCAACGGCATCACGATGGACCGGATTACCCGCGGCGAGTTCTGCGGTGCCTGTCACGACGGCGAAATCGCCTGGTCAGTTGAAAACTGTGATTATTGTCATTCGGGCCAGGCAGGCCTGGAGACAGGAATCAAAGGTGGCCATGAGACGCTTGGACCCGGTATCTATTGAACAAGAGATGATGATTAAAAGGTGTACTTTCGGATATCAGGGTGGCGGGCGAGCGCGCACTGGTCAACGGGCGCTCCAGAGGTTGTTGGCGGTCGTGGCAGCATATTTGACACTTTGTGCTTGTACGAATTTGAATCCCGATAGCCTGGAGAATCTTAATGAGTTCCAGGATGCCAACGTAACATTGACTTTTGTACAGCTGATTGACTCGGGCACTTTACTTCGCACGCAGGATTTCGGAATTGGTGACCCATCAAACAGTTCTCATACTCTCGGATATGCTGCAGCCGTGGCGGCCAATGGTGATGATGTTTATGTTGTGGATCAAATGTCGGGAAACGTGCTCCGAATTAATGTGTCCACAGGCGAGAGCAGAATTTTGGCGAAGCTTATTGACCCGACCACCCACGGCCTGTTCGTCTCAAGAGATCGGTCAATCTTTGTCGTGGACAAATTTGAGCGAGCAGTACGGCAGCTCGATGACATTGGCAGGACAACACGCCTGTTCAGCGACGATAATCTGCTTCCTGAACCAGTGGATGTTACCGAGACGAATTGGGGCGATATCGTTATCGCAGATGCGCTAAACAGCCGCCTGGTTTTGTTCAAACCGCTCGCCAATGTCTTCGATGTCATTGGCTCTAATATGCGACGCTTATCAGTTGCCCAGACATTGCACGCGATTTCCGCGATAGGAAATTCTGTTCTTGTTTTGGACTCCGGCGCAGGGGAGGTGATGCGCTTCAATCTTAACGGTAATCAGATTGGCAGCTACGGTGAAGATGATCTGGTGCTGCCGACGGCGTTTGCTGTTGATCAGTGCGGGCGCCTGTTTGTTGCAGACGGTAGTCGCCTGGGACTGCATGTCAGTGTGCTGGACATGATGGTGCCACCGGCACGTGCGCAGCAGAACACATCTATTCCCGATAACATTACAGATATGTGGGTGGATGGCAGTTTCCTTTACATTGCAGCCGGGAGTCTGGGCATCAGCATTTACCTGATCGAACCGTCATGCGCTGTTTATTAAGACAATTGCCAGTACTCGTCTCTTTTTTATTGTTGCAGTCTTGCGCGACCGCACCGCAAGTCATGGTCTATTTTCCGAATGGCGAGGCACCGGAAGAGCGTATTTCATGGCCTGCTGCCCCGGAAACCGCTCGTCTGGAGTATGCAGGCGTACTGATCGGCGAGAGCAACTTTATAAAATCGGAGGGTGCACGGGATGGGGCCGGCATCAGATTTCTGCGCTGGGTCGCGGGGATCGGTGGGAGAAAGAGAGAAGTAAGGCAGTTGCTCCGCCCGCAAAGCGGTGTCGTCGACCAAACAGGCCGTATTCTGGTGACGGATGCGGGACGCCAGGCGGTGTTGGTATTCGATGAGTCGCAAAGCAATCTCATGATTTGGAACGATGCCGGTATTGGCGGAACGTTTCAATCGCCAGTTGGGATCGCCGTGCGAAATGATGGTCACATCCTTGTTGCTGACGCCGACCTTGGATACGTCGTCGTACTTTCACCGGAGGGTACTGCCGTTACGGAGTTCGGTGGCGGGATATTGCAGCGTCCTACAGGTGTAGCGATCAATCCGGAAAACGGCGAAATATTCGTGAGTGATACGGGAGCCCATGACGTCAAAGTCTTCAACAACAGCGGATCCTATATTCGTTCCATCGGTAGCCCTGGTACGGGACCGGGTGAGTTCAACGGACCATCGCATCTGAAATTTGACGGCGGCCGTCTTTTTGTAACGGATACATTCAATGCCCGGGTTCAGGTGCTGACGGCGGCTGGTGAACCCCTCGTACAGTTGGGTCAGCGGGGCCTTTATGTTGGAAATCTGGTGCGACCGAAGGGCGTTACAACAGATAGCGATGGTAATGTCTATATTGTTGAATCCTATTACGATCATCTTCTCATTTTTGACACGTCTGGCAGCCTGTTGTTGCCGATAGGCGGTACCGGCAGCGGCAGCGGCCAGTTTTTCCTGCCTGCCGGAATCTGGAGCGATTCAACAGACCGCATTTTTGTCGCTGATATGTTCAACGGCCGTGTGATTATATTGCGATATCTGGGAGCTTAGAAACGAATGAATTGGCCGCGATTCGCAGCAACTGTTTCCAGTGCCCTGGTATTTGGTATCGGCGTGGGTGCAATCGCGCAGGGTGTAAGTGACGTCGCGAATACCTCTCACAACCTGTCAGTTAGCAGCCCCGGTACCGTTCAGGCTGTTACCGAGGTGCAAATTTGTGTGTTTTGTCATACGCCACATGGCGCGACCAATGCACCCGGGGCACCCGTCTGGAATCGTCAATTGTCCACGCAAACGTACACTACCTATACATCGTCATCGCTGGACGCTGAAACGATTGCCGGTCAGTTGGCGCAGCCTGCGGGCAGTTCCAAGCTTTGCCTGTCCTGTCACGATGGGTCACTCGCGATTGGCGCTGTCAATGTTTTGGGAGGCGACATTGATGTGGACGTGGCAATGGTCGGTACTGGCGTGGGTGGCGTTATGCCGCCTGGTTCCGGAACCCAGACTGGCTTCACCCGAAATCTTGATACCGACCTGGGCAATGATCACCCCATATCTCTGACCTACGATACGACACTTGCCAACGCGGATGGCGAATTGCGTAATCCCGCTACCGAATCGCATATCGACGTCAGACGGCCATCGGTGCGCCCTCTGGTTCCGCTCGAAGCCACAGGCCCGGCCGGTGAAGCACAGATACAATGCGGGAGTTGTCATGACGCGCATATTGTCGACACAGGTACGAGCGCCGGCCAAAAGTTTCTGCGGCTGAATCGCTTTCAGCAATCTACACCAGCGCAAGGTGGCTTTAGTGAATCGCAGGACATTGTCTGCCTTGGATGCCACGAAAAGGCTGGCTGGGCAACCTCGGCGCATGCTGATTCGGGCACCGCTGACGAAACCTATCTGTCTTCTCCGGCAGCCACACGCGATTTTCCTAACGGGCTGCCTGTCTGGCAGGCAGCCTGCCTGAATTGCCACGATACACACACCGTGCACGGTGCCAGACGACTCTTGCGAGAGGGAACCGATAGTACCAGCACACCGAAATCGGGTGGAGATTCAGCAACTGAGGAATCCTGTTATCAGTGCCATACCAGTTCACCCGTTGTGACGAATGCATCCGGTGATGTGCGTAACATTGAGAGTGACTTTGTCCTGGCCCGGCGCATGCCAATCGACAATACGGATCAGCGGGCCAACCTGGAAGCACACGATGTCGAGGATGCAGATCTGACTGAATCCAGAACGCTTCTTGGACGTACGGATCTCATAAACCGGCATGCAGAGTGCACAGATTGCCACAATCCACATCGCGCGATGAAAAATGAGCTTTTTAGCGGGCTGGGCAGTTCTCTGGAAGGCACCCACGAGCACGCAGCGGGCCACACCAATATTGCGTCTGGCGCATTGCGCGGTACGTGGGGAGTCGAGCCCAATTTTGGTGGCACTTCATTCCTCGATCTCCCGACTTCTTATGACGTGAAGCAGGGCGATGGCGGAGACGGTGCGAGCAGTTCCGTGACTGCAACTCACGTTACGCGCGAATATCAGGTCTGCCTGAAATGTCATTCTGATTACGGCTATCTCGATAATGGGTTCTATCCAATCGGCAACCGCCCGAATCTGGAAGATTCGGGCGGTGGCACACAGAGTAATACCAACAACATGGTCCAATACACCAATCAGGCGATGGAGCTTCAGGCACCGATCGCCGACCGGGGCGAGCCAGGTGGTAACCATCGATCATGGCATCCGGTGATCGAGAGCACTGGCCGTACGGCAGGTACCCGTAACATGAGTTCGTCAACCAACCTGTTTCTGTCGCCGTGGAACGGTGCAAATATAGGCAGTCAGACGATGCACTGTTCTGACTGCCACGGCACCAATACCGCGAATGGCACTGTCGTGCCGTCCGGCAACAATCCCTGGGGACCGCACGGCTCGAACAATGATTTCATCCTGAAAGGAACCTGGGATCAAGCCACCGGCAGCAACAACTCGGGGCTTTGCTTCCGCTGTCACAGCTTCACTAACTACGCGACAGAGCAGAACGAAGGTGACCGCGGCGGATTCGAGAGTGGCTTTGGAGGTAACGACGACACGAATCTGCATGCCTTCCATGCCAAACAGGTGAACAAGAATCTGCGTTGCAGCTGGTGTCACGTTGCGGTACCACACGGCTGGAAAAACAAGGCTTTGCTGGTAAATCTGAACGATGTTGGACCTGAAGCCGGCCTTGCCGCGGGCACGGAAGTTAACATTACATCCAATGCGCAGACCTACGATCAGGGCCCGTATTACATGAACGCGAAACTCAAGATACTGAACTTCAGGACCAGCGGTACCTGGAGAGAACAGGATTGTGGTTCGGCCAGCGGACAGCAGGAAACCGGCCGGGACTGGATGGATAACGTTTGTAGCAATCCGCCATGAAGACACTGGCTGTCCGCATCGCATCGCTCAAAATTACGCTGGTCGGTATCATCGGTATGATCATTCTTGCGCTCGCGACCTACAGAAACCCCGGCTTCGGAACTGCGTGGCTTGCGCTGCCGCTTGCCCTGCTTGCTGTCAATCTCCTTGCGGCCATTCTCACCAACGGCGCATTCAGACAACAGCCGGCACTGTTAGTGTTTCATGTGTGTTTGTTAGCGATTGTCCTGCTCATAGGTAGCGGATTGCTGATTCGATTTGACGGTCATGTCGAGATTGTCGAAGGAGAATCATTTGATGCAGGCAGCGTTGTGAGGGTGCAACAAGGGGCTCTGCATGATTTCGCGCTCGATGAAGTAAATTTTGTACAAGGCCGAATAGAGGTCGACTATTTGCCGGGACTGATGCGGCGCGACACAAGAAGCAGTGTGGTCACGGCAGGCGCGAACAGACAGACCCGGGAATTCGACGTCGGTAACGGAAACAGCGTTTCTTTCGACAGTTACCGTTTTAATAGTACCTTTAACAAGGGCTGGGCCGTCATACTGCACTGGTCCGGCGATGACCGATTAGTGCAGCGGGGTTCGATTAATTTTCCGTCTTTTCCTGAGTTCGAGTGGAAGCAGGCCAACGATTGGACGACGCCCGGTGGGCAACAAGTCGAATTGGAGTTGCACTTCTCCGAGCACGTACCGAATGACAGGAGCTGGGTGCTGAAGAGTGGCGAGAGCGAATTCTCGTTGCTTATTGGTGTTGCTGGCCAGGGGACGCGCGAACTTCGGCCCGGTGACAGTTTACGCTTGCAGCACGGCACACTCACAGTTGAGGATCTGCGCCTGTGGATGGGTTACCGTATTGATTTCAATCCCTTGCTACCCTGGGTTTTCGCTGCAGCAATGCTGGCTCTGTTCGCTCTGGCCATGCATTTTCAACTGAAATTCAGATCGACTCTTGCTGCAGATCGAGCAGCGGCGATCGGTGTCACGTATGTTTGTGACTGAAACCATAGAATATAATTTGCTTCTGATCGCTCTCCTGACGGTATCTGTCGCGACCGTGCTGGAATACCTGCGCGCAAATCGGCGACGTTCGTCGAATATCGTGACCATGTCATTGCTCGCCGTTACGACAGTAGTCCTTTTCTGTGCCGTGCTGGCTCGTTGGCTACGAGAAGGTCAGGGGCCGTTTCTGACACTGTACGATGTTTTGCTCAGTAACCTGTTCACCCTGAACCTGATCTACCTTGTTATCTATATGCGTTTCGTCAGAACTAGGGTCAGCGCTATGGTCGTATTTCCATTTTTCGTGTTGCTGGGGATATGGCTTTTAAACCTGCCGTCCGCAGCGGTCCCATTGCCGGACACATTCGACAACCCCTGGCTGTGGATGCATGTTTTGAGTGGCAAGCTGTTCCTGGGGTTCAGTCTTGTGCCGGCGGCCCTGG